>Ga0163144_10011395_pt1 | contig 18808 bp, 13 predicted proteins | sample OliLak19BULKMAT1_FD_123175 | JGI IMG/M metagenome (GOLD analysis project Ga0163144, IMG submission 123175) | Freshwater microbial mat bacterial communities from Lake Vanda, McMurdo Dry Valleys, Antarctica - Oligotrophic Lake LV.19.BULKMAT1 | ecosystem: Environmental > Aquatic > Freshwater >... | reverse complement strand
GTGTAGAACGCGCCGAGTTGGTCGCCCAGCCGGCGGAGTTGCGGACGGCGTTGCTCCGACTCGCGCATCACTTGCATGATTTTCGCGTAGCGCGAATCGACGGCCCGTTTCTCGGCACGGATCGTGAGGGCGCCTTCGCCGTTGACGGCGCCCGAGAGGACGGCCGAGCCGACGATTTTCGACAACATGTACGGCTCGCCAGTGAGGTACGCCTCGTTCATCTCGCTACGACCCTCAACGACGACGCCGTCGACGGGGCACGTTTCGTGCGGGAAGACGACCAGCAAATCATCGGCGTTCGCGTGATCGAGCGGAATTTCTTCAAGCTCACCGTCGCGACGGCGGTGAACCGTGGAGGGCATCCGCCGGGCGAGCGCGGCGAGGGCGGAACTGGCGCTGCGGACGGCGTACGACTCGAGGGCCTGCCCGCCGGAGAGCATCAGCACGACGAGGACGCCGGCGAGATACTCGCCTAGCAGTATCGCGGTGACGATCGAAAAACCGGCGAGCAAGTCGCTGCCGAAGCGGAGACGGAGGACGTCGCGTAAGAGCCCGATCAGCAGCGGCACGCCTCCCAGCGCCAGGGCGATCAGCAACGGCCAAGTCGCCCAATCGAAGCCGCGCCAGCTTCCGGACACGTCGAACAGGAATCGCAGCGCCAAGTGAACAGCGATTGCCGTCGTGGCCAGCAGCGCGATCGCTACGTCCTTGCTTAGCCAGAGCGGTCGACGGTCGGCGAGCGACGACATGCTTGGAGACTTAGGAGGTGAAACGCTTCAAGGACCTAGCAACTTGATCATAGACGGCCGTTACTCAAGCGGAAACTGCCCGGAAGAAAGGATCCGCTCCTTCGCCGAACGTCTGCTCATGTCTGGCAGCGCCGGTTCAGCGCCACGGAGTAGGCGCATCGAGAGGCAACGTGAATGAGAACGTCGCACCTTGATCGGCGTTGGGTTCGACCCAGAGCCGGCCGCCGTGGTTCTCGATAATTGAGCGGCTGATCGAGAGGCCAAGCCCGATGCCATCGGGCTTGGTCGTGAAAAATGGCTCGAACAATTCGCTCGTCGTCTGCGACGCCACGCCGGTACCGCCGTCGGAAACCGAGATCAGCACCGCATTGGCGGTGCGCATAGTGCGGACGACGACGGGAGCGCTGGATCGAGCCTCTTGCGTCGCTTCGATCGCGTTGCGGATGAGGTTGACCAGCACCTGCTCGATTTGAATGGGATCGACGGAGATGCGAGGCAAATGCGGGGTGAGGTCAGTCAGCAGCGGCGTTTCCAAGTCGCGCTTCATTGCGGGGTAGAAGCATGATTTTGTGAGGGCAATGACGTCGCGCACGAGGATGTTGACGTCGACGAACACCGGGGTCGAGACGCCCTTCTTCACAAAGGTGGTGAGGCGTTTAACGATCTCGCCGGCGCGTTCCGTCTGGCTGAGTATCTTTTGGACCAGTCGCATCACCTCTTCGGGGAGCGGCGTCTCGGCGGTTTGCGGCCATCGCTGGCAGGCGCGGGCGAAATTGCTCGCCGCGGCGAGAGGCTGGTTGATCTCGTGGGCGAGGCCCGAGATCATTTCGCCGAGCGTGCTGAGTCGGCTCACGTGAGCGATTTCGGCGAGGCGGCGGCGTTCGCGTTCTTCAGCGGAACGTCGCTCGGTAATGTCAACGAAGGCTCCTACCGAACCGCGCGGTTGGCCTTCGGAATCGAGCAGCGGAGCGGCATACTCTAGCAGTCGGACGACCCGCCCGTCTTCATGGATTACGTTGATCTCAAGGTCGCGGATCTCCCGGCCCTCGCGGGCGGAGATTTTCATCGGCAGTTGGTCGTCGGGGATCAGCTCTCCCTGGAGATCGACGCAAACGAAGTTCGTCGGACGCTCTTCGCCATCCGCGGTTTTGGAGGCATTCTGCGACGTTTCGAGGCCGAGGACCTTGGCGAACCCGCTGTTGACGCGAATGTGTTTGCACTCGGGGTCGAGCGCGACGCCGATACCGACCGGAATGACGTCGAGGAGAGTTTCTAACTCCGTGGCGCGGTCATGTAGCGCGGCTTGCAAGCGCGCGACTTCGGCTTCGAGAGTTCGAATTCTCTCGGTGTCGGAGCTTAGAGCAGCAGCGATGGTGGAGTCGGCGGTCTTAGCACGACTCCCTTCGACGAGTAAGTCATCAAATTTCAAGGGTTACGCTCGGCGCGCTGCCGTGCGGCAACGCCAAATGAGGGCGATTTTGTGTCCCGGCGCTGATCTCGGCGAGGAGACCGCCGCCGCTGTAATGCGTTTGAGGAAAACGCGCAACCGCCATCAATGAAACCCTGTTCCGAATCCCATTATGCATACTGTCGCAAAGTTCGACGTAAGATTGCCAAGTTGTAAGCCGAAACAACATTCGCGGTACTCCCCAATTTGGGGGTTTCGCACTAATTCACCGGATTTCATGCTCGATCGGATCCAGTTCGCATTTCTCAAGCGGGCGCGGACTGTGGTAGGGGCCGATGGCGAAAAATGCGCCACCATGCGCCTAAACGATGGTGCAGTCGTTGTTGGCGCACGCTAGACTCAATTGCCTCCTCTCTCTCCCTTCGATAATTCGGGCGGAAGCGTATTCCTGGATTCGCCGCTGAAAGCTCAGGACCAAATCAGGCAGGTTTGCCGTCGTGAGAATTCGTAGTGAGAATGATTCAGACGTATAATCTGAAATGGCCGACATTCGATCTGGAATGCTAGGCTTTGTCTCAAAAGTCAGCGTTTCCTGCATGTTTTGGGACAAAGCCTAGTTGCTGGCGGAAAAACTGCGCGGGAGTCTGAAACAATGAAACCGATCCGGCTGTTCTTGGCAGCGTTGCTTCTAGCGACCAGCAGCGAGTTGGAACTGGTTCGAGCGCAAGAAGCGGCCGCGCCAGCGGTCAGTCCGCCGCCGGCGGATGAGCGTTACACGGAGGAAGCTCCATCGAAAGAGGCCATGGAGGCTCAGCGTCAAGCCATTTGGGACAGCAAGGAGATGCTGGAGGCGCGCGAATGGCTGGTTGATCACATGGCTCGTTCCGCGCGAATTACGCCATCGCAGTCCAAGCGGTATATGGAGGAACTCGAGCGTTTGAACGCTCAGCAGTTGAAGCTCTGGCTAATCACGTTCGAAGAGCAACAGGCCGAGCGGGCGCGGCAGAGTGAAACGTTTGAACGGGCGCGGCAGCAGTCGGTCGACAATGCGATGCGCGAGAATCAGGCGACGCAACAAGCTGCGGAAAACATCAATCGGACTCGCTCAAACGCCGCCAAGATGGCTCAGGAGTCGCTGAACAATCAGCAACGCGCCACTCAGGAACGCTCCCGACAATTGGTCAGCGATCGCGACGCGGCCGCGCGAGCGGCGATGGAGCCTTCGAGTTATATCTGGCTCAATACGGTTCCGTGGGGGCCGTATAACGGGTATCCCATCGGGGGTGGCGCCGTGATTGACCCGGCAGCCTTTCAAGGCGTGCTGGGCGTGCGGGAACGGCAGGGAACAGTGGCGCCCGGAACGCCGCAGAGCAAAGTCCCCATTCGTTGATCACACCGTATTCGGTGGAGACCGCCTTTACTCCACGACTTCTGATTCGGCGTAGGAGCCGAGCAGCGACAGCCGGAGCGACTTCTTCCGCAGTGAGGCGATCGCCCGCTTCACGCGCAGTTCGGCGGGATGCCCCTGGAACTCGAGGAAGAAGAGATACCGCCCCCGCGCGCCGGGAATTGGGAATGACTCGATCCAGGTGAGGTTGAGCCGGTGGCGTTTGAAAATCGCCATCGCGTCGGCAAGGGCGCCTGGTTCGTGGGGGGACTCGAACACCAGGGCCGTCTTGTCTTTGCCCGTACGGTCGGCGGCTTGGGCGCCGAGTACGGCGAAGCGGGTGACGTTCTCCGAGTTATCTTCGATGTTGCGGGCCAGCACCGAGAGGCCGTGGTTCACGGCGGCTTGCTCCGCGCCGATGGCGGCGGTGTCGGGCTCGGCGGCGGCGAGGCTCGCGGCCTCCGCGGTGCTGGAGGCAGGTTCGACCTTCACGCCGGGTAGGTGCGTCGCCAGCCAGTTGCGGCATTGCGACAGGGCTTGGGGCTTGCTGCAGACGCGGCGGATCTCGCTGCGGGCGCCGCGACCGAGCAAGCAGTGGTGGATGCGGAGGGGGACTTCGCCGCAGATTTGGATGCGGATCGGCGGGGCGTCGGCTGAATCCGACAATCCGTTCATGCGGGCGAGGCGTTCCAGCGAATCGGCGACGCGGCCATCGGTGGAATTCTCAATCGGAGCGACGCCGAACTGGGCGTGGCCTTGTTCCACCTCGTCGAAGACGCTGGCGATGGTGGCGACCGGAATCAGCTCGGCGCTCTGGCCGAAGCGGGCGATTGCCGCCAAATGGCTATAGGTGTAGGCGGGGCCGAGGTAGGCGACGCGGATCGGCTGGTTAGCCGAGCGGATGCCGCTGAGAAGCTCGCGGAAAACCGCCTGAACCGCTCCGGCGGAGAGCGGGCCGTCGTTGTTGTCGACCGCGTATTGCAGCACCGCGGGATCGGCCACGGCGGATGTCGATTGGTCGGCGGCGGTTTCGCCCCGGGCTTCGGCCAATTCGCCGTTGGCGATGGCCGCCGTGGCGCGCTCGTTCAGCAACTCGACGAGTTGCCGGTCGAGTTTGCGGAGCTGGGCGGCGGTGACTTTCTTCTGGGCCATGAGAGTTGAGCTGCGGTTCTTTCGCTAGTTTTCGGCTGCTGGCGGGGCGTCGTCGTGGGCGAAGATGTCAATCTGGCATTCCAGGCCCACAAGAAAACTCCGGCCGCCAAAAAAAGTCGCTGTCAATGTGACAGCCTTCCCAGTGGTCGACGACCTTCTCGCTAAGTCTAGCCTATGATTTAACTCGTTATCTAGACGTTGTTTACAGCCAGCTCCAGGGCAATAAAGGCCCCCGGCACGACCTTTGCTTTCATCTAGTCCCGTCACTTAGAAAACAACGCGGCGGCTGCCGTCGTGGCATGCTGCGCATCGCATAACAACACATCGTACGCGATCAACCTCCGATTTGGAGAGGAGACACAATCAAATGGCTAGCGGCGAAAAAATCATCGGCATCGATCTCGGCACCACCAACTCGGTCGTCGCCGTCATGGACGGTAAGGAAGCGAAGGTCATCCCGAACCCGGAAGGGAACCGCCTGACGCCGAGCGTCGTGGCGTTCACCGACAAGGGCGAAGTGTTGGCGGGCGACTTGGCCCGCCGGCAAGCGGTGACCAACCCGACCAAGACCGTCTACTCGATCAAGCGGTTCATGGGGCGGCGGCACAACGAAGTCGCCTCCGAAGAGAAAATGGTCCCCTACAAAGTGGTAGGCGGGCCCGAAGATTACGTGAAAGTCGACGTCGGCGGACAGGAATTCACCCCGCCCGAGATCTCGGCGAAGATTCTGCGCAAGCTCAAAGAATCGGCCGAAGCCTACCTCGGTCACAAGGTGAACAAAGCGGTCATCACCGTCCCGGCTTACTTCAACGACGCCCAACGGCAAGCGACCAAAGACGCCGGCCAAATCGCCGGTCTCGAAGTCGCGCGCATCATCAACGAGCCGACGGCAGCATCGCTCGCGTACGGTCTCGACAAGAAGACGCAAGAAAAGATCTGCGTCTTCGACCTCGGCGGCGGTACGTTCGACGTGTCGGTGCTGGAAGTCGCCGACGGAGTCTTCCGCGTGATGAGCACCAACGGCGACACCCACCTCGGTGGCGACGATTTCGACGACGCGCTGATCAAGTACGTCGCAGGAGAGTTCCAGAAAGAGCAGGGGATCGATCTCCGCAAAGATCGCATGGCGCTGCAGCGTTTGCAGGAAGCGTGCGAGAAGGCGAAGAAAGAGCTCAGCACGGCGCAATCGACCGACATCAATCTGCCGTTCATCACGGCTGACGCGAACGGTCCGAAGCACTTGCAGTTGAACATCACTCGGGCGCAGTTCGAGAAGATGGTCGACGGGCTGGTGGAGCGCTGCCGAATTCCGCTGGTGCAGGCTTTGAAGGATGCGAAGCTCAAGCCGAGCGAGATCGACGAAGTCGTGTTGGTCGGCGGTTCGACCCGCATCCCGAAGGTGCAGGAACTCGTCAAAGAGATTTTTGGCAAAGACCCGCACAAAGGCGTCAATCCCGACGAAGTCGTGGCCATCGGCGCAGCGATCCAAGGCGGCGTCCTTTCAGGCGAAGTCCAGGACATCCTGTTGCTCGACGTCACTCCGCTCAGTCTCGGCATCGAGACCCTCGGCGGCGTGATGACCAAGCTCGTCGAGAAGAACACGACGATCCCCACCGAGCGGAAGCAAGTCTTCAGCACGGCCGACGACAACCAAACGGCGGTCACGGTGCGCGTGTTCCAAGGCGAACGCGAGATGTGTGCAGACAATCGGCTCCTCGGCCAGTTCAACCTGGAAGGGATCCCGCCGGCCCCGCGCGGCGTGCCGCAGATCGAAGTGAAGTTCGACCTCGACGCCAACGGCATTCTGAGCGTCGCTGCGAAGGATCTCGGCACCGGCAAGGAGCAGACTGTCAAGATCGAGCAATCGAGCGGTCTCTCTGAGGACGAGATCAAGCGGATGCAGCAAGACGCCGCGGCACACGCCGAGGAAGACAAGAAGAAGCGCGAACTTGTCGAAGCTCGCAATCAGGCCGACTCGATGGCTTACCAAATCGAGAAGACCGTCAAGACGAACGCCGACAAGCTGAAGGACTCCGACAAGCAGGCGCTCGAAGCGGCTGTGACCAAGGTCCGCGAAGCGGCCAAGGGCGAAGACGCGGCGGCCATCAAGACCGCCGTGGCGGAACTCGAAGCGGCGTCGCATGCCATGAGCGAAGCCTTGTATAAGTCAGCCGCGGCCGGCGGCGACGGCGCCGCGGAAGGCGCCACGGCGCAAGCCGGCGGCGCCAATGCCGATGACGACGCGATTGACGCGGAGTTTGAGGTGAAGAGCTGAGCTACCGAAGAACTCATGTAATTAAGTGAGTGGCTTCTCAGCCGCCAGCCAGTATTTCTGGCTGGCGGTTTTTTTGGGGACATACATGGATAGAGCATCTACAACTGAAACTGCCGCCGAGTCTCTTGAAAAACAGTTCAAGGCGGCAAAGTTCATTTTTGATTCTCGAATCGCTGATGATTCGATCATGTGTCGAATCTACGAGGCCTTCGTTGGAGAAGATTGGAACAAGCACAATTGCTTGGGATGCAATCTGCAAGATTTATCGGAGCAGATTTCTCGCTTTTTAAGAATCGAGTCGGAGCATTGCTCGGAGATGCAGCCGCATCACTCCGTATCCCTATATATGTTTCTGCTAAACACGTTGTGGGAACGAATGACAGATATTCTCGATATTCTCGGCGTGCCTGAAGAGTATCGCGGAAGACACTTTGAATGCATGCGAAGAGTTCGACGTTGGGCGAACTTTTTTAAACACCCAAAAGAGTTCGCTTGGATAGTTCATCATCCTGAGTATGTAAGTGAGGGCACTTCAGCTCTCGTCGATCTTAAGAGCCGCACGCCGGCTCCTCTACTTATTGACGATGAGTTTGTGAAGTCCTTCTACGCTTGTAACAGTGCAAAGGGGCTGCGCTCTAAGCTCCAGCAGTCTCGGGAAAACGTTGTGGTGGTCTTGCCAAATGTAGCAACGATGACATCTGCTGTATGCGACTGCATAGATCGATTCGTGAGCATGATTACCGACAATCCTATTTATCAAGAGATTCTCGACGACAAGTCAACTATCGCTGATTTCTACGACAAGACATGTGAAGATCGCGAGTAATCATTCCAGGAGGAGTTTGCGGCCATGTTGGAGCGGCATGGCGTGGAATACGATCCGCGGTATTTGTGGGATTGATGTCGCCCCTCACGGGGCTTTGGGATTTGAGATCGTCGTTGACCAGGGGCTTGCGCCCCTGGCTACATGATGTCGGCCCTCCGGGCCTAAGGTAGCAGGTGGAGTCATGGCCTTTCGTTTTGACAAACTAACCCAAAAAGCTCAGGAAGCCGTTCAACGGGCGCAAGAGATCGCGGCCGATGCGGGGAATCCGCAGATTGAGTCGCTGCATCTCTTGGCGGCGCTCGTCGACGAGCAAGAGGGGATCGTGCGGCCGCTGTTCGACGCCATCGGGGTCAACCAACAGCAACTGCGGCAGATGATCACCGCGGAACTGTCGCATTTGCCGAAGGCGAGCGGCGGCGCGCCGCCGCAGCTTGGCGGCGAATTGACGCGGGTGCTCGATGGCGCGCAGCAGGCGGCGACGGAGATGAAGGACGACTTCGTTTCGACCGAGCACTTGCTGTTGTCGCTCGCGCGGACCAAGTCGAAGGCGCAAGATACGCTCAAGCTCAACGCAGTGAGCGAGAAGGACCTGCTCGCGGCGATGCAGAAGGTCCGAGGCTCGGCCCGCGTCACCGACCAGAATCCGGAAGGAAAGTTCCAGGCGCTGGAGAAGTACGGCATCGATCTCGTGGAGCGTGCGGCGCAGGGCAAGCTCGATCCGGTCATCGGCCGCGATCAGGAGATTCGTCGCGTTATTCAGGTCCTATCGCGTCGTCGGAAGAACAACCCGGTGCTCATTGGCGACCCCGGCGTCGGCAAGACGGCGATCGCCGAAGGGCTCGCGCTGCGCATCGTGCAGGGCGACGTGCCGCAAAGCCTGAAAAATAAGAAGGTGATTGCGCTCGACATGGGCGCCCTCATCGCCGGGGCCAAATACCGCGGCGAGTTCGAGGAGCGACTCAAGGCGGTGCTGCGCGAGGTGCAAGATTCGCAAGGGCAGGTGATCCTGTTCATCGACGAGCTCCATACCGTCGTCGGCGCTGGCGCCGCCGAAGGGGGCAACGACGCCGCGAACTTGCTCAAGCCAGCCCTCGCCCGCGGCGAGCTGCGCTGCATCGGCGCCACGACGCTTGACGAGTATCGCAAATACATCGAGAAGGACGCCGCGCTCGAGCGCCGGTTCCAGCCGGTGTTCATCGGCGAGCCGTCGGTCGAGGACACGATCGCCATCCTCCGCGGGCTGAAGCCGCGTTACGAGGCTCACCACAAGGGGGTGAAGATCAAGGACTCGGCGCTTGTCGCCGCGGCGGAACTCTCGCACCGCTACATTGCCGATCGATTCTTGCCTGACAAGGCGATCGACCTGATGGACGAAGCGACGAGCCGGCTGGCGATGGAACTTGAAAGTGTTCCCGAAGAAATCGATCGCATCCAACGGCGACTCACGCAGCTGGAACTCGCGGCCCGTCAATTGGCCGATGAGAAAGAGGAGCATGCACAGCAGCGACTTGAGGAGATCAACGACGAGATGACTGATCTCCGTCGGCAACTTGCTGACTTCCGCGAGCAGTGGGAGAGCGAGAAGCTCGGCGTTGGCGATGTCGCCCAAGTTCGTGAAGAACTGCAGAAGGCCGATCACGCGTACCAGCAACTCGCCGCCAGCGTGAAGGAGCGGCAGTCAGTGGGGCAACTCGTCGGCGAAGATCTCTACCAATCGCTGTACGAAATGGACAGCAAGCGGAAGAAGCTCCAGCAGAGGCTCGAAGAACTCGAGAAACTGCAAGGAACCCCGGAGGCGGAGGCGTCGAAGGGGAAGAAGCGGCTGCTGCGCCAGGAAGTCGGCCCCGATGAAATCGCCGAAGTGGTGAGCGCGTGGACTGGTATCCCGGTGAGCCGCATGCTCGAAGCGGAGCGGGCCAAGCTGCTCGTGCTGGAAGAGCGACTCCACCAGCGCGTCGTCGGCCAGGACGAAGCGGTGCACGCCGTCGCGAACGCGGTCCGCCGCAGTCGCAGCGGGTTGCAAGATCCCGATCGGCCGATCGGTTCGTTCCTGTTCTGCGGCCCGACCGGCGTCGGCAAGACCGAGCTTTGCAAGGCGCTGGCCGAGACGCTGTTCGACGACGAGAACGCGATGGTCCGCATCGACATGAGCGAGTTCATGGAGAAGCATACCGTGAGTCGCCTCATCGGCGCCCCTCCCGGCTACGTCGGATACGAAGAAGGGGGCAAACTGACCGAAGCGGTCCGCCGGCGTCCTTATTCGGTCGTGCTGCTCGACGAGATCGAGAAGGCCCATCGTGACGTCTTCAACATCTTGTTGCAGGTACTCGATGATGGTCGGCTGACGGATAACCATGGGCATACGGTCGACTTCACGAACACGATCGTGGTGATGACGTCGAACGTCGGCAGCCAAGTGATTCAGCAGATCGCGGCCGAGGATGGGACGCAGGAGGAGATGAGCGAGGCGCTCGACGAAGCGCTGAAAACGCGGTTCCTGCCGGAGTTCCTCAACCGCATCGACGACATCATTGTGTTCCACCCGCTCGACCGGTCGCAAGTGGGGCGGATCGTCGACCTGCAACTTGTGCGGCTGGAGAAGCAACTCGCCAAGCGCGGCCTGTATCTTCACGTCACGCCGGCGGCGCGAGAGCGAATCGCGACGCTCGGCTACGACCCGGCGTTCGGCGCTCGTCCGGTGAAACGGGTCATCCAGCAGACGATCCAGAATCCGCTGGCGACCGAGTTGTTGCGCGGCGAGTATCCGGAGGGGTCGACGATTGCGGTCGACGCCGACGGCGATGGAGACGATTTCGTTTTCCATCGCGCCGACGGCGGCGTGAGCCAGCCGGTCGGCTCGCGGAAGTGAGTGCCATCGAGCCACTCTCAGATAAGCGGTTGGGGAAAACTGCTAATCTGAGATTGCGCCGTTAAGGGAATGCAAAAAGGAATGGAACCACGACGGCACGGCGGACACGACGGAAAACAGAGAGAGAACGCTAATCTTCGCTAATTGACGCTAATAAATCCTATTAGTGAAGATTAGCGTTGATTAGTGTTCCCAAAGCCTTGTTTGCCGGAGCCGTTGCTCGCGGGTTCGCCATGCCGCAGCGAGTCCTTCAAGCTGATGAAGTCGGACAACAAGAAGATCACGGTGACGAACGCCAGCGTGATCTCGGTTAGCGTCAGCAGCTTCGCCGGGATCGACTGCGGCGTGACGTCGCCGTAACCGAAGAACATGAAGTTCAGGGCGCTGTAGTAGAAGAACTCGAAGACGAGCTCCGCGCCCTCAAGCGACTCGTTAACGCCCGCGAAGCTGCTCTTCGCCTGGCGATAGAGCAAGTGAAAGTCGAGCGCGAACGAGGCCATGATCTGCCACATGTTCACGAGCATCAGCAGCATGAACTTGTAGTAGGGCGTGTTGAGCGCCGTCGCCTGCCAGAGCTGGCGAATGTTCTCGACGCCGAAGAAGAGCGTCTTCGTCCAGGCAGCGAGGAGGATCAGCGCCGTCATCGACGTCGCGCTGATTTTCCCGGAATCGAGCAATTCGAGCAGCACGTACCAGACGCCAAAGATGGCGACGAACTCGACGGCGTTGCGGATCATCAGCCTGAACAGCTTGAGCCGCATGCGAGGTCGCCCTTTCCGACGGGCTTAGCGATCGCTCTCGACGAGCTTCCAGCGATCGATCAACTCTTCCGCGCCCGGCGTGAGATTGCGGAGCTTGCGGGCGATCTCGGTCTTCTCCGATTGAGTCGCCTTCGGCAGCTTGCCCTTCAGCTTGGTCAGCTTTTCTTGGCGTGAACGGCGTTGACGAAGATCACGTTTACGTTGAGAGGCGCCCACGCGATGGTTCCTTGGCTACGGACATTGATCGGTGTATCGAACGGCAATCGAGCCCGGAACAGACGGGCAACCGCGGCGTTCAGTCGACAATCCCCGTTTCTATCAGCCGCAACGCCCCTCGTCAATTGCGGCGCGGCGGCAAACTCCAATGGCGTCGTCTGGGCCGTTCTGACAAAATGCCAGCCATGGACTATCCAGGAATTGACGGCTTTCTGGGGACGCGGGCGTCGATCATGCTCGACGTCGTCTTCGTGGCGATGTTCGCCATCGTCCCGCTGCTGGGGTGGAGTATCTGGCTGGTGAAATACCGGCAAAACTACCTACTCCACAAGCGAATCCAGGTCGCCCTGCTGATTGTCCTCGGCGTCGCCGTGGGGTTGTTCGAAATCGACGTCCGCTTCGTCAGCGGCTGGCGCGAGCGGGCCGAGCCGTCGCCCTACTACGCCTCGGTCGAGTCGGCGGGGCCCGTTTGGGACGCGATTTTCGTTAAAATGCTGGGCCGCCCGGCGACGCCTGGCTGGGTCTTTCGGGCGCTGCTGATCCACCTCGTTTTCGCCGTGAGCACCACCATCCTCTGGGTGTGGGTCGGCTTACGGGCGTTACGGCGCTATCCCGACCCGCCCGAACCGGGACCCCACAGCCGCAGTCATATTCTGTGGGGCAAGATTGCGGCCTGGGACATGCTGCTGACGGCTTGCACCGGCTGGATCTTTTATTGGCTGGCGTTCGTGGCGTAGCTGCCGCCGAGTGAACTTCGTCGAGCAGGCGCCACACCCCGCGAGTTCAGCTTGGCTGCCCGACTTGCAACAGCCGGCAGCGGGCGCGATACTCTCAACAGTCGCATCGGTCGGGTGGCAGAGCGGTTGAATGCACCGGTCTTGAAAACCGGCGTACACGAAAGTGTATCGGGGGTTCGAATCCCTCCCCGACCGCTTCGAGCGCGACGCTTAGGGTGCTTAGATTGACCAGTTGCGCGGGTTCGCTGGGCTCACGGAGGGCGCCGGACAGGGATGTCGGTCATTACGAAAACGGTGCTGCTGCTCACCGCGTCGAACATCTTCATGACGTTCGCGTGGTACGGGCACCTCAAGAATCTCGCGTCGAAGCCGTGGTATGTGGCGGCCCTCATCAGTTGGGGGATCGCGTTGTTCGAGTACCTGCTGCAAGTGCCGGCCAATCGGATTGGGCATACGCAATTCGAAGTCGGACAGCTGAAGATCATGCAGGAGGCGATCACGCTGGCGGTGTTCGTGCCGTTCGCCGTGCTGTACATGAAGGAGCCGATCAGGCTGAACTATTTGTGGGCGGCCCTCTGTTTATGTGGAGCGGTCTATTTTGTCTTTCGCAAGTGATTTGGCAGCCGCCGCTCGGAAGCCGTTTGCGTCGGCGCTGATCGCGTCTCTGACGCTGCTCTTTAGCGTTGAAATTGGCCAGCGTGCCACTGGGGCCGAAGCGGCGCAAACGCTCGTCGTCGGCCGAATCTGGACCGGCAATCCCGCGCAGCCGTGGGCGGAAGCGGTGGCCGTCGACGGCCACCGCATTACGTTCGTCGGCGATCGCGCTGAAGCGGCCAAGCGGCTCGACAGCGAAGCGAAAATCATCGACGCGGGAGACGGCATCGTCGTGCCGGGGATGATCGACGCTCACATCCATCTCATCGACGGCGGGCTGCATCTCACGTCGGTCCAGCTGCGCGACGCCGACACGCGCGAGAAGTTCATCGAGCGGATCGGCGCGTTCGCCAAGTTGCCGCGACGCGAGGGCGCCTGGATCAGCGGCGGCGATTGGGATCATACGCTCTGGGGGGGCGAGTTGCCCGACCGCAACTGGATCGACGCGGTCACGCCGGAGATGCCGGTGTGGATTTCGCGGCTCGACGGGCACATGGCGCTCGCGAACAGCGCGGCGATGCGCGCCGCGGGTGTTGGCGACGATGTGAAAGACGTGACCGGCGGCGAGATCGTGCGCGACGCCACGGGCCGACCGACTGGATTGTTCAAAGACAACGCGATGTCGCTGATCGAACGGGCCGCGCCGCCGACTTCGCTGGCCGACCGATTCTCGGCGGCCGTTGCGGCGATGGCGTACCTCAACGCTCAAGGAGTGACCGCCGTTCACGACATGGGCACGTGGCGCGATCTCGAAGTCTTTCGGTTGGCCCACAAGCAAGGGCTGCTGAAGGTTCGCGTCTACGCCTGCACGCCGCTGGGGCAGTGGGAAAAGCTGGCCGAGGAAGTCGAACGAACCGGTCATGGCGACGAGTGGTTGCAGATCGGCGGCCTCAAAGGATACGTCGACGGCTCGCTTGGTTCGCATACGGCAGCGTTCTTCGCCCCCTTTAACGACGCGCCGAAAGACCGCGGGCTGCTGGTGAATACGGTCGAGGATCTCGAAGAGTGGACGGCCGGCGCCGACAAGGCGGGGCTGCAGGTTGCCGTTCATGCCATCGGCGACCGGGCGATTCGGTTGCAGCTCGACGTGTTCGAGCGCGTCGCCAAACGGAACGGCGAGCGGGATCGGCGGTTTCGGATTGAGCATTCGCAGCACATCGACCCCGCAGATATCCCGCGCTACGGCGAGTTGGGCGTCATCGCTGGCATGCAGCCGTACCATGCGATCGACGACGGCCGCTGGGCCGAGAGGGTGATCGGCGCTCGCCGGAGCGAGACGACCTATGCGTTTCGTTCGCTGCTCGATACAGGGGCCAAGTTGGCTTTCGGCAGCGACTGGTTCGTCGCGCCGGCGACGCCATTGGAGGGGATCGACGCCGCGGTGAACCGCCGGACGCTCGATGGCAAACACCCCGACGGTTGGGTGCCGGCTCAGAAGATTTCGGCCGAGGAAGCGCTCCAGGCCTACACCAGCGGCGGGGCGTACGCAGCCTTCCGCGAGAGGGACCTGGGGAGGCTGGAGGCGGGCAAACTGGCCGATTTGGCAGTTCTCGACCGCGATATCGTGCGTGGCGCCCCCGACGATCTCGCCGACGCCGCGGTGGAATTGACGATGGTGGGAGGACGCATTGTCTACGAGCGTGAGAAAGGGGAAACTAACGAGTCTGCCCCGCGTCCATAGTCCCTGCCTTCGACCTCCCGCCACTCCATGCCGCAGATCACTTTTTCGAACGTCACCATTGCCTACAATGGCCCGCCGCTGCTCGATGGCGTTTCGTGCCACATCGAACCGGGGCAGCATATCGGCCTGCTCGGCCGCAACGGCTGCGGCAAGACGACGCTGATGCGGATGTTGGCCGGCATCGAGAGCCCCGATCACGGGTCGATCGAACTTTACCCCGGCACCCGCGTCGCGATTCTGCCGCAGGACGTGCCGCCGGAAATCTCGGGCGACGTGCGCAGCATTGTCACGGCGGGCGCCCACGCTCTCTCGAATCATCACGAGTCTGAGTGGGAAGAGACGGTCCGCATCGAACGGACGATGCGCGAGATGCAACTCGATGAAGAGGCCGATTTCTTGTCGCTCTCGACCGGGATGAAACGGCGCGTCTTGTTGGCTCAAGCGATTGCCGGCGCCCCCGACGTGTTGCTGCTCGACGAGCCGACGAACCATCTCGACGTCAATTCGATCGAATGGCTTGAAGAGTTCCTCTTTCGCTGGCGCAAGACGCTCCTGTTCGTCACCCACGACCGGGCGTTTCTGACGAAGCTGGCGGACCGGATTCTGGAGATCGACCGCGGCAAGCTGTTCGATTGGTCGTGCGACTACCCCACCTTCCTGGTGCGCAAAGAGGAGTCGCTCGCGGCCGAAGAGAAGCAGAACGCCCTGTTCGACAAGAAGCTGGCGCAGGAAGAAGTTTGGATTCGGCAGGGAATCAAGGCTCGGCGAACGCGGAATGAGGGACGCGTGCGGGCGCTGGAGGAGCTGCGCCGAGTTCGCATGAACCGCCGTGACGTCGTCGGCAACGTGCAACTCGACATCGACGAAGGGGAGCGGAGCGGCGCGCTGGTGCTGAAGGCCGAGGGGGCGTCGTTCGGCTACAACGGCGAGCCGATCATCCGCGACGTGACGACGACCGTAATGCGCGGCGACAAGATCGGCATCATCGGGCCGAACGGCGCCGGCAAGTCGACGTTGTTGCGGGGGCTGTTGGGGCAACTGCCGCAACTCTCGGGAACCGTACGGCAGGGAACGAACCTCCAAGTCGCTTACTTCGACCAGACCCGCGATCAGCTCGATCCGAATCAGACGGCCGAAGAGAACGTCGGTGAAGGGAAGTCGAGCGTCACCATCGGCGGGAAGACGCGGCACATCATCGGCTACTTGCAGGATTTCTTGTTCACGCCGGAGCAGGCGCGGGCGCAGATTCGGTACTTCTCGGGGGGCCAACGAAATCGACTCTTGCTGGCGAAGCTGTTCGCGAAGTCGGCCAACCTGCTGGTCATGGACGAACCGACGAACGACCTCGACAGCGAGACGCTCGAACTGCTGGAGCAGCGCTTGGTCGCGTACGACGGTACGGTGCTCTTGGTGAGTCACGACCGGGCGTTCCTGAATAATGTCGTCGGCAGCACGATCGTGTTTGAAGGGGACCAGCTGCGCGAGTACGTTGGCGGCTACGACGACTGGGTGCGGCAGCGGAAGGCGAGTCTCGAACGCGAGGCCGAGGAAGCGGCCGCTGCGACAAAGAGCAGTTCGGGCGCAGCGTCGAATGGCGCCGCTGCCGGCGCGGGGACCGCAACGAAGACGAAGAAGCTGAGCTTCAAAGAGCAGCGCGAGCTACAACTGCTGCCGGGCCGCATCGAATCGCTCGAAGCAAAGATCGCCGCCCTCCACGAGGAGATGGCCCAGCCGGCGTTCTTCAAGCAGACGGGTGGGGGGCCGATTGCGAAGCAAGCGGAGGAGAAGGCGGCCGCGGCGGAATTGAAGGCGGCGTACGCTCGGTGGGAGGAGCTGGAGCAGTCGGGCGCGTGATCGTCGAGTTGGTGAGTTTGCCGTACTCATTTCGACTAGCTCCAAAATCTCCGATCGAGCATCCGGTAGTTCACTGCCTCGCCGAGGTGTTCCTGGCGGATCGCGGCGCTGTCGTCGAGGTCGGCGATCGTGCGGGCGACGCGGAGGATCTTGTCGTGAGCGCGGGCCGAGAGGCCTTGCTCGGTGACGCTTGATTCGAGCAGGTCGCGGCTGGCGGCGTCGAGCGTGCAGACCTGCCGCACTTGCCGGCTGGTCATTTGGCCGTTGGTGTGCTTCGCGCTGCCGAGTTGGCGGAAGCGCTCGGCCTGGCGGGTGCGCGCGACCTCGACTTGCTCGCGCATCATCGCACTGTCGGTGCCGCGGGGGCCGGTGGAGAGTTCCTTGAACGGTACAGCGGCGACTTCGAGATGAATGTCGATGCGGTCGAGCAGCGGGCCGCTAATTTTCGACATGTAACGCTCAATTTGGGGGACGGAGCAATGGCACTCGCGGCGGGGATCGTTGCGGAAGCCACAGGGGCAGGGATTGAGCGAGGCGATCAGCATGAAGTCGGCCGGGAAGTGGGCGGCCCGCATCGCGCGGCTGATCGAGACCGTGCCGTCTTCGAGCGGTTGCCGTAATACTTCGAGGGTCGTGCGATTGAACTCGGGCAACTCGTCGAGAAACAGGACGCCGTTGTGGGCGAGGCTGATTTCGCCCGGGGCCGGCGTCGAACCGCCGCCGACGAGGCCGGCGTTGCTGATCGTGTGATGGGGCGCTCGGAACGGGCGGCGGACCATCAGCGGTCGACCGGGCGGGAGCTTGCCCATCGCGCTGTAGATGCGGCTCGTTTCGATCGACTCCTCCGCGGTGAGTTGCGGCAGGATCGTGGCGACGCGCTTAGCGAGCATCGTCTTTCCTGAGCCGGGCGGGCCGACCATCAGGAGATTGTGTCTTCCCGCGGCGGCGATCGTGACGGCGCGCTTGGCCATCTCTTGGCCGCGGACGTCGGCGAAGTCTTCTTCGTAACAGCCGAGCTCTTCGAACAGCTCACCGACGCGCGACGGCGTCGGTTCGATGTGTAGCTGCTCGATCAAAAACGCGGCCGCTTGAGTGACGCTGTCGACGGGGATCACGTCGATTCCTTCGACGACCGCGGCCTCGGCGGCGTTGGAACTGGGGACGATCAACCCGCGGAGTTGGCCGCTGGCCGCCGCGGCGATGGCCATCGAGAGGGCTCCTTTCACCGGGCGCATCGCGCCGTCGAGGGCGAGCTCGCCGACGATGGCGTAATGGGCGAGGAGTTCGGAAGCGATCTGCCCGCTCGCGGCCAACAGGCCGAGGGCGACGGGGAGGTCGAACGACGACGCCTGTTTGGGGAGTTCGGCGGGGGCGAGGTTGATGACGACGCGATTGGCGGGGAGGACGAAGCCGCTGTTGACGAGGGCCCGTTCGATGCGGTGGATGCTCTCTTTCACCGCCTGTTCGGGGAGGCCGACGAGAACCGTTTTGGGGAGGGCGGCGGGGGAGACGTCGACCTCGACCTCGACGGGGAGGGCGTCGATTCCCAGGAGCGAGAAAGTGTGGAGCTTGGCGAGCATGGGGAATAGTGTAGCAAGGGCATCGGGAGGTTGTTTGGGTGTTTTGGGGATTTTGACGAGGGAGTGAGCAAAGTCGTTTTGTCGCGAGGGGAATTCTGTCGCGGATCGCATTTCTGGCGACAGAAGTCTGTTGGCGGCTGCTGAGGAGGCATTGTGTCGCCAGCGATATTTTTCGCGACACAATGCTGAAGTCGTTGCTATTGCAGTAGTTCGGGTCGAAAAGGGGGGCGACGAATTTGAGTGGCCAGCGACATATTGAGCGGCAACGCACCCGCAGGAGGGCCGGGCAGATGTCGGTTCCAATTCGAAAGGAAAGACAATTGTGTCGCGTAGGGCCATTTGTCGCGAAACGTGTTTTTGGCGACAGAATTGGTCGTTGGCGTCGGAAGTCGTGTCGTGTGCGGCAGTTGCGGAGGGTCGCGACAATTTTGGCGTCGCGACAGAAATGGCGACAGAAATCAGGGGCGCCTGGTTGGGAGTTGAGGCGGCGGCCGCGAGGAGAGGGAAAGGTCGTCTTCGTTGGCGAAGGTTTGCGGGGTGTGAGCGTCACGATAGTGGTTTAATTTGGGTAGTTTTTCCAAAAGTCCTCCCACTGTCCTGGCTGGCTGAGGTAGAGGGCTCGGAGTCGGCAGAGGGCGTCGGCTCCGTCGTCTCCCCAG
>Ga0163144_10011394_pt1 | contig 18810 bp, 19 predicted proteins | sample OliLak19BULKMAT1_FD_123175 | JGI IMG/M metagenome (GOLD analysis project Ga0163144, IMG submission 123175) | Freshwater microbial mat bacterial communities from Lake Vanda, McMurdo Dry Valleys, Antarctica - Oligotrophic Lake LV.19.BULKMAT1 | ecosystem: Environmental > Aquatic > Freshwater >... | reverse complement strand
GTCATCACGCCGCCCTGAGGGGGGCCTCAGCCGTTGGTCCAGACTCCGGCGAGCAATCGCAGCGGATCGGCCAGCACGTCCGGATGGAACCGTGCGGTCCATTTGCGGTAGCGCTCCGGCAGCGCATCGATCGAGGTGACGACGCGACCGGCGCAGACGCCCATCACGTGGCTCGGCGGTCCGTCGAAACCGTCCATGCCCTGCCATGGACGCCAGCCGATCACCGGATGGAACTGCACCTCGGTGGGCACGTGCAGCAGGCCGCGATCGGAGAGCGCCTTGAGGCTGGCGCGGTAGGTCAGCACCTCGTTGAACGCGAAGTTCAACGGTGGCGGCGCCTGGAGCGACGATTCCTCGACGATCCAGACGTCGTCGCCGACGACGCGCGGCGCGCGGAAACGGTGGAAGCCGCTGGATCGGGCCGCGTCCGCGCCGGCCACGGCGCCGTGGCCTGGAGTCTGCCCGGGCCGCTGCACCTCGAGCGCGGGCGTAATCGTCAGGCGTGAGGGACCGAGCCGCGTCTGCGGCGGCTTGCCCGTGTTGCCCGAATACGGATTGCGGAACTCTTCCAGCAGACCACCGGTGTCGAGGTCTGTGACGTAGACCAGTTCGAGATTGGCGTAGTCGAAGCCGCCGTCGGGCCGCTTGCGGTATTGGCGGAACAGCGCCGCCGACAGGCCATAGAGCGGCGTGATGCGTGCCTGCATGACGCCGTAGTAGACGCCTTCGAGGAAGCTGATCACGAGGCGATCGTCCAGCGCGCCGCGCATGCGCACCAGCGCGTCGAGGCGCACGGCCGGAGCGGAGAAATCGAGCACCGCCGATGCCGGCGCTGCGCGATTCGTCGAAGCCGCCACGCTCTTCTGCGAGCCCGCCAGCGGCGCCGCTGCGGCACCCGCCATGGCCGTCATTGCCGTTCGTCGATCCATCTTCATGCGCCTGCCCTCGTGTTGATCCATGCTCGCGTCCATGTCCGCAATCCGGCCCTGCGTTGCGCCGGCACGGGTTCGCGGCGGCAGCTTACTAGACTGTCGGAAAGCCCAGCGAGGTCGTCATGCACTTTCCCGGAGGGGATCCGTTCGAACACCTCGAGCCCTGGCTGTCGGGGTCGATCCAGGCCGACCGGAGCCATGCGCTGCGCGGCCTTCTCGGCGCCGTCGCAGCGGGTGGGGCAGGGCTCGCGGCGCTGCTGGCGGGCGCGCCACGTTCACGCTGCGCGTTCAGCCGCCGAGCTTGCGGAAGATCCGCCCTCCCGGCGTGCTGACGACGTGGCCGGCCGTCGGGACGATGCGGATGCCGTCGGCGCGCGCGATGCGGTGTCCGTGCTCGTCCCATATTGGTGCGCTCGCTTGACGATCCCGATGACGCGGCAGACCATCATCGCGCAGCAGCAACAGCGGCGGCGGGCATGCGCATCACACGGCGGACCATGATCTTGACGGCCACGTTTGCCGCGGGGGCGGGAGTGACATGCGCTTTCGCCGCGGAGCCTCCCGCCGCATCCCTGATGGCCACCTATCAGCGCCTGCGCGGTGCGCCGAAAGGCGGGCTGGCATTGTGGTGGTACACCGGCAATGTCTGGGGCAAGACGCCGGACGATGTGGCGCGGGTGTATTTCAAAGTCTCCGGTCTCACCTATCAGCGCCTGACGCCCAACGCCGACGGCACCATCACCCAGGCCATGACCGGCCGCGGCTTCTACGCCGATCGCGTCACCGGGCAACCGCTCGAGGTGTGGGTGAATCCGCTGACCACGGAGCGTCTCGATCCGCCCCATGTGAAGTCCTATCAAGTGCAGCAAGTGTCCATTGACGGCCAGGTCACCAGGACCGAGGCCAAGGAGAGTCTGCTGCTGTTCGAGGGCGGCCTCAGCGCGCCGGTCACGGAAGGCGACAGCATCTGGCAGACGGAGAACTATGTCGCCAAGACCAGGCCCGGCGATGCCCGCAATGCCACACAGGGCACGACCTCGTCCCTGACCACCTTCACTGCCAAGGTCGCCGACGTGATGAACGCCGGCGCGGATTTTGTGCCGTGCTACATGAACTATCAAAGCCTGGGCTCGTGGCCGGCGTGGATGAAGATGGGCGGCCGGCCCGGCATGCTGTCCTGGCAGACCTACGGCCACAAAGTGCGCGCCGCGGACGTCGTCGCCGGCCCGTTGCGTCCGTGGATCGAGGCGCGCTATCCGGGATTCCTCGCCAATCCGGGTATCTGAATTCCGGAATTGCTGCTGACCTCGCAACCGCCGCCGACGTTTTCCTTCCTTGCGACCCTGAATCCGAACCGGTGGCTTGACGTCGGATCGGTGTCGCGGCCGCGTAAGCTGGCGCGGTGCCGTTCGATGCGGGCGTCCCCGCTGCCGCCGCGCACGGTGCGTTTCTCGCACACGCCGTTGTGCAGGTGTCGACGATCACGTCACGTGGCGGGTGCGCAGCAGGTAGGAGTGGAAGCTGAAGCTGGTCGCCTTCTGCAGCGGGTCGTAGAAATGCGGCGGCAGCCAGGCGGCCTGTTCGGCGAAGGCTTCGAGCGGCGCGCCAGGATCGGCACGCGCGGCGTCGAACGGTTCAACGACGTCGAGCACCTTCGTCACCTTCACGTTGCCGAATTTCCATTCGCTGCGGAAGTTGGCGTCAGTCGCCGACGCGGTCGTTGCCGCCGTTCGTGGCGGCGCCGCGGCCGGCAGCCTGGCGTGGGCGGCCCACGGTCTTCTCGCCCGGCATCTGCGGATTCTGCGCCCCGTCTTTCGAGAGCCTCGGCTTGCCGGTCACCTTCGTGAACGGGCCCTTGTACTTCGCGACGTGGTTCGCGCTGCTCTTGTCGGAGTAGTGGGCGCCGAGCGTCGGGATCGCGTCCTTGTCGGGATACAGCACGCTCGCTGCGCCGCCATAGCCGTCACGACCCGCGAGGCGCGGCGTGAACCAGATGGCGCCGTCGCGCGTCAGCATGATCTTCGGCTGGTCGGTGCGCTCCGGCGTCGGATAGATCGTGTACTTCCCGGTGCGGGGATCGAACCTCGTGAGGTAGTTGTCGGAGCTGATCCAGACGTTGTCCCGGTCGTCCGGCCAGGTGTCATAGGGGTTCGAATACTGGATCGGCAGCGTGCGCTCGGTCACCTCGCCGGTCTTCGGGTCGAGTCGACCGAGCTTGCCGGCCTTGCCGACGGTGCCGTAGACCCCGTACCAGATGATGTCCTTCGAATCGACGCCGAGGCGGCGCAGGCTCGCGGGCGCGCTCTTGATCGGGTAGCGGCGGAAGCTCTTGTCCTTCGGGTCGAAACGCACCACGTGGTCGGTGAAGTATTCGACGTACCAGACCCGGTCCTGGTGATCGATCACGAGGCCGTAGGGATGGCCGCGAGGCGAGGGCGTGTCGTAGTAGGCGACGCTATCGGTCGCGCGGCTCCAGTGGCCGAGGCGGTTGCCGACCAGCATCGAGAACCACAGGTCGCCGGTCGAGGTGAACACCGGCGTGTGGCCGTGCATGCCCTGCTGCGTCACCGGGTATTCGTCGGTCAGGCCGGTTTTCGGATCGAGGTGCGCGAGATAGTTGTCGCGACCCGACCACCACACCGTGCCGTCGCCGTCGACGGTGAGCCCGTGAGGCGAGCTGCTGCCGACCGGCACGAGGAAATCCTTCGACCTGCCGGTGCGCGGGTCGACCTGCACGATCATCGCGGGATTGCCGCGATCGGTGACGTAGACGTTGCCGTCCTGGTCGAAGTGCGGCTCCTGGGTCCAGCGGTTCGGCAGCGCCTTCGTGTTCGGGAAGCGGTACTCGATGTACATCGCCTTCGACAGCGCGGTTGGATCGAGCTGCGGCTCCTGCTCCTGCTGCACCGCGCGCACTTTCGATGCGGTACCGAAGTTCGCCGCGAGATAATCGAGCAGCACCGGCATCTCGGCATCGCCGATTCGCGCCGGATCGACCAGCGATGGTCCCTTGACGATGCCGCCGTTGCGGAACGCCGGCTCGCGCATCATGTAGTGGACGAAGGACTCCCAGGTGCGGCGATCGAACTGCTTGCCGGGAAGGAAGTTCACGCCATGGCAGACGATGCAGGTGCCCTCGACGAGCGGTCGGCCGGCGCCGGCCGGGTAGATGCGGTCGTAGGGCTGCACTTCGACGCTGCGATAGGTGTGGCCGCCGGTGTAGTTCTGGGGCGCCGCGACGGCGCGCGGTGCGAGGTTGGCCTGGGCCTTGCCGTCGGCGGCGAGCTGCACGCTCACCGGCGCCATCTCGAGGCCGGGCTTGCGGATCGTGATGTCGTAGCGACCGGGGAACATCTGGGTCGCGCGGTAGCGCCCCGCGACGGCGAACACGGCGTAGCCGACCTTGCGCTCGGCGTTGTAGAGATACACCGGAACGATCGCGCCACCCTGCGCGACGATGGTTCCGGAGATCTCGCCGAGGCCAGGAAGGATCGCGGCCCCCGCCACAGGCAGGCTGGAGAAGAGGAAGGCGAGGCATGCCGCGCCGATACGAGACGTCTTCATCCTTTGGCCCCCATGAATGCCGTCCCGCCGACCTTACACGATCGCCGCTGGCAGGACGCAATGCGTGCCATCCGGCGCGGGCCTGATCCGCAGCGCGGGACGCACCGCGGGGCGTGCTATTCGCGCGGCATGCCGCGGGGCGCGTCGATCACAGTGACCCGCTCGCCGAAGAAGGAACCGAGGTACAGCCTCCCGCCATGCGGAGCCGCGACCGAGGCACCCGGAATTCGACTGCCATCGTGTTCGAACAGTACCCGCGTCTGCGGCGTCGCAGCGTCGCGCCCCGGCATGACGCGCGCGACCGAGAACGGGAAGCCGCAGGGTACGGATTGCGCGGGCCGACACGGATCGACGCCGGTGACCGGCACGCCGGTGTGCCCGACCGAGAGGAAGCTGCCGTCGGCGAGTGCGGTGACGTTGTCCGGCGTGTGCGGCAAGGCGACGCGCCGCACCGTGCCGCGGCGGCGATCGACCAGCAGCACGGCCGCTGAATAGGTGCCGGCGACCGCCAGCAGCCGATCGTCGCGCGAGACGGCGATGCCGTTGGCGAACGAGACATCCGTGTCCGGCACGCGCGCCCAGCCCGCGGCCCGCGTCCATTGCACGGCGAAGCCGGTGGGCTGGCCATCGATCCACTGCTGCCGGGTTGCGGCCGCCGCTTCCGGCGAGGCCGGGCGATCGAACTGGTGCGAGCCGTAGACGGTGCCGTCGGCGGCGAGCGCGACATCGTTCAGCGAATACGCAGCCGGCACCGCGATGCAGCCTTCCCAGCGCGCCTGCGGCGCCCCGTCGCGCAGCGTGAGCGCGAACAGTTCGATCCGGTCGGGCGTCGGCGGCGTGCTCGTCGTGCCCGCTGGCGTCCTGTTCAGCACCGCCAGCCGCAACCGTCCCTGCACGCGACGCAGGTCGTTGCCTCCGGCATGGAACTGCGTCGGCAGGCCAGGGCAGTCCGGCGCACCCGCCGCGGCGGTGGTTGCGAAGGGTGGCGCCAGTGGCACCCGTTGCCGCGAGGCGGCATCGATGAAGGTCAACGGCGATTGCGGCGCCGCACTGCTGACGGCGAACCAGCTCGTGCCGGGCACGAACACGAAGTCCTCGGCGCGCTCGAGTGCGCAGAAGTCGGCGCTATCCGGCGCGCAGGGCGGCACGCGGCCCGCGACACCGAGCAGGCCGGCGAGCGACAGCAACACCGCGGCCCGCCCCGGAAATCCGTTCATCGTGAGACTCCGCTGCCGCGCTGCACTGCGCGCGTGACATCCGGCGCGACTCGCCAGCGCGCAGTGTAAGCCGGCCACCGCGCCATCCGGCAGGTGCGTGCGCGCCATCCACCTGCCTTGCGTGCCCTTGCGTCGGAGTCGTCCTAGCCGCGTCAGGCCGACCGTCCGACGTCCCGGCACGCCGTGCTGGACTAAGGTGCGCGTTCCCTTTGGCCGAGGAGCGGCGCGATGAAGATCCTGATGGTCCTGACCTCCCACGACCGCCTCGGCACCTCCGGGAAGCCGACCGGCTTCTGGCTGGAGGAATTGGCGGCGCCTTACTACGTATTCCGGGACGCCGGCGCCGAAGTCGTGCTGGTGTCGCCGCGCGGCGGCCAGCCGCCGCTCGACCCGAAGAGCGAAGCACCGGAGTCGCAGACCGAGGCCACGCGGCGCTTCCAGTCCGATCAGGCCGCGCAGGCGGCACTGTCGAGTACCGCGCGCCTCGACGCGGTGTCCGCCAAGCAGTTCGATGCGGTGTTCTTCCCTGGCGGCCACGGGCCACTCTGGGATCTCGTCGATAGCCGCGAAGCGGCAGCGCTGATCGAGGCGATGCTCGCGGCCGGCAAGCCGGTGGCGGCGGTTTGTCACGCGCCAGCGGTGCTGCGCGACGTGATGGCCGCCGATCAGTCGCCGCTGGTCCGCGGCCGGCGCGTCACCGGATTCTCGAACACGGAGGAAGACGCAGCGGGCCTGTCGGAAATCGTGCCGTTCAAGGTCGAGGACCTGCTGAAGGCGCGCGGTGCGATCTACTCGAAGGCGCCGGACTGGCAGCCGCACGTGGTGACGGAAGGCCTGCTGGTGACCGGGCAGAACCCGGCCTCGTCGGCCGGTGCGGCGCAGGCGCTGCTGGAACTGGTGCGCACCGGCACCGGCGAGCGCATGGAACGCAGCGACATGGGGTTACGCACGGCGCGGACGTCCGGACAAGCCAGCGCCTGACGGCGCCGCGGCGGACGCTGCTGGACGAACAGGCCCGATCTCACGACGATCCGTGCGCCGAGCGCTGCGCCGTGCCGAGGTCGTGGTCGGGTTCGTACCCGCCCACGGTGTCCGAGAAATGGTGCGCCTGAATCCCCAGGTCGAACGTCTTGCATCAATATCGGTTCGCGTCGTTTCGAATGCGGACACCACTAAGGAGGCGGGTGTTTGGGACGCAGCGATCGGGGAGACGGCGCGGGCATATTCTGCCGATCGGGGGGAGCCCCGCCTGTGGCGAGGGTCACAAACCGCGCTGGCCATGATGTGATGCGGATCAGGTCTGCCGGCCACACGGGGGATGCTGCCGCATGAATGAAGACGGAACTCGGTCGACGGGCGCCTGGGAGGAGGCGGTGCTCTGCGTGCGCGATCTCGAACGCTGGGTCGCCGCCCTGGACCGGCTGTTCGGCTGGGTGGTCGAGCTGCGTGGCCCGGTGGATCCGCGCCTGCTCGCGGCCTGGGGCCTCGACTCTGCGGTGCAGGGCGAGGACGTCGTGCTGGCCAATCCGGACGATCCGCCGCGGCGCGTGCGGCTGATGCGCCTCGACGGCGTGATGCAGCGCCAGATGCGTTCGAGTGCGGCGCACTGGGATACCGGTGGCATCTTCTCGCTGCTGGTGAACGTGCGCGACGTCGATGCCAGTTTCCGGGCTGCGCAGGAGCTCGGCTGGTCGGCCTACCAAGACCCGGTGCAGATGCATTTCTCCGGCCGCATGCTGCGCAACGTGGTCCTGCGTGCCTGGGATGGCGTCAACTTCGGACTGTATTGCGCGCAACTCCCGCCGCCGCCCGAACCCCGGTATGCCAAAGCAGGCATGGCGTTCAACGGCCAGCAGTCGGTCCGCGATATCGGCGCGGCGCGGCGCTTTTACGTAGAAGCGCTCGGCTGGACCGCTTGGTTCGACGACACGCTGCGGCTGGATTGCAACAGCCTCGGCATGCCTGCGAATTTCGTCGGACGCACGCCGATGAACGTGATCATCGCCTCGGCCGCCCGCGATGCCGCTGGCGCCTGGCAATACGGCCAGGTCGAACTGGTCGAGTGGCTGGAATTCCGCGGCCTCGATTTCGCGGCACACGCCGTGCCGCCGAATCTCGGCATCGTCGCGCTGCGGATCCCCGTCGCGGACGTCGCGCAGTGGCAGGCGAGGCTCGCGGCGCATGGCGTATCCCCGTTGATGGGGCCGGCGAGCGTGACCCTGCCGCCGAACGGCGAGGTGCGGATGTTCGGCGTGCGTTCACCGGATGGCGCACTGATCGAGTTCTTCCAGAGGGCCTGAACCCGGCGCGGCGCACGCGGCTATGATGACGAGGCGGAAGCGCGATCGCGTCCACGACCGCAGTCGTCGGCACGCCATCGCGCCAGTGGACCGTGCCGGGTGCTCGCGACGCCGAACACCGCGACCTGTCACGCCGCAGGTGGGGTTCCGGCTACGGATGCCGACGTGCGGCTGGAACGGCAAGTTGATGATGGGCGGCTGCGGCGGCGCCTGTGGCAACTACGTGGTCGATCGCGTCGATCCGGCGCTGGTGCGCGGCCAAGCTGTCGTCACGACTGACATGGGCCACCAGGGCAGTGGCTGGATGTGGGCCTGGAACAATCTCGAGGCGCAGCGCGTCCCGACGGACTTCGAAGGTATCGTCGCCGGAGCCCCGGTCTGGTCGCAGACAGGCAATCATCCGTTCTTCACGCACTGGGGCGAGCGCGTAAATATCGGCAATGACGGCCGCACCATCCTCGATGCCGCGAAGCTGCCGATGATCCACGACGCGGTGCTCGCCGCCTGCGATGCACGCGACGGACTGCGCGACGGGATCCCGCAGGATCCACGGCAATGCGACTGGAATCCTCAGTCGATCCGCTGCGCCGCCGGCGTGGTGCGCCGCATCTACGAAGGCGCACGCAACTCGAAGGGCGATCTCCTGTATGCGGGCATGGCGCGCGGTTCGGAGGACCAGTGGGCAGGCATCTGGATCAGCGGCGGTGGCCAGCCGGTCCTGCTGCTCGGCGGTCCGGGATTCATCGCCAATTCGCTCACCGCCTACATGACGTTCATGCGCGATGGTGGGCCGGGATATTCGGTGTTCCGCGACTTCGACTACGACCGCGACCCGCCGTGGCTCGCGCTGATAGAGGGATTCTTCAGCCCGCGGCAGCACGACCTGCGTCCGTTCAAGGCCGCCGGCGGCAAAATGCTGCTGTGGACAGGCTGGAACGACAACAACATCCCGCCCGCCGCGGCGATCGACTATTACGAGACCACGACGCGCACGATGGGTGGCACGCCAGAGACCCGCGATTTCTTCCGGATGTTCCTGCTGCCGGCCGTCAACCACTGCAGCGGCGGGCTCGCTGGCAGCGAGGTCGACTGGATCGGCGTGCTCGAGGACTGGGTGGAACGCGGAAGTGCCCCCGATGCGGTCCTGCATCATCATCCCGTCGCGCCGGTGGCGATGCTGGCGGCGGGGAGCTCGCACGATCCAGGCACGTCATACATGGTCTACGGTCGCCATCCGCTCGCGCCCGGCAGCTTCGATCGAGTGCGCCCTGCGACGTACTGACGGCGAGCCGGCGCTAGGCCGCGCGGACCTCGCGACGATGCAGCAGGAACACGACCAGCGCGCCGAGGCCGACGGCCCAGTGCAGGATCGAAACCCAGGAGCGCCAGGCGTCGCTGCCGATGTAGTAGAGCGCGCAGCCCGTCAGCCCGAGCCAGGCCAGCACGCCGAACAGCGTGCCACCGGTGCCGCGCTTGAGCTTCATCCGCCAGCCGCGCAGCACGTGCCCCGGCCATAGCACGCCGAACATCCAGAGCGCGAACACCGACACGACGGCATGCGCGATCAGCCACCACTGCTGCATCGGATGCGGGTTCTCGAAGCCGAACGAATCGGTTGCGCGGATGAAATACTTGAATATCAGCCAGACGGCGCCGGTGACCCAGGTGCCGATGCCGATCCAGTGCAGGGCTCGCCGGCGACGGGCCGGCAGCGCGCCGGCACGGGGTTGCGCGGTCTCGGAGTTCAACCGGGAGGCCCGCTCGACTGCCAGCCGCCGGCCCGGTCGAAGACGTGGGCGGTGGCGCCGAAGCGCGCGAAGGCCGCCGCACCGCGCCCACGCGCGCCTTCGGCGAGCGCGAGCTTCGTCAGCCCATCCGCAACCGCGCAACGTGGCGCGACCACGGTCGCGAAACGCTCGACCGGCATCACGCGGCGCCCGCGGCCATCGACGTGCGGACCGACCCAGCCATCGCCGACTCGCCGGCGCGACGACGATCCGCTGCTGCTGGCCACCGCGCCGTCACGGACCTCCACGACCGGCAGCGCATCGCGCCGCTGTCCCGGCGCATTCAGCAACACGCGTCGCGCCAGCGGTCCGGCGATGCGCAGGTCGCCGCCAGCGTCGACGCAGGCCTGCGCCGCGCGCGGCAATGCCATCGCTTCGAGTGCGGCATCGACCGCATGGCCCTTGGCGATGCCGCCGAGATCGATCCACAACGGGCGGCTGAAGCGGACGTTGCCGCCCTCGATCCGGATGTCGCGCCAACTGGCTTCAGGGTCGGGAGCGGGCGCCCCTGCCGGCGCCGGGAGGAAACCCTGCTCCACCAGCCACGGCGCCACGGTCACGTCGAACGCGCCCTCCGAGGCCTCCGAGAGCGACTGCGCGAGCCGCAGCACCTCGAGCAGGCGCGCATCGACCGCGATGCCGCGCATCGCCGCTTCGCGATTGAGGCGGCTCAGTTCGCTGTCGGATTCGTGGAAGCTCATCAGCGCATGGATTGCGTCGATCGCAGCGAAGCCGCGCTCGATCGCAGCATTGGCCTCGTCGTCATCGAGGCCGGCCACCTCGATGCGGACCAGCGTGCCGAGGGAGGGGCGCGCGCGCCCCACGTGGCTGCCGGTGGGCGCGGGCGGCAGGATCGGCGCGGACGGGCATGCGGCTGACGAATTCACGTCGCGAATGCTAGCGTGAAGTCGGCAGCGCGGCTGGGGATTCCGGCCGCGTCGGTGTATCGCCTGCCGCGCGGACGGCCCCGGTGCGGAAGGCCTGGCCCCCTTAGGTTCAGCGGCCCGCGAGGCCGTCTGCGAGGGATCCTGGGAACTCCGCCTCGATCGTCGCCTGGATCGCTTCCGGCAGGTCGGCGGGTGCGAACACATGCGTGCCCTGGCCGAGGAACAGGATGTGCCCGGGTGCGCCGTGCATGTTCATCCAGGTCTGCCACTCGGCGACCAGGTTGTGCGACGTCGTGTTCGGGACATGGTCGAGATCGTGCGACAGCAATTCGTCGAGCCGCGCGGCATGGGTCACCATGTCGGCCTCGAGCTTGAACCAGGTGGTGTCGGGCGGGTGGAAGCGCGTGAACTGTTCGCGCCGCGCCCAAACTTGGTTGCCGACCACCGCGTAGTCGAGCCGGAACGGCCTGCCATCGAGCGAAGACTCCGCCGGGAACGGCGTTGGTGCGCCCGGGGGCGGGCCGTTGCGGGTCATCACCTGCTCGCCGACCGGCGACATCCGCGGCGGACATTTCACGAGCTTGCCGGTGTAGGGATTGATGAACTCGCGCAGGAACTCGCCGGTTTCCGGATTCGCATACCAGGACCAGGCGCGCATCCGAATGCGCAGAGTGCCATCGCGCTCGAAGCCCATCCTGCGGGCGACGCAGGAGCGGTACTGGTAGAGGCGACGCGCGAAACTGGCCAGCGCGACGTCGTCCGCCTGCGGCAGGAAGCCGTAGACCATGCCGCCCTGCATCGTCCAGGTCGTGCGGCCGGCCGGATCGCCATTGAGTCGCGCCCAGGCGCGCAATGCAAAATCGGGGTCGTCGACCGGCAGCTTGCTCGCCGCTGCGCTGCGCGAAGCCGCGTCTGCCGGAAAGGCACCGTTGACCAGCATCGCGGCGCCGGCGACGGTGGCGGCACCGAGCAGGTGCCTGCGCGCATAGGTCGTCATGTCCGCACTCCTGTCTGCGATGCACCCCGTTGCGGTGCGACCTCTCGAAAGGCTCCTCCAAGATCATGCTGGTGTCGCGGTTGTGCTCGCAACGGTGGGCGCGGCGTCGACGCGTAGCCTGGAGACGGACGGTTCGCATCGACATTTGCTGCGTCGCGGCCACCAGTGGGTTGCACCGTCGCGTCGCAAACGTGTGCAAGGCAGCCGCGGGCGGTGCGGAACCGAGACAGCGGAGTCAGCATAAACCATTGAAATTAATGAATTTTAGTATTCCGAGCAGCCGTGTTGTCATGCCTGATGCACGGCTCGGCGCAGTGCTCGCCTGGCGCGTACGCAGTGTGCTATTTTCGGCCGATCGGCGATGGCTGAATTCCAGCCTCGCTCCCAAGAGAGAAACGGAGGCTTCCTCGCATGGCTGCACAAGATTCCAAGCGCCCGACCTACGCAACGGACGCGATCCCTTCGGACGTCAAGAACGGGCTGTTCCTCGGCAACGCCGCGCTCGACAACGTCGTGAGTTGCGTGATCGCGATGGGCGCGGAGCTCTGGTCGACCAAGCGCCGGCTTCTGGTGATGCAGGCCGTGATGGCGAAGAAGGGCATCACGTCCGAGATGATCGAGCAGTACGTCCCCACCGAGGCCGAGAAGGCCGACTGGGAGAGCGATCGCGATCGTTTCGTTGATCTGACGCTCGGGCCGCTCGCGGATGGGGGCTTCCGCCCCGTCGGCTCGAACTTCCCGAAGCGCTGAACGCGCCGCGCAAATTCCAAGGAGTGCAGGACATGATCGGTCGTCGTGAATTGTTTGGTGCCGCCGCCGCTTCGGTGGCGATCGCAAAGACGCTGCAGGGCGACATCGCCAATGCAGCCAACGAAGTCGCGAAGGCGTCCTCGCGGGCGCAGTCTGCGGACGCGATGAAGAAGCTTGCGGGTATGCAGTCGCGTGGCGCCGATGGGCGCCTGCTGCGCCTCGGCACGCTGGACCTCGAGAGCCAGCAGGACTTCACGCTGGGCTTCCGCCTGATGCACAGCAAGCAGATGCGCGCCTCGTCGGTCGCCGTCTTCGACCGAGTGCTCGAAGCGGAGGGCCTGGACGCGACCACGCCGCTGACCGTCGACCAGGTTCGCGAGCTGATCGGGAAGGACCCGGCGATCAACATCGCCTCGAAGACCTGGCTCGCCAACCAGCAGGTCACCTGGAAGACGTTGGCGGGTCACTTCCACAAGAACTCGGACTTCTATCTCACGGAAATGGAAGCGGCGGACAAGGCCGGACCGGGCTCGCTGGTGCTGTCGCCGAACATGACGATCCCGGAGTACACGAAGCACGAGATCCACATCCAGCCAGGCGGCTACGTCGGCGATCCGTTTGCCGGCCACATCTATCACTACGGCACGAACAGCTTCTACATCAGCGTGATCGGCCACAACGAGCAGGACCAGGTGCACAAGGGCACCGTGGCGCGCCTGCCGCTGCCGGAAGACGGCAAGGTCAAGCGCATCCTCGACGTGGGTTGCGGCGTCGGCCAGTACACGGCGGCGCTGAAGGAGCGCTTCCCCGACGCGGAGGTCTGGGGCCTCGACATCGGCGGGCCGATGGTGCGCTACGCGCACATGCGCGCCGCGCGGCTCGGCATCGGCGCGAACTTCGCGCAGAAGCTCGGCGAGGACACCGGCTTCCCGGACGGCCACTTCGACCTCGTGACCAGCTACATCATGCACCACGAATTGCCGGCGGACATGACCCGCAAGGTCATCGACGAAGCGCGTCGCGTGACCCGCATGGGCGGCGTCTATTACCCGGTCGACTTCAACTCGGGTGGCGACAAGTCCCCCGCTCGTCAGATGTACCAGCGCTGGTGGGACCATCGCTGGAACAACGAAGTGTGGAGCCTCGAGTACCACACGATGAACTTCACCGACGAGATCGCCAAGCGCGGCTTCACGCAGGTCAAGAATGCCAAGCCGGCGCTGCCGGGCTTTGGCGTGCGGCATTTCGTGCGCACGGCCTGAGGACGATCGCGGGCTCGACCGCTCCGCGCCACCCGCCGGTGGCCCGGAGCAGGTTCCGCGGCCTGCGGGTTCCGATTCGCGATGTCGTTCGACGCACGCTTCCTCTTGTTGCCCGCGGCGGCGATCGTCATGGTGCAGCCTGCCGTCGCCGGTGAGCTGCAGTCGATGCAGGACGCGCAGCAGCGTCTCGTCCAGGGATCGAAGCTCACGCCGTTCGAGTTCAGGCTCTCGCCCGAGCAGCACGCGCAGCTCAAGGAGGCCTACCAGGTGCCGTCGCTGCGGCCACTGGTGCGCGGCTGGCGCACCGACCAGGGCGCCACGCTGTTCCTCGACCAGGTTTACGGGCGCGACGACGTCGTCACCTATCTGGTGCTGGTCGGCGAGGACGGCAAGGTCCGCGGGCTCGAAGTACTGACCTGTGCCGAGGGCTACTGCGACGTGTTCACGACCGAGTGGCGCGCGCGGCTCACGGGCGTCACGCACGGCAGGTGGAAGCCCGAGGACGTCGTGCCGATCGTCTCCGGTTCGACGCTCTCCACCGTGCACATCGCCGAAGGCGTCAAGAAAGTCCTCGCGATCCACGCGCGCTACATGCCCCAGCCGGGCTGACCGGTCGGTCTCGCAAGCGGCATCTTCACCTGGATGATGGGCTGCAATTTCGTCGACGCCCCGGCGCTCGGCTGGTGGCTCGACTGGCGTGGCCTTCGCAATCGCCGCCATCGTGGAAGGCCACGACCGGGTGGTAGAACCGACGGCTGATCCTGCAGGCTCGGACGACCGTGCGCTTCGCCCCAGTCGAGGTCGGAACGCCTGGCCGCCCGGCGGCGCCGCGGGGGCTAGTCGGTAGTGCGGGTGTTGGCGATGGGGTCGATTCTCAAGTCGAAATGGTTCCGTGCGACGGCGATCGTTGCGCTACTGCTCGGCCTGTATGCGTTCCTCGGTTTCCGCGTCGCGCCCGGACTGATCCGCGATCGGGCTATCGCCGCGGTTCGGGACACCTACGGCCGCGAGCTGCAGATCGGCGCGGTTTGCGTGCAGCCATTCAAGCTGCAGCTCGAGCTTCGAGACGTCGTGTTCCCCGACCGCGACCGGCAGGCGATGCTGTCGCTGAGGCGGCTGTTCGTGGACTTCGAGCTGGCCTCGTTGTGGCGCTGCGCCTGGGTGTTTCGCGATCTCGATTTCGAGGGACCGGCGGTGCGTGCGGTGCTCCGGCGCGACGGCTCGCTGAATCTCGCCGACCTGTCGCCGCCACCCGCGGCCGACGCTCCGGCTACGGGCCCGAAGGCCGAATACCTCGAGCTCGCCGGCCGGCAGAAGTCCTTCGTGCGCGGCTTATCCCCGGTTGGCTTCACGCTGAAGGACTTCCGTACCACACCCGCAGGCGGTGCGTTCCGCCTCGCTGCACGCAGCGGCGAGGGCGAGCAGTTCGACTGGAGCGGCAGGTTCGCGTTGTCGCCGCAGATTGCCTCGGAAGGCGAGTTCGCTGTCGCCGGCCTGGCATTGCGCGCCCGCGGCGTCGGCGAGGACTGGGTGACGATTCCGACACTGACGGTCTCCGATACCGCGGTGTCGCTGCCCGAGCAGTCCGTCACGATCGGCAGTATCGTCTCGAGCGGCCTGAAGGCCGAGGCGTGGCTGAACCCGGACGGCTCGATCAACGTCACGCAGTTGTTTGCCCCGGTCCCGGTCGCGCCAGGGGTTGCCGCGGCGACAACGCAGGTCGACGCGGCCGGTCGGCCGTGGACGGTGCGTCTCGCGAGTCTCGAGGTGCTCGGCTCGGGGATCGACTTCGAGGATCGCAGCCGGGCGCCGGCCAAGCGTTTCCGGGTCGGGCCGCTCGACCTGCGGGTTCGCGACGCGAGTCTCGATCTCGCCAAGCCGTTGCCACTGACGCTCGAGGCGACCATCTAATGACCATGCAGCGTTGCGGGTGGCCGGTACGCTGACGCCCGAGCCACTGGCCGCGGAGCTGGACGTCTCGTTGCAGAAGGCGCGGCTGGAGATCCTGCAGCCCTACATCCTGCCGATCGCCGACCTGACGATCCGCTCTGGCATCCTTGCCGTCGAGGGCAAGCTGCGGCTCGATCCGCCGCAGCGCGACGGGCCCGAGATCCGCTTCGCTGGCGACGTGTCGATCGACGACTTCCGCTCGATCGACAACGCGATGCGGGAGGAGTTCGTCAGCGTCCGCGGCCTGCAGCTGCGCAAGCTGCGCTACGACATGGCCCCCGACGCGCTGGACATCGACCAGGTGCGCGTCGACGCGCCGTATGCGCGCGTGATCATCAGCCGCGAGCAGATCCTGAACATCTCGGCGGCGCTCGATCCGCGCGGTGTCGCCGCCCAGGTGGAGGCGCAGCGACGCAAGGCGACGGCGCTGGCCGCGGAAGGGCGCCGTGGCCGCGCCGCCGCTCGCCCCGCCCCCGCTCGACGAGGGCATGCCGATCCGAATCCGCGAGGTGCGTGTCGACGGCGGGCGGATGAACTTCTCCGACCTGAGCATCCAGCCGAACTTCGCTGCCGAGGTGCGGCAGTTGAACGGCACGATCACCGGGCTGTCTTCGTCGTTCCTTTCACGCGCGACGGTCGACCGGAAGGGCAAGGTCGACGATTTCTCGCCGGTGGTGATCGCCGGCACCTTGCAACCGTTCGCGTTCGATCGCTTCACCGACATCGGGCTGAAGTTCGAGAACATCGCGCTGCCGGTGTTCAATCCGTACTCGGGTCAGTTCGCCGGCTACAACATCGCGAAGGGCAAGTTGACCACCGACCTGCGCTACCGCATCGAGGACCGCAAGCTCGACGCCGCTCACAAGACCCGCATCGACCAGCTGGAATGGGGCGAGGCTTCTGCGAACCAGGGAGAAGCGACGCTGCCAGTGAAGTTCGCAACCTCGCTGCTGAAGGATCGCGACGGGGTCATCAATCTCGACGCGCCGGTGACCGGCACGCTCGACGACCCGAAGTTGCGCATCGGGCCGATCGTCTGGCAGATCATCAAAAACCTGATCGTCAAGGCGGTGACGGCGCCGTTCGCGCTGCTCGGGGCGCTGTTCGCGGGCGCGGAGGATGCCCAGTTCGTCGATTTTGCGCCGGGGGATGCGACCCTCGAGGCGGCGACGGCCGGGCGACTCGCGGCGTTGTCGAAGGGCCTCGTGCAGAAGCCTGCTGCAGCGGCGCTATCTCGAGCAGCGCAGCGCGGCGATCGTCGCGGTCATGAAGCAACGCGCGGGGGCCGACGCCGCGCCGCCGGCGTTCGAAACGCTGGCGCCGAAGCAGCAGCGCGAGGTGCTGGAGGCGCTGGTGACGGAACTGGGCGGGCCGAAGCCGGAGGTGCCGGAACCGGCGGTGCCGGCCGAGGGCACGTCACGCGCTGAAGCGGGGGTGCTCGCCGAGGCCGCCGCCCTCGAGTTCCTCGAGCAGGCCGCGCGCAGCCGCGTCGTGATCGCGGACGGCTCGCTCGAGGCGCTAGGTCGCTCGCGCGCCGACGTAATACAGCGTGCGTTGTTGACCGACAGCGAACTCGAGCCTTCGCGCGTGTTCCTCGTCACCGAAGCCAAGGTCGGCGACAAGGACGGCAAGGTGCGCTTCGAACTCGGCCTGAAATAGCGTCCGCGGCCGCTTCGGCGCCGGGCCTCGCGATCAGCCGGCCTTCTGCTGCACGGGCACGATCGTGATTTCCACGCGACGATTCAGCTGCCTGCCGTCCGGCGTCGCGTTCGAGGCAACCGGGTGCTTCTCTCCGGCGCCCACGCTGATCAGCCGCTTGTCCTGCACGCCGTGGCTGGTCATGTAGGCGATCACCGAGCCTGCGCGCCGTTCGGACAGTTGCTGGTTGTAGGCATCCGGGCCGGTGGAATCGGTGTGGCCCGCGACCTCGATCACAGTCTGGTTGTATTCGGTCAGCGTGCCGGCAACCTGGTCCATTACATTGTAGAACTGCGCGTTCAGGTCGGCGCTGTCGGACGCAAAGGTGACGTTGCCCGGCATGTTCAGCGTGATGTTGTCGCCGATGCGCTGCACGTCGACGCCGGTGCCGGCGAGCTGGGCGCGCAGCTTGCGCTCCTGGCGGTCCTGATAGTTGCCGATTGCGCCGCCGGCGAGCCCGCCGATCGCTGCGCCGATCATGGCGTTCTGCACCTTGTCGCCCTTGGAGAGCAGGCCGACCACCGCGCCGACGCCGGCACCGATCGCGGCACCGCGGCGCGTCTTCGCCGTGTCGGGGTTGGTGGCGGCGCTGCTCATCGTCTCGCAACCGACGAGCGTGAGACTGGCGGACAGGATCAGGATCGCGGCGGTGGTCTTGGTCGTCATCGGTCGGATCTCCAGATGTTCAGCGGCGCACGGGCGGGCCAGGCAGCACGATCGACGGATCGAGCAGCAGGCGCCGCAGGTATTCGGGGGCAACGAGATGGCAGAAATGCACGCCGCGATCCCGTTCCGGCTGCTGCGCCTGCTTCGCGTCCGTCCAGTCGACGCGCAGCGCATTCGCACGGATGCGCAGCCGCCCGCTGCCATCGACGCTGACCATCTCGTAGGGCGGATACCATTCTTCCGGCGTGCCGAGCAGCCGATCGCGCTCGAAGCGCACCTTGCTTCCCTTGCCGAACAGGGCGCGCTCGCGCTCGGCGGGCGCAAGACTGCTCAGCACCGTGTCGTAGACGTAGCGGTCTGCTCGCAGCTGCCCTCGGCGCGCGCCGCCTGGGCGCCGTGCGTCGCCTTGACGCGATCGGCCGTGACCAGCTTGCAGGAGATCCTCGCGGCGGACTTCGGCGGGCCGCGATCATAGGGCCAGTCGTACTGCTGGGTCGTCAGCGGTTGCACCTGGGGCGGAGTGCGCTCGAACGACTCGATGCCATCGTGGACGGTGTTCGTGACGCGGGCCGTGCTGCCGGTGACGTAGGCCTGCACGCGCCCGCAGAATTCGCGCATCGGCCACGGAAAAGCCCCGGCGCCGGCAACGAGCGGGTCCGGCTCCGTTGCGGCGGCGACCGACGATGCCAGTGGTGCGACCAGCAGCGCCAAGGCCGCGGCGGGCGCGGTCAGTGCCAGCAGACGTTTCACGAGCAGCCCTCCGATGCATCGGCACAAGCGTCCGGCGGAACGCAGCTTAG
>Ga0163144_10011393_pt1 | contig 18810 bp, 17 predicted proteins | sample OliLak19BULKMAT1_FD_123175 | JGI IMG/M metagenome (GOLD analysis project Ga0163144, IMG submission 123175) | Freshwater microbial mat bacterial communities from Lake Vanda, McMurdo Dry Valleys, Antarctica - Oligotrophic Lake LV.19.BULKMAT1 | ecosystem: Environmental > Aquatic > Freshwater >... | reverse complement strand
CCGGCCGAGAGCACCGCTTTTTCCCGGGCAACCCCGTCGAGGGAGCCCAGTTCTTGGATGTGAGCGGGACCGATCAGCGTCGTCAACGCGAGGTCGGGTTCGATCATCGCGGCAAGCGTCGTCATATCACCGGGAACACTGATGCCGGCTTCGATTACGGCATAGCGGTGAACGGCCGGATCGAGCCGCGTCAGGGTGAGCGGAACGCCGAGGTAATTGTTGAAATTTCCGGATGTGGCGAGCACGGGCCCGCCCGTTTCCACGGCACCAAGCAAGCGGGCGAGCAGGTTCTTGGTCGAGGTCTTGCCCGCGCTGCCCGTAATCCCGATGACCGGGCCGGTGAAGGTGCGCCGATGCTCGCGGGCGACGGTCTGGAACGAGGCCAGCGGATCGGCGACGACGAGTTGGGGCAAAGCGACGCGGGGATCGGCGCGACTCACGAGCGCGGCGGCGGCACCGCCGGCGGCGGCCGCGCCGAGAAATTCATGGCCGTCACGCGCGGAAGTCTTGAGGGCGACAAACACTTCCCCCGGACGAATCGCCCGCGAGTCTATCGCGAAGCCCGAAAGCGGCGCGGTGGGCGCAGCAGTCCAATGGCCGGCGGTCCAACGGGCGAGTTGCTCTGGGGCGAACGCGAGCATCAGACAATCTCGGCTTTCAGGCCGATGAGTTCGCGGATCACGACCCGATCGTCGAAAGGAACGACGGTGTCGGCGAGGCGCTGATAACCCTCGTGGCCTTTGCCCGAGACAAGCAGGCAGTCGCCCGGCTTGCAGGCTGCGAGAGCCAGGCTGATGGCCCGCCGGCGGTCTTCGATCCAAGTGATTCGCTCGGGAGCTGCGGCGCCCGGCTGCATGTCGGCAAAGATTTGCCCGATCGGCTCGCTGCGCGGGTTATCGGAGGTGGCGACCGCGAAGTCGGCGAACTGCTGCACCACAGCGACCCGAGCCGCACGTTGCGTCCGGTCCCCCTGCCCCACGCACCCGAAAACGACCAACAGGCGGCCGGAGGTCAAAGAGCGCAGGGTCGCTAGGGAATTACGGAGCGCTTCCCCGGTGCGGGCCAGGTCCACGACGACGTTGAACGGGAGACCTTCGTCGATCCGCTCCATTCTTCCGGGGACGCCTTTGAACGCGCGCATGCGGGCAAGGAAGACGAACGGATCACGTCCCATGCTCCACGCGGCCGCTACCGCCGCGAGCAGGTTGCCGAGGTTGCAGCGGCCGATCAGGGGCGAATCGATCGCCATCGCACCCTCGGGCCAGACCAGCTTGAAACTCGTTTTTTTGAAGCCGTATTCGATCTGCTCGGCCCGGACCTGCGCCGAAGGATGCTCGCCAAAGGTCACCCGGCGGACCGAAGCGGAAATCCGCTCAAGCAGCCGTTCGCCGGAGGGGTCGTCGAGATTGACGACGGCCGCGCTGGGCGCGCAGCCCAAGGCCCCGGTTAAGAGCCCGACGATGGGTTCGAGATCGGCTTCGAGCGAGGCGCCCGTCGTGCGGCCGTCGCGCGCCAGATTGGTAAACACCGCCGCGCCCATCCGAAGGCCGAGCATACGCCCTTGGGCGATTCCGCGCGAATCAAGCTCAAGGACCGCCTGGCGACAGCCCGCCTCCCGCATCCGGGCCATCATGCCATAGGTATCGAGCGACTCCGGCGTCGTGCAGAAGGAGGGAACCGTGCGCGAGCCGAGATCGTAGTTGATCGAACCGATCAGCCCGACCTTTTGGTCGCCTTGGAGAAAATGTTTCAGCAGGTGCGCCACGGTCGTTTTACCGCTTCCACCGGCGACCACGGCCACCGCCATATCACGATCCGGAAACCCGAAGTGGCGTTGCGCGACCTTTGCGAGGGCCGCACGGGCCCGGGCGACGTGGATGAAAGTGACCTTGGCGGGCGGATGCGCCGGCATCCTCTCGGTCACGACCGCGACTGCCCCGCGGCTCATCGCCTCGTCGATGAAATTTGCGCCGTCGATGTGCAGACCGGGCAACGCAAAAAAAACATTTCCGGGGACCACCCTACGGCTGTCGATCGCCAGACCGGAGATCGGCCGATCCAGACCGCCCTTGAGAGCGAGAATTTCGCCTTCGCGAAAGTAGTCGGCGAGCTTGGGCGCGGTCTTGAAGACGCGGTTCAACGCCAAGCTCTCGTGCCGGGTGCGCCGGGCGGCGCGCGGCGCGAAGGCGGCGATCAGAGCGTGGTCGGATGTGAGGTAACCGAGCATCAGCGGGTGCCGTTGAGGGCGATCAGGGCGTCCGCCGGTTTGGACCCGGTAGACGCGGCCGGGACGGGCTTGATATCGAGATGGCGGATGAGTCTCTCCGCGATGCGCTTAAACGAAGGCGCCGCGACCTTCGACCCGTAAGCGACGCCATTGGTCAGATTCTGCCGAGCGCCGTCGATGATGACGGACATCACGATACGCGGCTGCGACGCGGGCAGGAACCCGACGAAGGACGCGACATGCTCGCGGTTGGAGTAGACGCCGTTGACGATTTTTTGAGACGTGCCGGTTTTTCCGGCGACTTCGTAGTCCTTGATCGCCGCATCCCGCGCGGTGCCGCCGGGCGCCGCGACGCCCTGGAGCAGTCGCGCGACCTCTTGGGCCGTCCGCTCATTGACCACCCGCACGCCCGGACGCGGGCCGAAACGGTAGACAATCTCGCCGGAGGCGTCGCTGATCTGTCGAATGATGCTCGGGCGCAGGAGCAGGCCGCCGCTGGCGATCACGCCCATGGCCTGGTGCATCTGGAGCGCCGAGGCTGCGACCGAGTGGCCCATCGGCATGCGGGTGATCGTGAGGCCATCCCATTTGTTCGGCGGAGCGAGCATCCCGGGCGTCTCGCTGCCGAGATTGGGAAACCCGGTCAGCTGCCCGAAGCCGAAGGCCCGGGCGTAGGCGTAGAAACGTTCGTCTCCCATCAGCATGGCGAGTTGGGCGACGCCACGGTTCGAGGAACGCGAGACGATTTCGGCAACGGAAAGGCGATGGTCGAACGCATGGTCCTCCTTGGGCAGAGACCGGACCCTCCCCTTATACTCGATCGTCGTGCTGGAGCAATCGAAGGTGGTGCCCGCCGTGACCAGCCCCTCGTTGAGCGCGCCGGCTGCGGCCACGATCTTGAAAACCGAACCGGGCTCATACATGTCGGCCACGGCCACGTTGCGCATCTTCCCCTGCTCCTCCTTGGACAGCTTGTGGTATTGGTTCAGGTCGAACGTCGGGTAGTTGCCCATCGCGAGGATGAAGCCGGTGCGCGGATCGCTCACGATGACGGTGGCCTTCTCCGGCGCATGCGTGGCGGCGATCAACGCGAGTTCCTCGTCGACGATCTGCTGCACTACCGAGTCGATGGAAAGCTTGACCGTGTAACCGTCGGATACGGGAACCTCCCGCGTGCGAAACTGAGCGAGCTCTCGGCGCCGTCCGTCCTTCTCGGACTCGATCCAACCGTCGAGTCCGTGGAGGTAGGTATCCGCGTAGCGCTCAATTCCCATGACCGCCCGCTCCTGACGGTCGACAAACCCGACGACGTGGGCCGCGAGCGAATTGTTGGGATAGGCGCGCCGGTAGATACGTTTGCCGTAGACACCCCGGATATTGAGTTCCTTGATCGCCGCGAACGTCGACTCGGTGACGGTCTCGCTCAACTTGGCGAAGCGAATCGTGCGGTTGCCTCGGGCGTCGGGCATGGGATCGACGTCGGCATCGTCGAGGGACTCGGGGACGTCGCCCGTCGCATTGTTTACCATCTGCGGTTGGCTCGGACCCGGCACCGCTGCAGGGGTAACATTAAAGTTGCGCACCAGGCCGGCCGGGTTGGCTGACGCCGGAATCAAAGTGGATTTAGGCGCGGCGACGGGACGAACTTTGGTGTTGAAGATCAACGCGAGTTCGCCGGTAGAAACGCCGAGGAACGAAGCCAACCGGGGCCATTTGGCTTCGTCTTCCTTGCGGAGCATTTGCGGATCAACACCGAGCACTATGAGCGACCGGCTGATCGCAAGTTTGGCGCCGTTGGCGTCGACGATCTCACCTCTGCGACCGGGCAAAGGATCGATCCGATAACGCGCCTGAGAGACGAATCGAAGCAGCTCCTCGCGGTCGATCACGTGCAGCCAGACAAGGCGCGCGCCGACGCACGCAAAGCAGCCGAGGATCAGAACAACCAAGAGAGACTGACGGGAGCTGGAAGCGAAGCCCTTGGACATTGTTATGGGCCGGCGGCAATCCGGAAGGAAACGGGAACGGCCCGGTCGTTGAGGAGAGTCCGGCTCGGCTTACCGGCAAGGCGCTGTGCGGCGCTTTCGGTTACACCGACCACGGTCGACGGCACCAGGCCCAAGTTCATGCCAAGGTTCCTCTGCATCAGCACGGCCGGGCTCTGCTCGGTCTCGATCGCCGTGGTCGTCTCCGCAAGGTGGCGCTTGAGTTCGGCGAGTCTCGTTTCGAGCTGCTTGTTGGCATTGGCCACCAGTGAAATCTGATGGCGCATCCAGACGGTGCCCAAACCGATGGAGCCGGTGAAGCAGATCGCCACGAGGGTGCAGATAACGAAGGGACTCACGAAGGCTTGGTTGGTCGGGCGCATGGAGAGGGTGGTTGACGCGATTTCGGTGAACGGTGGCGGGGGCGGTCGGGGTGAAGGTTAGAGTTTACGGAGAGCACGGAGCTTGGCGGACCGACTGCGCGGGTTGGCGGCGATCTCGGCATCCGACGGCGTGATGGGACGACGCGTCAAAGGGTCGGCGAACTTCGCCCGGAGGTCTTGCGGCAAGGAATCGTGCGCGCCCTCGGGCTGCCCGCACTGACGCCGGAAGAACTGTTTGACCGGCCGGTCTTCGAGCGAATGGAAGCTGATTACAACCAGCACGCCTCCCGGCGCGAGTTTTGCAAAGGCGGCCGGCAATGCGCGCTCGAGAGCGCCGAGTTCATCGTTCACCGCGATCCGAATACCCTGAAAAGAGCGCGTGGCGGGATGGGTCTTCGACGCGTGCCGATCACGCGGCGGAATCGCGTCGGCAATCACCGAGGCAAGAGACGCGGTGCGAGCCAGCGCGCCCGTGGCCCTTGCGCCGATGAGCGCCCGGACCACTCGCCGCCAGTTTTGCTCTTCGCCGTAGTCGCGAATCGCGCGGACGAGCATTTCCTCGGTGGCGGTCTCCAGCCAGCGGCCGGCCGGGACGCCCGAGCGCGGATCCATGCGCATATCGGCCTGCGCATTGTGACGGAATGAGAAGCCTCGCTCCGCGTCATCGAGTTGAAACGAAGAAACACCCAAGTCGAACAGCACCCCGTCGAAGCCGGACTGGGGCAATTCAACGAGCCGGCCGAAATCGGAATCGACCAGTTTAAACCGATCACCAAAGGCGACCGATAAGGCGGCCGCCCTTTCGACGGCCGCGGGATCGCGATCAAGCGCGATCAATGAAACGCCCGTCGCCGACTCCAGCAACGCTCGGCTGTGGCCGCCCCCGCCGAAGGTGCAGTCGAGGAAACGGCTTCCGGCATGTGGGGCGAAGGCCGTCAGCGTCTCTGCCAAAAGGACCGGTTGATGGCCTTGGAGCATCGGCAAAGATCCGGGGTTAGCGAGAGGCGCGGACATGCGTCGAAGGCCGCAGCCGACCGGGTTGATGTGAGGTGACGACGCGCAGCACCAATCCGTCACGCACTCGCGAGGAAACGTGAACGGGTCTGGCTACGGAGAAAGCAAGCCCTTGTTCCGCATCGATCCATGCGGGAAACCCTCCGGACGCGGCGAGCGATCCGGCGCCAGACTTGCGCAAGGGCAACCGGGCGGCGGTGATTTTGGTCGGTCCGCTCATACCCTAGATTCCCAAACGGCGCATAACGTCGCCGAAGTTTTCGCCCGCTGTGCGGGCCTCGACCTTTTCCCAACGTGACGGAGCGTAGAGATTGAATTTGATCAGCGAGCCCACCAATACGGCGTCCTTGCCGATTCCGGCGTAAGTCAACAAATCGGCGCTAACGCCAACGCGGCCCTGCTTATCGAACGAAAACGATTGGGTCTGAGCAAAGAAGCGGGCTGCAAAATCCTGGCCCGCACCGTCGCTCAGTGCCATCTGGGCGATTTTTGCCTGCAGTTTTTCAACCTCGGCTGGAGGCAAGACTGCGATGTAGCCGTCCGGATGCGGGGTAGCGAGAAACGTGTCTGTTTCCTCGTGAGCAAACCGCCAGGCAGAGGGGATCGTCAGCCGACCTTTCTCGTCGAGGGTGTGCCTGAATAGGCCGGTATAAGATGCTTTTCCGGAAGGGGACATGGAGGCGGGCACCTAAATGCCCCACAATACTCCATTTCAACCCATTTTCTCCCACAACAGTCAAGCATAGAGGCAAAGAAAGCCGCCTTCTTTTTGAATTTTCGGCCGCTTCCGGAATTCTCGCGTAGATTTTTATCCCGAAGTGAAATGGAGTTGCGGGGCGAACGCCAAGTTGGGTTGGGCATTTACCGTCGAGCCCACGACCAGGCGGCGCGCGCTTGAAGGCTACGAGACCCCGCCCGTCTTGCCGGGGCGCGCCGTCGCAAACTTTCGTTTTGTTTTTTACCGTGCTTCACCCACCCTCATTTTATGCCAAACGAACGAGATGAGGTCCTGGAAATTTTCACCCGCACCGGTGCCCTGCTGAACGGTCATTTTGTTCTCCGGTCCGGGCTTCATAGCGCCCACTACTTTCAATGCGCCCAGGTTTGCCAGCACATGGACGCAGTCGGGCGATTGGCCGAGTTGTTGCTGATCAAACTGGGCAAGGCGGGAATCACTTTCGAGACGGTGCTGGCTCCCGCCATGGGTGGCCTTGTCATCGGACAGGAGGTTGCACGGCAGGCGAAGGCCCGCTATATTTTTGCCGAGAAAGAAGATAATCTGCTGGTTCTGCGGCGCGGCTTCACGATGCGTCCCGGAGAACGAGTTCTGGTTGTGGAAGATGTGGTTACGCGGGGCGGACGCGTGTTAGAGAGCTTGGAAATCGTCCGGCAAGCAGGCGGCACCGCCAGCGGCATCGCAATGTTGGTAGATCGCAGCTCGGGCGCCGCGCGTTTTCCCGTGTCGGCGATTTCCCTCCTCGAACTCAGCTTTCCAACCTTCCCCGCGAACGCAGTGCCGGAGGCGTTGAGCAGGATTCCGATCCAGAAACCCGGTAGCTGACGGTCAAAAGATATGCCCGGGCCATCTAGGAGGACGGTTTCACCCGTCGAGAAACCAACTCGTTGCCAAACCTGACTTTCACTGAGCGAGAAATATCCCAAAAGCCTGGCCCCTTTGGGGTCACGAATTTCGAAGCGTAAACGGGGACGCACGCCGCGGGCCAACTGAAAAATCCCACCAGAAGATCGGTCGATGGGAAGCATGGCCCGGCAGGTTGGCGCAGCGTATGTGCGAACGAGACCGACTCCGCATCAAACTCCGTTGGCGTCGGAACCAACTTCAACTTGGAAAACGCATGCCCTCGCGACCGACCAATCAACAGGCGCGCACGTGGCCGCGCACCTACTTCACCGTTATCGCAACAAATCGATACGCACCGCGGTAATTCACAAGCAGAAGGTTGCGTCCTTGCACAAGCGATTGTTTAGCCGAGGCAAGATTCATCACGGGAGTCCGGTTGATTTCGATCACGATCATTCCCGCCGCCAAGCGATCGGAAAAAGGGGAGCTTTCCTCGATGTCGGTGATAAGGAGGCCGCTCAGACGAGGCTCCAAGCCGCTCATCTTTCGCACTTCGTCCGTGAGTTGGGTCACGTCGACGCCTGCAAGCAGTTCGTTCGGCTTCTCCGAAAGTTTGCCCAATGTAACTTCAACTGTGCGCTCTTTACTATCGCGCATGAGCTTAATCTTTGCTTTGGACTCGGGCAGCATCTGGGCGATCACGAGACGGAGTTCCTCCAATGAACCGACGGGCTTTTCATTGATCGCCAATATGACGTCGGACCTCTTCAAGCCCGCCTTTTCGGCCGGACTGTCGGGCGAGATGTCGGTGACGGCGACGCCTTTGGCATCTTTCGGCAACCCGAGTTGCTCCGCGATATCCGCCGTCACTGTTTCCGTCGTTACGCCCAGATAGCCGCGGGTGACGGTCCCGGTTGCGACGAGGCTATTCATTACGCTGGCGGCGAAATTGATCGGGATGGCGAACCCGATCCCGATGTTGCCACGCGAAGGAGAGATGATGGCACTGTTGATCCCGACGAGACGACCCTTGGCGTCGACCAGAGCACCGCCCGAGTTGCCCATGTTGATCGCCGCGTCGGTCTGGATAAAATTTTCGTAGCCGGCGACGTTGTCCAAAAGACCCAGTTGATTTCGGCCCTTGGCCGAGACGATGCCCATAGTGACCGTTTGGCCGACCCCAAGCGGGTTGCCGACGGCGAAAACCACGTCGCCGACCCGGAGCTTGTCGCTGTCCGAAAGCGTGATCGCCGGCAGATTCTCGGCCTCGATCTTGATCACCGCCACATCGGTCTTGGGATCCGCGCCGATGACCTTGGCGGTAAACTCGCGGTCGTCGCTGAGCGCGACCTTCAGCTCGTCCGCCCCTTCAATGACGTGATTGTTGGTCAAGATATAGCCATCCGCCGAAATCACCACTCCCGAGCCGAGACCTTCCTGCCGGCTGTCGCGCTCTTCTTTGGGCGCGGCATCGCCGAAAAATTGCCGCAGTAGCGGATTGGCCACGCGCTGCTTCACGATCTTGGTCGAGTAAATCGAAACGACGGCCTTCTGCACCGGCTCGATGACATCGGCGTAGCTCGAAACGACGGCCGATTTGCTTTCGGCCAAGGGCGAAGCATCGACTTTGACGTTCGGTTTTTTCGCAACCGCATCGTCCTTGCCGGACAGAACCAAAGCGGACAGCGCCAGAAAGCCCGAGGCGAAAAGCGGCGCAGATCGAAGGAGGTAGGATCGTTTCATTGGTAGAAGTCGACCGGATTCGGCCGGCGAAAGTTCCCGCACAAAACCCGCGGCCTTGGGCGAGCCGGGGAGTTCAAAAGCCCTTAATGCGAAAAAGGCCCGTAACGCTTGAGTTGCTGTTGATCCGGGTAATGGCTTGGCCAAGGAGCGGAGCGATGCTCAGGACCGTGATCGGAAGACCGCGCGTGTTGATCGGAACCGAGTTGGTCGTGATGAGTTCGTCGATCAAGCCGCCTCGGAGGCGTTCGTAGGCGACTTCGTTCAGGACGCAGTGGCTGACCGCCGCGCGAATGCTCCGCGCGCCGTGTTCCCGCAGCATTTTTGCCGCCGCAGTCAGCGTTCCCGCCGTCTCCGTGATGTCGTCGACCAAGAGCACATCGCACCCGTCGACCTCGCCCACCACGTTGATCGCCTCGACGGTCGTGGCGTTCTTGCGCTTCTTCGCGACAAGGCCAAGACCCGCACCGAGAATATCGGCATACGCGGAGGCCATCTTCATACCGCCGACGTCGGGAGAACAAACCACCAGTTTGTCGCTCCGAGTCTTCGCGAGATAATCGAAAAAAACCGGCGACGCAAAAAGATGGTCAACCGGGATGTCAAAGAAGCCCTGAATCTGCTGGCTGTGCAGATCCATCGTGAGCACGCGATTGGCCCCGGCGGAGACAAGGAGGTTGGCGACGAGTTTGGCGGTGATCGGCACGCGGGGTTGGTCTTTGCGATCCTGCCTGGCATAACCGTAGAACGGCAACACAGCGGTGATCCGCTGAGCCGACGCGCGGCGAGCGGCATCGATCATGATGAGCAACTCCATCATGTGGTGGTTCGTCGGCGGGCACGTTGACTGGATAATGTAAACGTCGTGACCGCGGACGTTCTCGTTAATCTTAACGAAGGATTCCCCGTCGGGAAAACTCGTTACCGTCGCCTCACCCAGAGGCATCCCGATCGCCTGGCAAATCTCCTCAGCGAGAGGTCGATTCGAATTACCGGTGAAGATCTTGAGGCGAGAATCACTCATGTGGCGGCTATCTTGTGCGGCGGCCCATCAGGCGGAAGACTTTTCTGAAACGCCGGGGCCAATTTGCGCCTCGAGCTTGCCCACCCTCTTAAAGAGATCCGGCAGCTTTCGACGCAGCACGTTGATTCTCTGCTCGAGCTGAAACGGCAAACACGGAGAACCCTTGACGAAACTTCCGGCAGGCAAGTCACCGTTGATGCCGCTTTGACCGTCGATCTTTGTCCCACGGCCAACGGTCAAATGACCGGCCAATCCGGCTTGCCCTCCGATTACGACAAAATCCTCGATCGTAGTGCTGCCCGAAATTCCGGCTTGGGCGCAAATCAGACAGTGGCGCCCAATCGCGACATTGTGAGCAATCTGGACGAGATTATCGATCTTGGTGCCCTCCCCGATCAAGGTTTGACCGAATCGGGCGCGATCAACGGTCGAATTAGCTCCGATTTCTACATCGTTTCCGATGACCACCGGTCCAATCTGAGGGACCTTTTCATGTCGGCGGTCGACGAATTCATAACCGAAACCATCCGATCCGACGATCACCCCGGGCTGCAAGCGGACTCGTTCTCCAAGGATGCACTCCGCAGCGATTACGCAGCCCGGCATCAGCCAAGAATCATCGCCCACGACAGCCCCGCGCCCAACGAAGACCTGAGCCTGCAAATGGACGCGGTTTCCAATCCGCGCCCCGGCTTCAACCACGCAAAGAGGGCCTATGGTCGCGGTTGCGGGAATCGCGACGTCCGTCGCGATCCAAGCGGTCGGGTGGACTCCGGCGGCAGGAGCAGGCCAAAGCAGCTTTTCGATTCGTGCACAGAGTCGCGCCAGCGCCACGGAAGGATTCTCGGCATAGACGAAGACTTGGTTTGGCTGCGGATCACCTTCGAATTCAGAGGGCACCAGCACCACCGATGCCTTCGTGGCTCCCACATCGTTTTTATATTTGGCGTTGCCGAGGAATGAAAGGTCGCCCGGTTGCGCCCTGTCCAGCGCAGCAATTCCGGTGATCGGAAAATCCGTCCGGCCTTTGCTCGTGGCGGTCGCGGTTGCCGCCATTACTTCCTCAAGAGTGAATGTTATCTGCATAAAAACAGTCGGCAAACTCGGGCGATCTGCACCGGGTCAAAAAGACCGATGCGCATCGATGCTAACGGGACGAAACGCTCACAAAAAAGCCCCGCATTGGGCGGGGCTTTAGCAAAAAGGGCTTCCCAACTCACTTCTTCGGCGAAACACCGGGAACTGTAATCTTGGGGGCATCCGTCGCAGGAACGACCGGACTCGGGGCGGTGATAGCAGAGGAAGATGGACGGTCTTTATTGATCTCCTTCATCACTTCGTCGGTGATCTCGTAGGCGGAATCGGCATAAATAACGTTCGAAACGCCAATCAAAGTGGGACCGGCTTTGTCCAGCAGAAGGGTGGCGCCCTTGCGCTTGGCAACATCGGTGGCAACCTTGCTGATTTCCTCAAGCATAAGGCTCCGGAAAGTCTGCAAACGTTGTTGCAGCGAGCGTTGGGTATTCTGAGCGAAGGTGCCGATCTCGTTTTTCTTCCGCTGGATTTCCTCGAGTTTCTTCTGCGCCTCGTTTTGGGACTTGGATTTGGCATCGGCCGTCAAAGCAGGATTGTTCGATTGATCGGAGAGGGACTTGTAGTCGTCGACGAGCACGTTTCCGTCCTTGTTCATGCGTTCGATCTCCTCTTGGGCCTTTTGCTCGTCGGTGCGAAGCTTGGCATTCTGCTCCTCGGTCTTGTAGTGGGAGTCGTAGAGTTTTGCCATATCGACCACGAGTAATTTGGGGATCGGTTGGGCATACGCCGCGACAGACGCCAAGGCGAACGTCGCGATCATTGAGAGAGACTTGATGGGATATTTCATGATGAGTTGAGTAATTTTGAAAAGAGCAGCAAAGCCAGATTAGAACCGGGTGCCAAAGGAAAAATTAAACTGATTTCCCTTCTTGTTCGCAGCAGTTCCTGTGATTGGGATTCCGAAATCCAAACTCAGGGGGGCCCCTGCGACGAACAGTCTGAGGCCAAAGCCAAAATTGTCGTTGTAGGAGGCCGGGTTAAAATCATAGGCGCCCGTATTGACAAAGCCGGCGTCGTAAAAAACCGCGAAGCGAATCGGACTCACGATATCGACGGAGTATTCGGCGCTAAAGAAGCCATAAGACTTGCCTCCGATCGGCTCTCCAAATTCGTCCCGCGGCCCTACTTCACGGAATTCATAGCCACGGAGCGTGTAGGGTCCGCCCAGATAAAAAGCATTGTAGAAAGGAAGTCGTTCCGAGGCACCAAAGTTCTGCACGACGCCGGCTCTTGCGATGAGCGCCAGCACCTGGGCTTGAGTCTCAAACACCGGGAAAAACTGCGATCCGCGAAACTCAAAACGATAAAAATTTTCGCTACCACCAAATGGACCGCCCGCAAGGTCGGTATTTATCTCAACGCGATTGCCCGAAGTCGTGTTGATAATTCTATCCCGTGTGTCCCGCAAAAGTTGGAATCCCACCTTCGAAACCGTGTTGCTGCCCTCCAGAGACCGGATCAGCGAGGATGCGCTGCTCGACACATCCTTGATGTCGATAATTTGGAACGTGTAGGAAAGCTTACCCTCGACAAGTTCGAAGAGGCGCTTGCGAAGATAAACCTCCGCCCCCGTTTCAATCTGGCTATAGACTGAACTGTTGTAGTCGGAACTGGTCCGAAAAATACTGAACCCGAGCGCCAACTGCTTTTGGAACAACCAAGGTTCCTCAAAGGAGAGCACGACCTCGCTTGATCGACTTCCCAGCTGCATGCGCAGCCGAAATTTCTGGCCGTCGCCTTGAAAAAGAGATCGGCGATTGAAAATGTCGAAATTCGACTGGGAGATTTCGGCAAAAATCGTCGCGCGTTCCAAAGAGCTGAATCCCGCCCCAAAGGTAAGATTACCGGTGCGGCCTTCCTTTACCGCGATGCGCATATTGCGCCGGCCGGGGATATTGGTCTCTTGTGGAGACACGTTAACATCCTCGAAGAATCGCGTATTTTCGAGACGCAGCTTGCTGATTTTCATCAGGACGGTGCTGAAAACATCGCCCGGGCCGAGCACGAGTTCGCGAACGATCACCGTGCTCTTCGTCTTGGAATTACCCTCGATGACGATCGATTCCACATTGAATTTCTCGCTCTCGGCCACCGTGTATTCGATGTCGATGTTACCGGTGTTCACATTGGGTTTCCTAATGAGCCGCACCCGCGTGTCGAGGTAGCCGTCTTTGCCATAGAAGTCCTCGAGACGCTCGACGTCTTTATCGAGTTTCGACGGGATGAAAATCACGCCGCTCTTTTGGCGCGCCACTCTCTTCAATAACGCCGATGTGAACAACTTGTTTCCCTTGAATGAGATATCTCCGATGCGATATTGCCGGCCTTCGACCACATTGACGGTGAGAACCAACTTCTCGGGAGTGGGGTAGCCAAAAATCACGTTTTCCTGTGCGATTTCCACATCAAGGTAACCGTTCTCACGATAGTAGTCGCGAACCTTTTCCAAATCGTCGTCAAACTGATCGTCCTTGAAACGACCCGAACCGGTCAGCCACGAGAAGATCCACCATTTCTTGGTTTCCATCACGCCACGCAAGGCTCGCGCTTTCACGTTGGTGTTTCCCACAAAGCGCACATCGGTAATTTTTACCTTATCGCCTTCTTTGATCTTGAAAATGACCGTCCCGAAACCCGTCGTTCGATCACGCTCGACCGAATAAGCCACGGACACTTGGTTGTAGCCGGACTTCTGGTAATATTCGCGAATCTTTTCCGAATCTTCCTTAACTTGGCGTTCATCAAGCGAGGTGTTCGGCTTGGTTTTGATCTCTTTCTCCAGACGTGTGCCCTTCACCTTCTTGTTGCCTTCATACCTGATCGCCAAAACCCGAAATTTCGGGGTGATCTCGACCACGAGATTGAACGTCTTGGCATCAGCCGATTCGCGTTTGATTTCGATAAACTCGAATAAGCCGGTCCGGTAAAGAGACCGGATATCGCGATCCAGCATCGTGTCGTCGAGATCGCCCCCTTCCCTCACCTGCATATTGGCCCGCACGACCTGTTCATTCACATTGCCCGCTCCTATGAACTTCACCTGGATCGAACCCACCTTGAAGACCGGGACGGCCTCCTGAGCGCCCCCGGATGCCGGGTCAAGCTGCCCATACACGGCGACCGGGCCCGTTACCAGGAGCGAAAAAATGGCGGAAAAAATGCAGGCGACCCTGCGCGCAGGGTTACTGTGTGTAGTTTTCAAAGCGTGTGATGTCTCTTAGGAACGTAAGCTTCAACTCTCCTACCGGTCCGTTTCGTTGCTTGGCAACGATTAACTCGGCCGAATCGGCGGCCACTTGGAACTTCTCGTCGGCATCTTTGGGTCGGGCAAGCATGAGAACAACGTCGGCGTCTTGCTCGATCGATCCGGATTCACGCAAATCCGCCAATTTTGGCGTCCGGTTTTCCTTCTCTGACGAGCGGTTCAATTGGCTTAATACAACAACCGGAAGGTTCAGTTCCTTCGCGAGTGACTTTAACCCGCGGGAAGCCTCCGCGACCTGTTGCTCACGCGGCATCTTGGAATCGGTCGGCGCCAACAATTGCAGATAGTCGACCACAATGAAGCCAAGCGGGTTTCGGGCATGAACCCGCCGCGCCTTCGCCCGCAGTTGCATGATCGAAAGGGCGCTCGAATCATCGATGAAGATCGGCGCCTTCGAGAACTGGTCCGCCGCCGCCAACAAACGGGCTTGTTCGTCGCCGTTCTTCGAAAGCAGACCGTCGCGCAACAGTTTCATGTTAACCCGGGCGCGTGAACACAACATGCGCAAAGCCAGTTGGGCCGCGCTCATTTCCAGCGAGAAAATCAAGACTCCGACCGGCGAACCCTTGGTGGGCAAGGCGGCGGCCTCGGCCATGTTCAACGCCAACGAGGTCTTGCCCATGGACGGCCGCGCCGCGAGGACGATCATTTCCTGGCGTTGAAACCCCCAAGTGAGGGCATCGAGGTCCTTGAACCCCGAAGTGACGCCCGTCATCTCCCCTTTCTTCATCATCATCTTAGTGATGATGCTGATCGCCTCTTTGGCCGGCTCCCGCATCGGCTTGGCGCTTTCACTCACGCGGTTCTGCGTTACATTAAAGATCCGTTGTTCGATTTGGTCGACGAATTCATCAATGCCACCGGTAAAGGCGTAACATTCTTCAACCGCACTGGTCGCCGACCGGATAAGTTCCCTCAGGAGATGCAACTCCCGCACTTTTTCAATGAAGTAACCGGCTTGGGCGGTGGTCGGGATCCGGCTGCTTATCTGCGTGAGGAACGCAAAGCCTCCGACGGCATCCAATTGCTTTATGGTCTTAAGATCTTCGGCCAAGACCGCCACATCGATGGCAGTGCCGCGATTGTAAAGGTCCAGCAGCCGTTCGTAAACCATTCCATGCGCTGCAACATAGAAGGACTCGGGACGAATGCGTGCTTCGAGGCAACGAGAAATTACATCGGAGCCATCAAGCAAACAGCAAGAAAGCAGATATTCCTCGGCGTCGGCACTGTGCGGAGCAGTCCGGCCGGCAAAAGGGCCGGGCGGGCCATTCCCGCGTCGGGAAAACTGAACAGGTTCGTCTGCCATGGGAACTCGGGATTGATACACGTGGACCAACCGGCATCAATGGCTACTTGTCCACAAACGATTCTGAAAGACGAAAGCCGCGTCAGTCGACGCGGCTTTCGCGGCTGGAATCGAATAAAGACTATTTCCGATCACCCTTCGCGGCTGGCTTCGATTCCGGAGCCGCAACCTCGATCGGATTCTCCGAAACAATGTCGAACCCCAATTCGAGCGAGACATCGGAGTGCAACTTTATCTTCACCGAATGTTTCCCGAGGGTTTTGACGGGGGTGTGCAAATGGATTCGCTTCTTATCGATCACGTGACCGCTTGCAACCAGACGGTCATATAGGTCGTTTACCGTGATTGCACCGAACATCTTGCCGCCCTCACCCGTCTTTACAGCGAAAGCCAAACTGAGTTTCTCTAGTTTTTTGGCCAACTCGTGGGCGCCATTCAGCTCAAGAGACTCGCGTTCGGCACGGCGACGCTTGAGGGCGTCGACTTGCTTGCGGTTGGCCGTGGTGAGCGGCGAAGCAAAACCCCTTGGAAGGAGATAATTGCGGGCATAGCCCGCGCGCACTTTGACTTGATCGCCTTCGCCGCCGAGGCCGTCGACGGGTTTGATCAGGAGGATTTCGGTATTAGCCATGTTGTTCTGGTATTGAAGTTAAAGAGAAGGTTGCAGATTTCACTCATTCAAAAAGGAACGTCGTCGTCGATTGAGCCCGACGTTGACGGTTTTACGTCACCGGATCGCGAAGGAGGAGAATGGCGTTCCTTGGTGGTTTGGTCGACATCATCACCCGGACTTGAGGGAGAGCCAGGACCAGCGCCCCCACCACCATTTCCGCGAGTCGACAAAAACTGGACGTTATCGAGGACGACTTTGAGTTTACTGCGCTTCTGACCGCTCTGTTTGTCCTCCCATTGGTCGAGCTTCAAGCGTCCCTCCACCATCGCTGGACTACCTTTGGCAAGATACTTGGCTACCAGTTCTCCCTGTTTTCCCCATGCCTCGATGTCCACAAAAGTCGTCTCATCGCGGGTAGCACCGGATTCGTCTTTAAACTGCCGATTAACCGCGAGACCAAACTGGCATATCGCAGTCCCCTTGGGTGTTACCCGGAGCTCAGGATCGCGCGTGAGATTGCCGATCAAAAAAACTTTGTTGAGGTAGGCCATGGGGCGCGCCGGCGAAACGGGCAGGACTAGACCGTTTCGACAAAGGTCCGATAAACGCTGCGGTTGAGGCGGAGCTTTTCCTTCAGATGGGCCGGCCCGTCATGGGGAGCCGAAAAGGAAACCTTCACGTAGGTCGCGCCCGTCAGCTTGGGATCGGTTACACGGACAAAATCCCGGCGACCGAGATTTTCCACGGCCGTCACCACCCCGCTGGTGGAGACGATGACCTGCTTAACGCCGTCAATGATCTGTTCAACGGTCTCTTCCTTGCCACGATTATCGATGATAAAAGTCGCGCGGTAATTACGAATGGTGGTGTTCATGTAGATGGTGGGCGGCGGTTGAGCCGATTCATGGCCACCGAAGGGCCATGCGTCAGCAGCAATTCCAAGCCGGTTACGTATGAGATTTGTTTTTGTTTGATGAGAATGTTTTGATCAGGAGTGAATCTTCCTAGCACGAAGTCCTTGATGTCAATTTCGGCAGGCTGTTTCGGGCCGATACCGAGGCGAAAGCGAATGAAATCGGGACCGACTTGTTCGATGACACTGGCGACGCCGTTGTGTCCACCCGGGCCTCCGTTTTCGGCGATTTTTACCGAGCCGAATTCAAGGTTAATATCATCGAAAACGGTTACAAGAGCTGTGGAGGGAATGCGATGATATCTCATCAAGGCCGACACCGACCTGCCGCTGTCGTTCATGAATGTCAGAGGTTTCGCCAGCCAAAGCCGGGGAATAGAATCCGGATTTCCTTTGGCGATCTCGGCTGCAAACGCCGTTTGGAGCCGCCAGGTTAAGCCAAGTTTTAGGGCCAACGCATCCAGAACCTTCCAGCCAAAATTGTGTCGGGTTTCCGCGTATTCGAGGCCTGGATTTCCCAGACCGACAACCAGCATGATTGACATGACTCAAAGAACAAATTCCAACGTCGGCGGAGACCACCGACGTCGGAAACGAGACAACGCTTACTTTTTGGCAGCGGGAGCGACCTTCGCTCCGGCAGCGGGTGCCGCGGCACCCGGCTTCGCAGCGGCACCGGCTTTGGCATCGCCTGCGGCGGGAGCGCCGGCGGCGCCGGCCTTGGCGTCGCCTGCGGCGGGAGCGGCTGCACCGGCAGCCGGTGCAACTCCATCGGCCGGCGCTGCGGCCGCAACAACCTCCTGCACGATTTCGGCAACGGGCTCCACGCAGGAAACGATCGGCTGACCTTTGATGTCGAGAAATTCGACTCCCGTAATGGGTTTAAGACCGGAAACCTTGATGGTTTCGCCAACCTTCAATTCAGTCACATCCACGCTGATCGACTCGGGGAGGTCCTTCGGCAAACAACGGATGCGAAGAAGGTGCGAATTGATCTCTAGCACTCCGCTTTGGTTTTTGACGCCAAACGATTCACCCGAAGTGGTGATCGGAACGCGGATCTCGAACTTTTCGTCCGCCTTCACCTCTTGCAAATCGAGATGGAGATACTTGTCGGTGATGGGATCCCGTTGAATCTCTTGAAGGAAGGACAGAGCCTTTTCTTCCTTACCCGCCTGCTGCAACTCGATCAGAATCGAGCGCCCCGAGAGGACTTTTAGCAACCGCACGAATTCAGGTGTTTCGATCGAGAGCTTCTCGGGTTTAGTGTGCTTCCCGTAAAGAATTGCTGGAATCGCGTTGGCTTTGCGGACGCGACGCGAGGCACTGCGGCCGGTCTGCATGCGCGGTTTAACATTTAGGATTAGCTGAGTTTTCATAGATTCGGTCCCCCTGAGACCCTGATTTTCAGGGGCAGGCGTAGTGGAAAAGGGTTGAAGGGATAGAAAGGCCTACGTTGAAAGCAAACAAAAGTTTGAAGGCGGCGGATTTTTCTTTCGCCATGGAGAAATGGAGCATTGACAAGGCTCTCGCCGACTTTGTTTTTCACCGCTCGCTGGTTGGATTCGTCCGTCCAGTCTTTTTTGCCTGGTAGCTCAGTGGCAGAGCAGGTGACTGTTAATCACTTGGTCGTAGGTTCGACCCCTACCCGGGCAGCCAT
>Ga0163144_10011392_pt1 | contig 18812 bp, 12 predicted proteins | sample OliLak19BULKMAT1_FD_123175 | JGI IMG/M metagenome (GOLD analysis project Ga0163144, IMG submission 123175) | Freshwater microbial mat bacterial communities from Lake Vanda, McMurdo Dry Valleys, Antarctica - Oligotrophic Lake LV.19.BULKMAT1 | ecosystem: Environmental > Aquatic > Freshwater >... | reverse complement strand
TATTCAAGAACAAACCTATACCTTTGAGGACCGAGGTGGCCGCAGTGTTACAGTACGAACAGAAATGACACCAAGCGTCAGCCGAATGGTGGCCGCTCGTAGACAAGAGTTGAATTACCCGTTGCGCTGGTACAGTATCCCCAACTGTTGGCGTTACGAACGCCCGCAGCGCGGTCGGGGTCGGGAGTTTTACCAGCTAAATGTTGATCTCTTCGGCGAGGCCGGCACTTCTGCCGAACATGAAATGATTATGATGTCTGACGCGCTAATGCAAGTATTTGGCGCCAAGCGAGCCCAGTACAATATTCGTATCAACAGCCGAGCGTTTGTTGACCATATGCTGAGCTACTATTTCAAGCTGAATGACACTCAAGCCAATGACATTCGTCATCTGACTGATCGAATGAGCAAAATGCCGGAGTCCGAGTTCGCGACTAAGCTGGTTGACTGCCTTGATCCAACAAAGCAAAAGGACGGAGTCGCCGAAAGGATTTTAAAGGTCTTAAAAGTTAAATCAATTAGCGAATTGCCAGACGAGCTTAAAGCCAGTGAAAGCCTAAGGCCATTGCAAGAACTAATGCAGCTATTAGCTCGTGATGGAATTACTAATGCAGTGTTTGACATAAGCCTTATGCGTGGGTTCGACTATTACACCGGTATTGTTTTTGAAGTGTTTGACACCGATCCCGAGAACAACCGCAGCCTATTTGGCGGTGGCCGCTACGACGGTTTGGTTTCTGAATTTGGTGTAGACCCAGTACCAACAACTGGCTTCGCTGTCGGCGACATTACCATGACTGACTTTTTGCAAACGCATAAGTTAGTCCCAGAGTTAGAGATAGAAACAGGGTTGGCGCTAATTCTTATTGGCGATGTATACGAGCGTGCACAGCCTATGCTACGAGAACTTCGAGACGAAGGCGTAAAAGTGTACGTTGACGCTACTGGCCGTAAGCTCGAAAAACAACTGAAGAACGTCATTAGTAAAGGCATCAAACAAGCTTTGTTCGTCGGCGAGGCCGAACTAGCCACTGGGAAGTTCAGGCTAAAAGATCTATCGACACAGGTCGAACAAAAGCTTTCTATCGGCAGCGTTGTCCAGGCCATTAAAACAGTTCGGCAGTAGATAAACTAACCTCAATCTGTTAAAGTAAAGCTTTATGCGATTAAAAGTTGTCTGGAAGAACGAAACTACCGCCGAGCTTAGTATTGCGGCTAGTGTCGAAGAGCTTAATAAGTTCAAAGCCAAGGTGTTGAAAGATCTCGCACCTAACGTTAAAGTAGCTGGTTTCAGAACAGGCCATGTACCTCCTGAAGTTGTAGAAAAAAATGTTAACTATAACCGCTTGCAAACGGAATTCCTAGATTATTCCATGACCAGCCTCTATGCTGCAGCCGCAAAAAGTGAAAACTTAAAACCGGTTGCTAGCCCTAAAGTTAGCGTTAAAAAATTTGTGCCGTTTACGGAGCTTGAATTTGATCTTGAGGTGGCTTGTGTTGGCGAGATTAAGCTCCCGAACTATAAAAAAATCAAAGTCCCCAAGGCCGAAGCCAAAGTCTTAGCAAAGGACATAGACGAAGTCATTAAAAACTTGCAAACCCGCGCCGCTGAAAAAGTAGATGTTGACCGTTCCGCCAAGATGAACGATCAGGTCATAATCGACTTTAACGGACGTGATCCAAAAGGTGAGCCAGTCAGCGGTGCGAGCGGCAAAGACTATCCACTGGCCTTAGGCAGCAACGCATTTATCCCTGGTTTTGAGCCAGAGTTGGTCGGCCTGAAGGCTGGCGACAGTAAAGAATTCACGATTACGTTTCCAAAAGATTACGGTAGCGCCACTCTGCAGAATAAGAAAGTTACATTTTCTGTTACCGTTAACAAAGTTCAAGAGCTTAACGAGCCCGTGGTTGACGACGCTTTTGCTGCCAGCATCGGTCCGTTCAAAAAACTCGACGAATTAAAAGCTGATATCAAAAAGCAGCTACTGGCCGAAAGGCAAGAGGTTGCCACGCGTGCTCACCAGGAGGCTGTGGTTAAAGCAGTGGCCGACAAGTCTACTGCGGCAATTCCTGATGCGTTAGTTGAGGAACAGCTCGACCGCATGGAGGAAGAAGAAAAACAAAATCTGATTTACCGCGGTCAAACTTGGGAACAGCACCTTGAAGCCGAAGGAGTGACACCCGAAAAACACCGCGAACAAAAGCGCAGTGGCGCCGCTGAGCGCGTCAAAGTTGGCTTGGTTCTGTCAGAGATCGCTGCGCAAGAGAAGCTTAGTATTAGTACCGAAGAATTAGACGCTCGCATGAAGCAACTAAAAAAACAGTATTCTGATCCAAAGATGCAGGCCGAACTCGAAAAGCTCGAGAGCCGTCGTGAGATTGCTTCGCGGATGCTCAGCGAAAAAGCCGTGCGCGTTTTGACTGACTAGTCGCGTCCATTTCCGTAACATCAACTCAGCCGTTTCAAAAGATCCATACCCAGGAATTGCAAGGTGCGGAGTTCAGAATTCGGACACCGGATGTCAAAGCCCGTACTCCGAACTCCGTACTTCGTACTCCGAACCGTCACCAACAGATGTGTGAAAACTTGTGAAAAATTCAAAATTGGCACTCAGGCTTGACGAGTGCTAGGCCAGAGCGTATAGTTTTATCTCAAGATGATAAATCCAAAATCCTATTTGGTGCCAACCGTAATTGAACAAGATGGCCGTTTTGAAAGGGCCTACGATATCTACTCACGGCTGCTAAAAGACCGTATTGTTTTTTTGGGCGACGATATTAACTCACACACCGCCAACTTGGTGGTTGCACAGCTACTATTTTTAGACAACCTGAACAATCAGTCTATTAGCATGTATATCAATAGCCCTGGTGGCAGTGTGTACGACGCTTTTGCAATTTATGACACTATGCAGTTTGTAAAATCGCCGATTCACACTTACGGAATCGGTGTTCAAGCGAGTGCCGCAGCCTTTTTGCTTAGTAGTGGAGCAAAAGGAAAGCGCTACTTATTACCTCATGCCACAGTTATGATTCATCAGCCGAGTAGCGGCACGCGTGGCAAAGTCACCGATCAAGAGATTGACTTGCGTGAGGTGCTCAGACTCAAAAAGATGCTTGAACAAATCATGGCCAAAAACACCGGCCGAACGCCTAAGAAGATCCACGAAGACATGGAGCGCGATTATTGGATGAGTGCCGAAGAGGCCAAAAAGTACGGCCTTGTAGACAAAGTTATCGAGAAATTCTAAATCACAAAAACTTTGTAATATTTACAATGAACTCAATAAAAACCGCCAAAGTGTTGACAGTTACACAAGGCTCGCTCATAATCTTATCCTAAGAAGTAGTATACGCGCGCAGCGTTCGATCACTAACAATGGTGGTATACGCATTTTTTTAGGCGGTCAGTGTAGTGTCCTTCAAGCATTTACTACCAATTTTAACTAGGCTTTGCCAACACCGGCACTGTTCTAAAGCAAGGAGAGCGTTTTAGCGAATGGCCAAAACGAAAGACACCCCGAAGATTAGTGGGCGCGTATTTTTTAGTCCGAGCGACGAATTACCGTTACCAAATTTGGTAGATCATCAAAATAAATCTTTTCAGTGGTTTGTTGAAGAAGGCCTAGGCGAGTTATTCGCTGAAGTTAGCCCTATTGACGACTACACTGGCACAAAATTAAGTATTCGTTTTAAAGAGTATCATTTTGAAGCTCCTAAAACTACCGAAGCCGAAGCTCGTGAAAATAACATAAGTTTTGAAGCTCCTCTTAAGGCTACTGTTGAGCTAACTAATAAGATTACTGGCGAAGTCAAGAACCAAGAAATTTACCTCGGTGATTACCCATGGATGACCACCCGCGGCACATTTGTTATTAACGGTGCCGAACGTGTCGTTGTAAGCCAGTTGATTCGATCAGCTGGCGTTTTCTTTACTGCCGACAACAACGGCTCGCTTAACTTGTACGGCGCTAAGATCATCCCTGGCCGTGGCGCATGGCTTGAGTTCGAAACAGCGGCTAACGGTGCGATTTACGTCAAAATTGACCGAAAACGCAAAATAGCTTTCACAACCTTACTGCGTGCGCTTGGTCTTAGCGAGCAACAAATGCGCGAACAACTTAAGCACGTCGACAGCGGTAAGCTAAACTACGTAACTGCTACTTTAGAAAAAGACCCAGCCCGCGGAGTAAACGAATCACTAATTGAAGTTTACAGGCGCTTGCGCCCAGGTGACCTAGCTACTGTTGATAACGCCCGCAGCTTGCTCGAGAATATGTTTTTTAACTACAAACGTTTCGACTTTAGCCGTGTTGGTCGCTACAAAATCAACAAACGGCTTAACTTGAACGTTCCGAACGAGTCCGAAAACCGCATGATGAGGCTTGAAGACCTCGTAGCAGTTGTAGCTGAGATTATTCGCTTAAATAACACCCAAGAACTCGCCGACGACATCGACTCACTTGCCAACAGGCGCGTGAAGTTGGTTGGCGAACTTGTGCAAAGACAGTTCAGAATCGGGCTTTTGCGCATGGAGCGCAACGCCAAAGACCGCATGAGCATGTGCGAAATCGAAACCGTATCGCCAAACCAGCTAATTAATGCCCGCCCGGTTGTGGCCGCAGTTCGTGAGTTCTTTGCTAGCTCACAGCTAAGCCAGTTCATGGACCAGATTAACCCTTTGAGCGAATTAGCTCACAAACGCCGCCTAAGTTCGATGGGCCCAGGTGGCCTGTCACGTGAACGAGCTGGTTTTGAAGTTCGTGATGCCCACGCTACTCACTACGGACGTATTTGCCCAGTTGAGACTCCCGAAGGCGCTAACATCGGCCTGGTACTAAACATGGCCATGTACGGCCGAATCAACGAGTACGGTTTTGTTGAGACTCCATATAAGAAAGTTGTAAATGCTGTTCCAGCTGCAAAAGCTACCGGGCACATTGCTTCTGTTAATCTTGAAGACGAAAAGGGCAAAACCATTGTCAAGGCTGGCGCCAAAATTACTGCTGAAGCTGCAAAAAGACTCGCAGCTATTAAACAGCAAAAAACATGGCCAGTTAAAGCTAAAGTAACTGGTGAAATTGTCTACTTGGACGCGTCCGAAGAAGAACAAGCCGTTATCGCTAGCGGCGGAGAACCAGTTGGTAAGGACGGTTATTTTGATTCCGCGCGTGTTAGTGCTCGGATCCGCCTTGTATCTGGTGAAATTGATGCCAACGACGTAACCCACATGGACGCCGCCAAACGCCAGATCATTGGCAGTAGCGCCGGACTTATCCCGTTTATTGAAAAGAATTACGTATATCGCTCCTTGATGGGCAGCAACCAACAGCGCCAAGCCGTTCCTTTGGTACGACCCGAAACGCCAATTGTTGGAACTGGCCTTGAGGCAGCTGTGGCTATGAACTCTGGCCAGATTATTGCCGCCGAAGAAAAGGGCGTAGTCGAAAGTGCCGACGCCGAAAGTGTAGTTATCGCATACAACAAGCGCAAAGTTACTTATCATCCACTGCACTTTATTAGAAGCAACGAAGGTACATCTATCAACCAAAAGGTGGTTGTCAGAACTGGTCAGAAGCTTAATGCTGGCGACCCAATCATCGAGGGTATGTCAGTTGCTGACGGTGAGCTTGCTCTTGGTAAAAACCTAGTGGTGGCTTTCATGCCTTGGAGCGGTTACAACTTTGAAGACGCCATCATTATTTCCCGTAAACTTGTTGAAGACGACACTCTAACTAGCATTCATATTGTTGACTACATGACTGAAGTCCGTGAAACAAAGTTAGGACCCGAAATTGTTACCCGCGATATACCTAACGTATCCGAAGAAGCTCTGCGGCACCTAGACGAAGACGGCATTGTCCGTATTGGCGCCGAAGTGCACCCAGGCGATATCTTGGTTGGAAAAATCACGCCAAAAGGCGAGCAAGAACTTTCGAGTGAAGAACGCCTGCTTAGAGCAATTTTCGGTGAAAAGGCCAAAGAAGTTCGTGACACTTCACAGCGCATGAGCAACGGCAAACACGGCAAAGTTGTCGGTGTGAAAGTGTTCTCGCGCGCCAATGGCCACGAACTTAAAGCCGGTGTGATCATGCAAATTCAGGTGTTTGTGGCTCAAATGCGCAAAATCGCTGTAGGCGACAAACTTGGCGGACGACACGGCAACAAGGGCGTCATTGCCCGAATCTTGCCTGTCGAAGACATGCCGTTTAACAGTGGCGGAATGCCGGTTGATATTGTTTTGAACCCACTTGGCGTACCTAGCCGTATGAACATCGGCCAGTTATTTGAAACTCACCTTGGTATGGCGGCCCGAGCACTTGGCATTAAAGTTGCCAGCCCAAGTTTTAACGGCGTACCGATTAGTAAAATCCGCGATCTGCTAAAAGAGGCTGGCTTGCCCGAAAATGGCAAACAACAACTTTACGACGGTCGCACCGGCGAAGCCTTTACTGAGCTAACAACGGTGGGCTCAATGTACATGATCAAGCTAAATCACATGATAGTTGACAAGATCCACGCACGTTCTACCGGCCCGTACACTATGGTTACTCAGCAGCCGTTGGGCGGTAAAGCCCAAAACGGCGGTCAGCGCTTTGGCGAAATGGAAGTTTGGGCTCTCGAAGCTTACGGCGCCAGCAACACCCTCCAAGAGATGATCACTATTAAATCTGACGATGTTTACGGCCGATCTAAGGCTTACGAGTCAATCATTAAAGGCACCGAGATTGTTGGTCCGAAAGTACCCGAAAGCTTCAACGTACTTGTTAAAGAACTTCAGGGCCTAGGACTAAAAGTCGACCTTATTCAAAAGAAAACCAACAAGGCCCTAGACGCCGAAGAAGTTTTGGCCAGCAACATCAAAGACGAAGCCGAACACTTGGCTACTGTTGAGGTGCCAGTCGAAAAACCTGAGGGCGAAGACGCCGCAGCCGACGCAGTGCCGCTCAAGGATTTTGAAGTTATCGAGGCCGACACAGGCGAACCCGTAGCAGTTGCCGAAGTCGTAGACGGACCACCAGAACACGAAGAGGACGCCGACAAAGAGGACGCTAAAGAAGGAGGTGCATAAGTAATGAGACGCTATTCAACCGGAATGAACATCGCCGATTTTGACGCTGTGCGTCTCGCTGTGGCAAGCCCAGCTGACATTTTAGAGTGGAGTTACGGCGAAGTAACAAAGCCCGAAACCATTAACTACCGCACCCAAAAACCCGAGCGAGACGGTTTGTTCTGCGAAAGGATATTTGGACCCGTCAAAGACATCAATCCACACGACGCAAAATATAAAGGCGTGCGCAGCCGTGAAGCTGCGGTTGATAAAAAGGGCGAAGTCGTCACCAAGAGCATTGTACGGCGAGAACGAATGGCTCACATTACTCTGGCTAGCCCAGTTGCACACATATGGTTCCTCCGTGGTACACCGAGTGCAATCGGTTTACTAGTAGGTATGACAGTTAAGAGCTTGGAGCGTATTGCTTACTTTGCCAGCTATGTTATTACGGCTGTTGACGCTGAAGCCCGCGACAAACTTCTGGCCGACCGTGAAGCTGAATTTGCTTCAGCAAAAGAAGCTATTAAGATTCGCTTTGAAACCGAAGCAAAAGAAGAAGGTGCCAACATCAAGGCCTTGGCTCAGATGCAAACCAAAGAACTTGAAGAGGTTGATCTAAACTTTGCCGAAGTAAAAGAGCAGATCACATCAATGGAACGGTTAAATCTCATGAGCGAAACCGAATACCGCAACCTGCCTGACGAACTACGAAAGGTGATAAAGGTCGGTATGGGAGGCACGGCTCTAAAAGAACTGCTCGAAGAAGTTGACCTAGACAAGCTTATTGAATCGCTTAGAACTGAAGCCGAAGAAGCCAAAGGCCAACGCAAGAAAAAGCTGATGAAAAGGCTTCGACTACTCGAAAGTATGCAGCGCGCGGGAATCAAACCGACAAGTATGTGTGTTACAACTTTGCCGGTTATCCCTCCAGATCTGCGTCCAATGGTACAGCTAACTGGTGGACGCTTCGCCACCAGTGACTTAAATGACCTGTATAGACGCGTTATTAACCGCAATAACAGGTTAAAGAAACTGGTTGATCTACACGCCCCCGAAGTCATTCGTCGCAACGAGCAGCGGATGTTACAAGAGGCTGTTGACGCACTAATTGACAACAACAATGCACGCTCTGGACGAGCTGTTGCAGCAACTGGCCAAAGACGTCGCCTAAAAAGCCTAAGCGACATGCTTAAGGGTAAACAGGGACGCTTTAGGCAGAACTTGCTTGGAAAACGCGTTGACTACTCTGGGCGTTCGGTAATTGTTGCTGGGCCTGAACTTAAGATCTATCAGTGTGGTCTACCAAAAACGATGGCGCTAGAGTTATTTAAGCCTTTTGTTATTGGTTATTTGATCGAAAACGAGCACGCCCACAACATCCGCAGCGCTACTCGTATGATCGAGCTGGGTGAAATTATCGTTTGGGATGCCCTAGACGAAGTGACTCGAGGAAAATACGTGCTATTAAACCGTGCTCCGTCACTGCACCGATTAAGTATCCAGGCCTTTCAGCCGGTACTTATAGAGGGTAAAGCCATTCAGCTGCACCCGTTAGTTTGTAAGGGTTTCAATGCCGACTTTGACGGTGACCAAATGGCGGTTCACTTGCCGCTTTCTGATGCCGCTCAAAAAGAAGCCCGCGAGATCATGGCTAGCAACAAGAACTTGCTAAAACCAGCAGATGGTTCGCCAATTCTTCACATCGAACAAGACATTGTCCTGGGTTGCTACTACTTAACCTATCAACGCCCGGGTACTGCCGACAAAAAGTCTAAGGCTTACGGTTCAGTTGGTGAGGCAATCATGGCACGCGACAATAATGTTTTGGCTATGCAAGATCCAATCCGTCTCTCATTCCGCGGCGAAATTCGCGAAACTACGCTTGGCCGAGCAATCTTTAATGAGATTTTTCCTGAAGACTTTCCGTTCCAGGGCGATCCAATGACCAAGAAAAAGCTTCAGCAGGTAATGGCACTGGCCTACCAAAAGTACGGCCAAGATAAAACTGCCGAAATTGCTGATGAGCTAAAAGACGTTGGCTTTGACTTTGCGACGAGGTCAGGACTAAGCATGGGTATGACCGACTTCAACGATGTTGAAGGCCTCGAAGATATTATGAAAGCCGGTGAAAACAGGAGCGCTGAGATAAGCAGCCAGTACGACCAAGGCTTCATTACCAATGACGAGCGTTACCGTTTGACTGTCGAAAATTGGAAAAACGCCGACAACGAGGTTCAAAAGACGCTTACCAATCAGTTTAGTAAAGAAGACAGCTCAATGTCGATCGCAGTTGTTTCTGGTGCGCGTGGTAACATCGGTCAGGTTAAAACTGCCGTTGGGCTTTTGGGTATCGTTACAGACGCTACCGGTCGTGCTATCGAGCTGCCAATTAGAAGCAACTATAAAGGTGGTTTAACACCGCTCGAATACTTTACGGCTACCCGTGGTGCCCGCAAAGGTATGATCGACACTGCTCTTAAAACAGCTGACTCAGGCTACCTGACACGACGCTTAGTAGACGTTGCTCAAGATGTGTTTACAACTAGCGAAGATATCGAAGACCCAGGCTTCCCCATAACAAGAGCCGACTCCGAAGAAATCGGTGTTTCGTATGCCAGCCGTCTTGAAGGCCGCTTTACAGCACAGCAAGTAAAAGGACATGTCAAAAAAGGCGTTCTGATTACTGCTGACATAGCAAAGGCATTAGATAAAGATACGGCTATCGATGGTGTTAGGATAATGAGCGTGCTTTCGGCACAGTCTGTCCGCGGAATACCAATGATGTGCTACGGAATCGACCCGGCCACCGGCAAACTTGTGTCCGAATATCATCCAATTGGCGTAATTGCCGCTCAGAGTATCGGTGAGCCAGGAACTCAGTTGACGCTTCGCACCTTCCACTCCGGTGGTGTTGCTGGCGAAGACATCACTACCGGTCTACCGCGCGTTGAAGAGTTGTTTGAAGCCCGAGCTCCAAAGGGCCAGGCTTTCTTGGCAGACATCAGCGGCACAGTTAGCAAGACGGAAGAAGGCAACAACTACATAGTTGAAGTAACCGCCGACAGCAAAGAAAAGTTGCAACTGCCACTCCAAGGGCGTGTACCAAAGGTTAAAAACGGAACTGATGTTGAAGCTGGTCAAGTTGTTGCTGACAATGAAGGCGACGAACAGCTAATAACACCGATGGCAGGCAAAGTAACCTTCAACGAGAAGAACGCGACGATAACACCAGCCAAGCAAAGTGTTGTTCGCTACGAGATCCCAAACTACAAGCAGATCATCGTCAAAAACGACCAGCGCGTAGAGGCCGGTCAGCGTCTAACCAACGGATCTATCAACTTGCAAGAGCTTATGCGCTTGTCTGGTATTGAAGCCACCCAGCGCTATGTCATGAACGAAATTCTGCGTATTTTTGCCGCCCAAGGTCAAAACATCGCAGACAAACACCTCGAAATCATCGTCCGCCAGATGTTTAGCCGTGTTCAGATCGAAGAAGCTGGTGACAGCGAGTTCGTAACCGGCGACGTCGTTAGTAAGCAATCGGTGCTTGAAGCCAACGAAAAACTGTCTGAAAAAGGCAAGCACCCTGTCAAGTACGCCCAATTGCTGCTTGGCATCACCAAAGCTTCGCTTAGTACCGAATCGTTCCTAAGCGCGGCTAGTTTCCAAGATACCACCAGAGTGTTAATCGCGGCAGCAACTAGCGGTAAGGTTGACCATCTGTATGGCCTTAAAGAAAACGTGATCTTAGGTCGCCGCATACCAGTTGGTACTGGTGCAAACTTTGAAGCCACAAACATTGCCAAAGAGGAATGAATCTGTTAAACTTGCATCAAATCTACAAATTTAGTAATCCGAGCCGAGAACAAAGATACCTCTTAGATGGCCTAACAGGAATCTCTCGCAGCGGTAGATTACAGGAGAACAAATGCCAACCATCAATCAGTTAATACGTAAGCCCCGCAAGGTGGCTGGTGTCAAAACCAAATCACCGGCGTTGCACCGCGTGGTTAACAACCTCAAAACTCGCTCTTATGACAAGCCTAGCCCGTTTAAACGTGGTGTTTGCGTAAAAGTAACTACCAAGACGCCCAAAAAGCCTAACTCGGCTCTGCGTAAAGTTGCTCGTGTTCGTTTGAACAACGGCTACGAGGTTTGGGCTTACATCGGCGGAGAAGGACATAACTTGCAGGAACACGCTGTTGTTTTGGTGCGCGGAGGCCGTGTACCCGATCTTCCTGGTGTTCGTTACCACATCGTTCGTGGATCGCTTGACCTACAGGGTGTTTCAGGCCGTAAAAAGGGCCGCAGCAAGTACGGTACCAAGAAGGACTCCAAATAATGAGAAAATTTACAGTTTACAGTTTACAATTTACGGTTTGGCTTCGTGCATGGGTAGCTACAGTAAACAGTAAACAGTCAACAGTCAACGGCGCCAACAGAATGGAGGCACCTCATGCCGCGTAAAACTACCAAAGCCCTAGTTAGACCCAAACTGCCCGATCGCAAGTACGAAAGCGAAATGGTTCAACGGCTAATTAACCGCGTTATGTTAAATGGTAAAAAGCAGTTAGCTGAACGGCTTGTTTACGAGGGCATGGAAAAGGCCGCCAAAAAGGTCAAAAACGACAACGTCCTTGAAGTTTTCGATAAGGCATTTAAAGCAGTTACACCTTTTATGGAGACTCGATCACGCCGTGTTGGTGGTGCAAACTACCAGATCCCGTTCGAGGTCAAAGGCCAAAGGCAAAAACACCTAGCAATTATGTGGTTTTTAGCCGCTGCTCGCAGCCGCAAGGGTATGAGTATGGCCGACCGCCTAGCCAATGAGATAGCCGACGCTTACAATGGCCAAGGCATTGCTGTGAAAAAGAAAGAAGATGTTCACAAAATGGCCGACTCTAACCGAGCATACGCTCACTTTGCGAGATAATTAAAGAGGAAAAGAATAAAATGACTATGGATTTAGCCACTATACCAGGCCTCGAAGCGCCTCACTCTATGCAAGGCAAAGTCTTCGGTGAAATTGGCGGTCTTTTGATAGATCTAGCTTGTCGTGACTGCCCGACCGTTGCAGAAGCATATGAATATTTTAGCAATGGCCTAGTTGGTTCAAAACCAGGAGGAAGCAACGAGCTAACTCCGCGACCCGATGCGACTGGGGTTGAGGGAAACAGCGGGCCGATTTTCGTTGGTAGGAGATGCGTTGGGCCAACCAGGCGGTTTTTAGTCGTTGGGAAAGCAATGTGCCACGGCGAATTTTATCCAAATTCACTTTAGTAGAAGGACACCATGGCAGCTAAAAAAACAGACATGAACAAAATTCGTAATATTGGCATTATTGCTCATATTGACGCTGGCAAAACCACCACAACCGAGGGTATTCTTTACCGCACCGGCTTAAAGCACAAAATTGGCGCTGTCCACGACGGCGAGACTACAACCGACTGGATGGCTCAAGAACGCGAGCGTGGGATTACCATCGTTTCTGCTGCCGTAACCTGTTACTGGCGAGATCACCAGATCAACATTATCGACACACCCGGCCACATTGACTTCACAGTTGAGGTTGAGCGCTCATTGCGTGTTCTTGACGGTGCCTGCGTTGTCTTTGACGGCAAAATGGGCGTCGAAAGCCAGAGCGAAACCGTCTGGCGCCAAGCCAACAAGTACAAAGTGCCTCGGATCTGTTTTATTAACAAAATTAATCAAACTGGTGGCGACTTTTATAAGTCTCTCGACAGTATCCATGCACGACTTACCAAACACGCGTTTCCGGTTCATCTGCCAATTGGTTTCGAACAATCGATCAATGGTGTTATTGACCTCGTTAACATGAAGGCCTACACCTACAATGAGTTTGCCGACAAAGAGTTGGTCGAGGGAGAAGTGCCAGCCGATATGCTAGACAAAGCTAAAAAGTACCGCTCTCTTCTCATCGAAAACGCAGTAGCCGAAGATGAAAAGATCCTTGAAAAGTACTTTGAAGTTGGTGAAGATGGCCTAAGCGAAGACGAGATTAAGCAAGCTATCCGTACAGCCGTACTTTCGGGCAACTTCTTTGCGGTTACTGGTGGCGACGGTCGGGGTGTGATTGTCGAAAAAGTCCTCGATATGGTAAAGGATTATTTGCCTAGCCCAATCGAGCGTGGCAGCACCTGGGGTACACACCCTAAAACCGGCGACGAGATCGAACGTAAACCTGATGAAGCTCAGCCGTTTGCAGCTTTGGCATTTAAGATCGCTACCGATCCATTTGTTGGAAAACTAGCCTATTTCAGAGTTTACTCAGGTAAAGTTGTGGCTGGTACTTACATTTTGAATAGCTCCACTGGCGAAAAAGAGCGTGTTGGCCGAATTGTCCGCATGCAGGCTGATAAACGCGAAGACGTCAATGAAATCACTGCCGGCGACATCGCCGCCATTGTTGGTCTAAAGGGCACGACCACTGGTCATACCTTGAGCGACATCACTAACCCGATTGTTCTTGAGAGTATTGTTTTCCCAGAACCGCCAGTTTCGATCGCAATTGAGCCAAAAACCAAGAGCGACCAAGAAAAAATGAGCCTAGCGCTTCAGCGACTTGCCGAAGAAGATCCTACCTTCCGTATAAGGGTAGACGATGAAACTAGCCAAACCATTATTAGCGGTATGGGTGAGCTACACCTTGAAATTTTGGTAGACCGCATGAAGCGTGAGTTTGCCGTTGAGGCTAACATCGGTGCACCGCAAGTCGCCTACCGCGAAACAATCCGCAAAGACAACGTCGAAGCCCAAGGCAAATTCATCCGCCAATCTGGAGGACGAGGCCAGTACGGTGATGCATGGTTACGAATCAGCCAAAACGAACAAGGTAAAGGCTTTGAGTTCATAAACTCTATTAAGGGCGGTACGATCCCTGGCGAATACATAAAACCGGTCGAAGAAGGTGTTAAAGAAGCCATGACCAATGGTGTCGTTGCCGGCTACCCAGTTGTTGATGTAAAAGTCGAGCTTTACGACGGTAGTTATCATGATGTCGACAGTAATGAGATGGCCTTTAAAATTGCAGGCTCATTAGGTTTCCAAGAAGCTATGAAAAAGGCCAATCCAGTACTCCTCGAACCTGTTATGAAGGTTGTTGTTGTCACACCCGAAGAATTCATGGGCGATGTCATCGGGGATCTTAACAGCAAGCGTGGACGCGTAGAATCAATGGAAGACCTACAGGCAAACGCCAAAGAGATTACAGCCTTTGTACCGCTTGGCGAGATGTTTGGTTACACTACAAATCTGCGCAGCATGACGCAGGGGCGTGCAAGCAGCAGTATGGAGCTCGACCACTACGCCGATGTCCCCAACCATGTTAAAGAGGCAATAGTTGCCAAGAACGGAAAATAGTTTGCGTAATATTATAAAGTATGGTATAATGTTTTTATGAGCGATCTTAGGCTAAACCTTTGCCCTAATATGATAGTCAACGAATTTGAGAACCCAGTATGTTTAACGGGTTGTGCTACGAACGGCTGCGCTCTTGATATCGGTCGCTTACTAACCGATGCAGGTCGCTTAATAAATCTTCAGCCAGTTTGCGTCGGGCAACCACCGTTAAATGTACGTATCCCAGCTATTTTACTAGTAGCCGGAATATAGCCAGCTTTACACTTAAACCCTAACTTGAGTAATTGCTAACAACTCTTGATCCAAGGTGTTTAGTACGCTATACTGCAGTTAACTCGCAAGAAGCTTTTGCTGTTGGTAAATAGCATAAAGCAGAGAATATTATTACTAACAATAAATGTTAAAGAACCAGGAGTTATAAATGGCAAATTTTGATCGAACAAAGCCACACGTAAACGTAGGTACTATGGGTCACGTTGACCATGGTAAAACCACACTAACTGCAGCTATTACTACTGTGCTTGCTAAAAAGTTACCAAGCGACATTAACCAGGCTGTAGCTTACGACAAAATCGATAACGCTCCAGAGGAAAAAGCTCGCGGTATTACCATTGCTACTTCTCACCAAGAATACGAGAGCGAAAAACGCCATTATGCACATGTCGATATGCCAGGCCACGCTGACTATGTGAAGAACATGATCACAGGTGCAGCACAGGTTGACGGCGCCATCTTAGTTGTTTCGGCCGCTGACGGCCCTATGCCTCAAACTCGCGAACACGTTTTGCTTGCGAAGCAAGTGGGCGTACCATCGATCCTTGTATTCTTAAACAAGATGGACATGGCCGATCCAGAACTAGTCGAACTTGTCGAAATGGACATTCGCGAACTACTTGCCAAGAACGGCTTCGACGAAAACGCGCCTATCATCAAAGGCTCTGCCACAAAAGCACTTGCCGGCGATGCTGCTTCTGAAGACGCAATTATGGAACTTGTTAAGGCTATGGACGATTTTCTTCCAGAACCAAAACGAGATCTTGATAAGCCATTCATGATGAGCATCGAAGACGTCTTTTCGATCAAAGGCCGTGGCACTGTTGCTACCGGACGTATCGAAACTGGCATTATCAAGGTCAACGAAGAAGTTGAGATCGTCGGCATTCGTCCAACCAGCAAGAGCGTTGTAACTGGTGTCGAAATGTTCAAGAAAAACCTTGATCAAGGTCAGGCTGGCGACAACGTCGGTATATTGCTTCGAGGAATCGAACGCGAAGACATCGAGCGTGGCCAAGTATTGGCAAAGCCAGGCACGATCACACCTCACACAGAGTTTGATAGTGAAGTTTACATCTTAACCAAAGAAGAAGGAGGCCGTCACACGCCATTCTTCAAGGGCTACAAGCCCCAGTTCTACTTCCGCACCACGGACGTAACAGGTGAGGTTGAGTTGCCAGCCGACAAAGAAATGGTTATGCCGGGCGACACAATCACTTTCAAAGTGAAACTATTGGCACCGATTGCCATGGAACAGGGCTTACGTTTTGCTATTCGCGAAGGCGGCAAAACTGTCGGTGCCGGTGTTGTTACAAAAGTTACAAAGTAAACTTCGTAAAGATAAAAGTTAAAAGATAGTAGATAAAGAGCCTCGGAGGTCGGGGCTCTTTTGGTATGCGTAAATTAAGGCGCAATGCATACTAAGTCCATGAGCCTAACATCAACCTACCTACAAGATATTCGATATATTGTAGAGGATGCAGTAGCACCCTTGAAAAATGAATTAAAAGTTCTACGAAATGACATAAAGGAATTCTATGAAATGATCGCGGACCTTCAGTCGAAAACAATTACCGACAAGTCATTCCGAAGGCGGACCTTAGAGCAGAGAATACTAACTCTTCATACCGAGCTATTAGCAGCTGCCAAGCAGGCGGGTGTTACTCTTCCTCGCTAAGAAGTAGACGTTTTTGATTTTGTACAAAATTTGTTATAAGATTAGCAAGTAAAATAATCGTGGTGACTAAAAGTCGCCTTGCACTTACTTCATAAAGTGCTGGGAGATGTTACATCACAAGGAAGTCGATAGGTTTATCAATTACAGCTATTAAAACTGTTTACCGTAAACTATCAACTTCAACTCCTGAAAGGAGATGAGTTATGGCAGAAGCCAGCAAAGCGCAGTCCAGCACCGAAAAATCTGGTTCTGCGACTAAGAAAACATCAGCGGAGCCAGCAGCTCCAGCACAAAAACAGCGGATACGTATCCGTCTTAAAGCCTATGACCACAAAGTGATCGACCAATCAGCAAAGCAAATTATTGACACAGCACTTCGTACAGGAGCGACTGTCGCAGGACCTATCCCGTTGCCTACTCGCAAAAGCACGTTTACGGTAGTAAAGAGCCCGCACGTCTACAAAAAGGGCCGTGAACAGTTTGAAATGCGTACACATAAACGCCTAATTGATGTGCTCGAACCCACCCCAAAGACAATTGACAGCCTCATGAACCTGAGCTTGCCAGCCGGTTGCGACGCCGAAATAAAGATGTAAAAACTACTTTAGCGTGCTGGGGTGCTGCGGTGATCTTCAAAGTTTGCAATTTGGCTCAAATCAACGCCTGCAATCATTTTGAATGCGCCCATTGCCAAATTGCCTTTTTTGGTTAAGCTTCTGTACACTAAGGGTTCGTACTTGCGAAAACGCATGACTGCTGGGTGTTCAATCACTCTACCCCTCGAATCAATTGCACCCCTCGGATTCGGGACAATTATGGCCCTAAAGCCAGCCTTTACTGCTTCACCAGTGTTTTTAATCCCTTGGTCGTCTATCAGTACCATATCCGGTGCGGGTATGTTGAAAATCTCTGCCAGCATTCTGCCCTGGTCACCTGAAGGCTTTTTGCCAACCTCATGTCCGTCAGGCAGCACCATGCCCTTATGAACATACGGCACTGAATGGCCATCAAGCTGCAGAAAAGCCTGAACTAAATCGACCAATCCCTCAGTCGACTCTGTAAAGCGTGAATTTGTGTTGTTGGTCATTAGGCCATGTCTAACTTCAGGGAATTCATTCATATGTTCTTGAGTAAGCCTTATATTGCCCCCGTCAAACCAAAGTGTCTGGCCAGGTTCGCGGTGTTCGTTTCCATAAAATGGCGATAGCACACCTTCAACATCAAGCCCAATGCCTTGTGCTTCTAAATCGTGAGCAACCTTGTAAGCTTGTGCTAAGTCGTCGACTAAATGTATTTGAGTTATTGCTTCTGGCATTCTTAGATCCTAGTTAATTAACATACTTTAACCCTAAACCATTGGTATAAGCAAAAGCATGATAAACTAGACTCTTAACATGCCAAAAAGAAAAGCAGCAAAAGAATCTGATTCAACTTACTTCTTGAAGCTAGTTATGTATCTTATAATTGGTTCACAATGGCTCCGGTTAGATAACATGCCCGAATGGCAGATACCTTTGCCCATTGGGCTATTGATTGGCCTTGGCTTTGCACTGCATGAGCACTTCCAAATGGATCGAAAAATTGAGTATGCACTGCTACTTGTGGCGACTTTTGTGGGGTTCTGGCTGCCTCTTGGCCTTGTAATCAATCTATAAATTTATCAACTTTTGGTGCGTGTGGAAATAACAACATATTGACAGAGTAGAGGTAAGAGTGATAATCTGTTAGCAATATCGCTTACTTGGTGAATTAGAAAGTCCCGCACCTTATTTCGTTAAAAAAGCATGTCAGAGTTGAAAAGCAAGATTTTGCTCGGTTAACGAATAAGGTGCGGGATACTACTAAGCACCAAGCGTTTTTATTCTAATAGACACGGCTGCGGTAACGATCCCATACATTAAAGCAAGCTCTGCAAAGTCAGAGACTAATTGAAAAGGCTTTTGTGAAAGCACTGATAACACGAAAACTTGGCATGACTAGCACCATCGAAGCCGACGGTACTGTGTCGGCTGTTACTTTACTTTCGGCCAGCCCTTGTGTGATTACCCAGATCAAAACGGATGAAGTTGACGGTTATACAGCTCTGCAAGTCGGTTTTGAAGATACAAAGAAAACGCTCAAGCCCCAGATAAATCATTTTAAAGCATCTGGAAAGCTCCCAAAGATTATTCGTGAATTCCGAACACAGGAGCTGCCCGAAGGCCTCGCCGTAGGAAACACCCTAACCGCCGAGGTCTTTTTAGTTGGCGATTCGGTTGACGTCACAGGAACTTCTAAGGGCAAAGGCTTCGCCGGTACTATTAAGCGACATTACTTCAAACGAGGACGCAAAACTCATGGTGGCCGCAGTTATCGACGTCCAGGATCAATTGGCTCTATGTATCCGCAAAAGATTTTTAAAGGTAAGCGTATGGCCGGCCAAATGGG
>Ga0163144_10011391_pt1 | contig 18814 bp, 14 predicted proteins | sample OliLak19BULKMAT1_FD_123175 | JGI IMG/M metagenome (GOLD analysis project Ga0163144, IMG submission 123175) | Freshwater microbial mat bacterial communities from Lake Vanda, McMurdo Dry Valleys, Antarctica - Oligotrophic Lake LV.19.BULKMAT1 | ecosystem: Environmental > Aquatic > Freshwater >... | reverse complement strand
GCACCATCCTCGGTACTTGCATCAGGTGCACCGCTGACATCGCCATTTATGGCGACATCTAGCTGCAATTCTGTGAGAGCTGCATCGCATTTCCCCTTGAGGTGATTTAACTTCGATTCCAGATCATCGCAGTGCTGCTGAAAAATGGCTTTCCAACTACACTTGATTGCTGGGTCGCCCCCCTCACAGAGAAGTAATTCCTTTGCCGTGTTGATCCCTCTGCTAACCAAGGTCTGGCATTTGGCCTTTCCGATTCCAGGTAATGTTTCGCCAATGGTGTTCCTGTTCTCTTTTCTATGGATGATGCTCTTGAAGTTGATGTCTGCATCGAAGGAGGTCTGCGCAGAAACAACCTTGCGGTGCAACACCATGTGTTCCCATCTAAGAGTCTTCCGGCGCTTCTGGGCAGCTGATTCTGGCTTGTTTGTCAGCATCTTCTCTATTCTACCCCGCTTGGGAATTGGTTTGACTCGCTTTGCGAGCCCCGCACGGTGGCAAATGGTAGCATGATGCACCCAGTGGTCAGAATGAAGGGCTTTCAACCTTTCATGAGCAAGCGTTGTTGTGTCTGTCCCATGAGTGACAACAAAACTATACAACTCTTCATCAACAGCAAAACCGTTGGAGAGCCTGAAGTTCAGGATGCCAGTGATCTCATCGGCATCACTTTCAAGCACAGCCTCGTCCCACGCCAGGAATTCTTGGTTACAAGGAGTGCACCAGTGACAGACGGAGTCCAAATAACGGTGGGTTTTCACACCATGCAACACCTTTGGATGCTTCACCCAACGAAATCGTCCGACGTCTACACCAGCTTTAGCGCAACAGCAGTAACATGTGGGGACGCAATTTGGAACAACCATGTGCGGCAACCAAACAGATGTGTCCTTCACATAGAAAGAATTCACAGACAGCCTCTTGGTGGCTGTGAGTGACAGAAAATTGGTGGCAAATGACATTCTCCTCCAATCAACACCGTTTAAAACTTTCGGATCCGCCGATGTGGATCGTCTTGTTTTCAACAAGAACTCAGCTTGGGCTGGGCCACAACGCCGCGGCTGGGCTTTCGTTGGCTTGACTTTGACCGTTTTTCTTGGCTTGGCATATGGATTAATCATTGATGTCATGGTCGCGTACCACAAGATGTGTCAACAAGAGGTCAAACGGATTGGGGGCACCTCATTAAAACCACGTGAAAATTGCCCGATCGGAATAGGCGCGTGGCATCAACACCCGCCAATGCTAGGAACATACACTGCTAAAAGCACTGAATGCACAACCTAGGCGGTTCTAAATAAATAGCAACACAGTAGCTTCATCTATAGTCCAGATAGTAGCTAAATGGCAATGATCCAATAACAGATAGACCACCGGCGACGTGTCTATGGAACATGGAATCCAGAGTTGATTCTCTTTCTTTTTTCTTTTTTTTGGTCGCACACAAGCCCCGTGACACTTGCCCATAAATGGAGTCAAGCTGAGGTGGCTCTGGTTATCACTACTCTTAGCGACGACGAAATTTCGCGCCGGGCCTCTCGGAAAAAGAGGGGAGGACATCAGAATTAAGATCTACCTTAAGTCCATGAGTTGCTGCGTTATGTCTTCGACTATTTTGAAATATCTAAATTTGGGCGATCTGCATGGTGCGTTTAGCGTATTATCACTACTTTGGCAGAGTTCCACATTGTTTGCTGGTCGGAGTCGGCAACACCAAAGCACTCTATTTTGCACAGTGACGTCAAGCTAAGACAATTCAATTGTACTCGATTGAGCATACTAACTAACAACCAATCTGGGTTTGACAAAAGCATTGTAACGACACGTTCCACAAATATCAATCAGCGCCAATGACATGCGACCATGGCCCCTAGGTATGGGACGGCACAAAGAGACTTCATCAAATCTGTCCGCGATGATATTAACCTAAAGCAGGCTCGTTATTTTCACCTGAAAGACTGGAGGAACATAACCCCATTAGGTGGGAAGTATGTTGGATTGAACGCGCCAACAACAAGAATTGATTGCGACTCTTTTTACATCAAACCCATGGCGACTTGGGTTCCACATCTACTGATAGCCGGACACATTCCTAGTTGTCCCCACTGCAAAAATAACAGCCATGTAGACGTAGAGTCCTCAAGATGGGTTTCGTTTCCAAAATTGCTATTTGGAATCAAACATCATAGGTATCTTGACACAAAAATGTACCCTTGCCGAGCCTGCAAGAAAGAGTTCACAGGTTACAACAAACAGTCACTTGAACTGGATGCTAAGCAAGTCGTCGGTTATTTTAACTTCTACCTTGGTACTAAATACGCAGTGGACGACGAGCTGTACAGTTTTATTGTCAGTTCACCTGACAGCTCCCCTGCCAGAATTGCCCAACATTTGCAACGAATTGCTGCTGACAATTATTTCAATGATTATCAGTATCATTTGCATGCAGTCAAGGCTTCCAAAATTAGATGTGGCCCACAAAATGTTGCAAGGCACGATAGAAGGCAGCCCACAATTAACTCTGCCCTTCAACATCAGTTACAACAACAAACTTCAGAGCAGTCGGCGATGGCACGGTTGACGGCCTCGTTGCGCAAAGACATACGTGACATTAAATTCAGGCTTTTGGCCGTTGAATCCTCCCTTGACGTCTCTAGCGAAGGCCCTGCTAGGAATAAGCTGTGTTTTCGTACACTGCTTGACCAGAAGAAGTCTCGGAATGGCAGAGACCTTCCTCTCCCCAGCATTGGTGAAGCAAAACTGCGTCAATTGTTGAGTCTCGGTGTCAATAATGCTGTGGAATTGATTGATTATGAGGACATGGATGGCGTGTTCTACTCGGCTAGGACCAAGAACAGCAAACTGCACAAGTGGAAGGGGGAAGCTCAGGAGTATTTTGATGTCAAGCGTCGCAGGTATGCCGATCTCCTTAAGCAACTCAAGGCCAAAGAAGCGGAATTGAAACACGTCGACAACTGGAGTGGCATTGAAGCCAGCATTGCCCCTGCTGTCTTGGCAGATGGAGACGAGAACATTGAGGACGCTGCAGCCGAAGAAGACACAGCGACACGAAACGTTCCCGAACTCTTTTCTGAAATGACTGAGACTATTGGTTATAATGCTAGGTTCATCTCCTCGTCTCAAGTGAACAGTATTCTTGAGATGGAGTTTCGCCACCGAAAGCCCATGCAGGAGGCAAAGATGATGGGCCTGTCAGCTGACATATGTAAGATTGATTGGTCGTACAAGATAGCCGGAAAGACCTATGTCTACACTGGTCCTGGAGTGTGCTTTCGACCCTACACAAGCATGTTAAATGTCCAGAACGGGGAAGGACTTACTGCACTATGGAAGGCCTGTACCGGTGGCGAGTCATTAGACCCTGTCAAATCAGATTTGCTCAGTCTCAAGAACCGCAACATCAGGCATGATCGGCCGACAAAGGGAATTTACATTGACGATTGCTGTAAGTACAGAAATGGCCTTCAAGCAACATTTGGGCAGGATGTCTGGGTAAAACTTGACAGCTTCCACTGGATGAAGCGTTGGGATAAGGCCTTGCTGAAACCATCATCCGAGAAGGGTCATATCTTTCGTGCGGCTATGAGTCGAGCGCTCTTCGTTACACCACCGAATGAGTTTAACGAGGCCAAAGATCGTTTAATGAAGAAGTTCAAGAAGAAGAAACCTGATGGATGGCAGCCAACCATACGACAAATGTTAAAGGAAGCCAACTCAAGGATACCAATGCCTGAGACATTGGCGCTACGCGTTAATTCTTTGATTCGTTATTTGAAGTTCCAAGATGCAGAAACTGACATGCAGATAGCAACGTGGGGCGATGATAACCGAGTCGATTTACCACTCCGGTACTTTAAAAACTCACGGGAAACAGAGTCGATAATAAGGGAGCAGCTGTCTGTCACACAGACCCGGAAAATGCTGAAGTTCATCATCGCAATCAAAAGACTGGGCAATTCTTTTGTCGACGGGGAACCAGCTCTATTGAATCAGATCATCGTGGTCTAGATGAAATGACTGGCACACACATTGGTGTAGGCCTCTGTGATAGAAAATGTTCTACCTACTTTGAACTTCTGAATGAGAAGAAAAGAATCAACCGTCTTGGTGAGAAGGACTATGGTACTCATCGTACTGAGACTTTAGCGCTGATCAATAGTTTGGCGTCTTCGGCCGGATACAAAGACTCAAGCCTTCCTTTTCCGGGTTTATCAGTACCTTCTTTACCGCGTGCGCACTTGCGAGAACACTTTGGTTTTAACACACCAGCAGCGAGTGATGTGAATGTCGAGTTCCTTTCCAATCCAGCAATGGCTGGCGAACCCATTAATCAAGAAGATACGGATAGTGACGTCGACCCAGAAGAAGAACCCATCAATCTGACTGAATTTCTAGACGAATTACAAGACGAAGTTGAACAAGAAGCCCCCGATGCGAATGCACAGCCTGACGTTGTTGAAGTCGCAGTAGAAAGGATTGTACCAACCATAAATGCACGAGAAACAACCATGAAAGCGTTCGAACGTTTAACCAATCAACAGGCATGGTATCCATTTGCTGACTCTCCCAAGTCTGCAGTAGATAGCAAAAGAATTTGCCCAGTTCGACAAAATGGAAACGCGGTTTCATCGTAATGTACGTCCAAGAGCAAGAAATGGCTATCACTACTTCGCAAATGCTTGGAACCTTGAAGTGGCTGAAAGATACCAACGGTATGTTGAGGGTGAAGACGACAACGTGATCCTAATTAGAAGAAAGAGCTTCATGCAGCTACAGAAACACTATGACAACCTTCAACAAAAGAAGCGTCTGGCTATGTTGTCAGACTCTCAACGAGATCAAGAACTCCGGAATCAGATGAGAATCGAAATGAGGGAGACCCGACAAGAAGTTCCTGACTTGCCGCAAATACAGAATGCTGCCCCCATTCAATACCCCACGAACACAAATGGAACAGTACCCTTTGGAATGCCAATGGCCTTAAATCCAACAACACTGCAAGGCGCCATCCTACAAGCTCCCACTCTTCACGTGAACACCTTAAAGGGCCGACCATTTGTTATCAATCCGCCAACGGTAACAGCAAGTGTTCTAACGGGATTTCGGAAATTAACTTGGTGCATTACTTGTGGTTTTAGAAAGAACCAACACATTATTAAAGAAGAGAGCTTTGGAACCAAATGCAAGAGGAGTTATTGTGCAAAGTGTGGATGGTTAAAGACTCATCATCAGAATCACTCAATGGGTCCATTTTGCAATCAAAATCCGAGACATGATAGTCCACATCTTCTTTGGTACAACAACAACCAAAACAAACAGACGGCGAACGAACAGGAATCAAGACAAGTCGGCATCATTTAAAGGTATGTATCAGCCGGAGTGAGACACTGGAGACTCAGGCACAACATCAGTTGCTCTCACAACATTGGTTTGTGTTGTTGTTGATTCCCTTGTGATAGTGTCAATGATACTATCAACGAACCACCAACTGTTAATTGCTAGAACACGGAACGTATGACATTCCAAACACCTCACCCAGAAGTAAGTTTCAAAGAGTGTCAGAACCCTGGTAAAGCTTGCACTGTGTCTACCAAATTGCTGAGCAGCTCTCCATCCAACCATAGGAAGTATGGAGTCATGGAACAACTTCATTTTGTTGGGTGCAACTCCTGCTTCAATAAATCCGTGCATGAAGAACAGAGATTGTTGCAACCAACGTGGATATTTGCCTGCACCCCATGTCTCCAGAGTGTCCACAACATCAGCGAAATCAGGGGGAAGTGGCATAGCATCCCCATCCATGATGAGAGTCATGAGGTTGCTCCTATTCAAACAACTCGCCTTTATGACGTAATAACCCATGTTTCTAGTAAATATTCCGTCAGTGTTTCCACTCATAGCCAGCAACCACTTAGGATGATAGCCACTCCTAGTGTGAGGCACTGCACTGTAGGGATAAACGTCCAAGTTGCATATAATAAAGGAATCGACGGCGGCTTTGAACGTCATTGCGCTTCGTTATTCTTTATTAATCTAATGTGTGAGACGAGTTAATTTTGCAGTACGACGCAGTTGGGTTAAGGATTACTAAATGTAGTATTCGAAATAAAGTACAATTGGTAATGTCGCATGCTGACGTTGTTCGAACGGCCCGACGTTTACTACCAATTTAACAGTACAATCCGCACGATGTTGATCTTGACTGAGCCGCTGAGGTGGTGTTTTGGCTCCAGTACTAAGTGTACTAGTACTATATACGTAGAAACCTACCAGCTTCCCGGAGTTGCTAAACGCACCACCCATGCATGCACTCGTCGCTCAGCATTATTACACCGACAGGACTATTACAAAGATTCAAGGATAACTACAGTATAGTATCCATAGGTTAAAATATTTATGATTCTTGTTTATCATCATGGCCGAAGATGACCGCCTCCCAGTGGCGATTGCCCTTGATGACCAAGAGCATGACGAGAATCTTATGGCTGCCGTTCAGGTAATCCACGACGAACAGCAGCGTGCTTCTACGTCGTTTCTGTTCGGAATGCTGCAGGACAATATTACTTGCACTTCGGTTTTGGGGTGGGGAGAACAAGCATGCAATCACATAGTGAAACGATGCAACGATTTCCCAGACGATGTCTTCTATAGAGACTCGCGCAGTGGACGGAGCCCTCTTCACGAAGCTGCCTTACGATGCCGCTGTTTGCACATTATTTCTGCTATTTTGGCTGTTAACCCATCCAGAGCTACGTCCGTAGATCATTTTGGTAATACACCGATCCATTTGTTCTTCAAGAATGTGGCAACACATGCACTTGCTGAATCCGAAATGAGTGGTCTCATCGACGCACTCAGTGAAAACGCCTCCGAGGTTGCTGCTATGTCCAATCGCGAAGGGAATACCATTCTACACCTCGCTTGTGCGGCTCCAGAGACGATGATTCACGTTGATTGCTTTGAGAAAATTTTAAACGCCAATCCAGCGAGTGCTGCCCGAGTCAACAATTCCAATCAAACACCCCTTTGTCTCCATTGTCAGAGACGACAAGCCTCCAGAGAAGTGGCCCAGATTTTGATTACGGCATATTCCAACGCAATTAAAATTGTGGACGGAAGGGGGTGGACGCCCATCCACTACGCAGCGGAAATGGGGAACCATGGTTTAGTTCAGTTATTGCTAGACGAATGTCCGGAAGCCGCCGGCGTGAGAACAACTACCCACTTGGAAACACCCCTTCATCTGCTTTGTCGTAAGAACAACGTGGACGAGACGCACATCCCCACAATCGAGCGTCTTATCCAAGCTGGTCCCATGGCTCTGATCGCAAGGGATAGTTTTAACTCAACGCCCCTCCATTCAGTCGCTCGAACCGGACGATCGTCGCGCAGGGTTGTAGAATGCCTCTTATCCGTGGACGGCGCCAATGTCGCTTCGGTTCGAGATTGCAACAACTATCTGCCAATTCATCATGCCTGTGAAGTGGGTGCTGCAACTGATGTTATTGAATGTTTGCTTGAGGCATATCCAGAAGGTGCAACTGCTGTCACCAAGAAGAATGAGACTGCACTATCCTTGGCCTGTACTTGCAATAAGTCTACCGAGACTGTAGCACTGTTGATTCGAGCAAATCCCCGAGCTTTGACAGCGCGTAATAATTATGGATTTGTGCCGCTTCACAGCTGTCTGGGTTCTGTCCAGCCTAGAATGGGTATTGTCGAAGAAATTCTAGCAGCATGTCCTGAGAGTGTTGCCATGAAGAGCAACGGAGGCGAAACCGCTATCCATATCGCAAGCGGCAATCCAGGCTCTTGCGTTGGGGTCATCGAGCTCCTGACCTCTCAGTATGAAAAGAACACAGGCAAGAACGCAAGGGAAGCTATGAAGGAAAACCCGTTCATGACAAATAAGGTTGGGAGTACTCCATGTACGTTTTCATCGTAATGGCGGCAATTCAATTCATCGTATCTTATTTTTTCCTCATCTTTCACCGCTACTGTATACCTTTTCATCTGCCCACAGTGCACCATGCTTGTTTTCGATCATCGCCATTTGAACATATCGAATCACTAGCTATGTCAAATCCGGAATGGGTGAAAAGCACGAACAACGCTGGCTACACTCCGCTCCAGATCATGGCAAAGAACGGCAACCTCAATGACCGCGTCATTACAACCTTCTCGCGCATTGGCGGCCCAGGCATATTTGCATTTGTTGACTTAATGGGAAACACGCCCCTCCACTCGGCGATACGCCAGGAAACAGACATCAAAGCGCTTCGCTGTTTGATCCGTGCATATCCTGATGCACTTCGTATGAAGACAACTTATGGCGACACTCCCCTTCATCTGGCATGCTTCCGCCGCGTGCACCCTGAGGTTGTGCGCGAAATCGCTGTCTGCAGTAGGGACCACCTTTTAACTCCCAACACGGCCGGACAAACACCTATTGGGATTGCCATGGATGAATTTGGAACTATTTGTAGGGCAGCTTGCTCCTGCAGCGACAAAACAGAATACCAGCCGGCACAAAAAAGAGCATTTGAGGTTCTGGCTACTCTTGTCAAGATCCTGCATTACGGTTCCTCTCAGCTTGATGACCGAGATAGGGCAGGTAGCCTGGTTAGGGCTTGCGTGTCGCTGCACAGAAGAGATGTACGCTTGGACCCGGCTTTCATTCGTCGCGCGCTTCATCTTTATGGGGGGGAAGAAGCGAGAATTCTCGATGAGGCGGGAAACTACCCAATGCACATTGAAGCCAGCATCCCAATAGAAAAAATGGCATTATTGGATGGATCTATGGATGGGCCTTGCTCAAAGAAATGCCACAAGCGACTCAGCATTTTGAAAGTTCTTTTCGAAATTTTCCCCGAAGCCTGCCAAGTTCAAAACCACGCTCGAGAGTTCCCGTTGTACGTTCGGTAAAAACAATGATCGTTGATGACGCTGGATCATATTGTGGTGTCATGGTGGCGAATGATGAGATGTGATCGTTACTGTTGAATAATTGTGGATGGTTTTCGATTGGATCCTTGACTGCTGCTCAATAAACTCATGCATATCGTTGTCACTTTTCATGCTCAGGGGCTTGATGATCCAGAACGGCCGTTTATTCGATCAAACTTTTGCCTTCGTACTGCAAAGATTTCCGCAGGCTCTACACTGGTCTATGGGTGCGGACAGCAAGCTTTTCCCACGGGTTTTGTCAAAAGTATCGAGGTAAGAGACTTTATGGTTAATGATGAACAGTATCGGATCCGATGGAATGACAATGCTTCATGGACGGAGAATCAATGTCATGCTGGATGGAAGGAGAAATGTTTTTACCATAGTTAGTTGTGGCTTGGATCAGTCCTTGCTAACCAAATATCCTTTTGCCTGACCCTGCAGCCAGTGCGGCGTTTCTACACTTTTTCGGTTGATCTCATCACGCCCGGACATTGCAAAGCGCCATTCTAACACGACTAACCGCAGTCAAGTTGCTGCAAATAAGACGATCAGGGGAATTAAGAATGTGTCTGGCGTCGCTTGCCATCTCTCGAGTGCTATTGCTGTTTTATGTTACAGCCTTGCCCCGCTGAGAAATGCCTTGATCCAGATTGTTGATTCGCATTATGCCGGACTAGAGCAACAAACATTAGAACATGATGAGCCACTCTTGGAGCTTGGAAGACTATTTCGAGAACTGTCTGAAGAGGATACTTGTGAAGCAGGAAGCGCTGTCGATCCGTCTCGGTTCTTTGCGTCCATGGCTGGTCATTGCAATGCAAACGAGCTGGGTGATGCTAGCAGGGCCTTCCAAGTGCTGCTTAAGGAAATTCGATCTCTTTTTCTTGAATCAACGTCGGATTCAGAAAGTCAGGCTGAAGCGCGACAACATATGTGTCTGCTATATGAACATCTTCTTGGCGGTTCTTTAAAGCAGGACATCGTTGGCAGAAAGTCGGCGGAAAGCTCTGACCTTTGCGCTGTTGGGCTTGCCAATAGCGATGGCGATCATGCATTGGAATCGTCCATGCTGATCCGCACGAAAACAAAACAATTAACCCTACCCTGTCCATTTTCCATTGACGGGTTCGGTGGGTCAGTTTCACTAAACATCCAGGCTGCTTTGGAGCCCAAAGTTGTGCTTGGCTATGACTGGGAAGAAGCGGGAGACTACCAAGAATCCCTTGAGCAGAGTGAAAATGGCATGCCCTTGATTGAGCTATCTGACAAAAACTCATGGACAACAACAAGACAAATAAGCTTTCTCTCTTTGCCCACATATCTCCCACTTCAGCCCCGTCGTTTCAAATACCAAGACGGGTGCATTAAACCTTCAAATACTGTTTTGGATGTCCCTCTCAAGCTCCAGCTGCAATGTGCTGGTGCCGATTACGAATATGACCTTGTTGGTGGCGTTGTACATGTAGGGCAAGACGAGGAGGAAGAAGAGCAGATCGAGGGGGGTCACTATGTGACACTATTTCGCCAGGGTGCCCCCGCCGATCCTACCGATCAATGGTATCTATTGGATGACGAGAAAGTGGAAAGATTGAATCAGCAGAAGGCGCTGGACATCTTCGCTGGGCGACCTAGCATGGACTATACCAGCATGTGCGGCACAATGCTTGTTTACTCTCGCGAAAAGACGGATGGCAGTTTGGTGGAGAAACAAGGCAGACTTGAGCAATCGCTCAGGGCAATGTCAAGGGACGGAAAGTCAATCCTCCCGCCCTCGGGAGCAACGAGTCAACTGTTAACCACTCCAAACAGTAGTGGACCAGAAGCACTTGTAGGGAAGAGGCTGCGTATAAAATGGTCGAAAGGAAAATTCTATGCTGGCAAAATTACAGCCTATATTGAGGCTTCAGGAAAGCATCAAGTGGAATATGATGATGGTGAAAAGCGTGAATATAAGCTCCACAAAAAGGTTGTTGAATGGGAAGATTCGTTGTAGTTGGGTTCATGAAGGCATTGATCCACAAGCTCTATAAGGCACTATAGCTACATTGAATTCCTAATTACTTCCCTAGCTGGCTGGCTAGCTAGCCAGCCAATGGGTTAGAACGCTTTACATTTATGTAGTATCAGTAACGCCAAACCCTTCGCCGGCGACATTAACTCTTCTGTAGTAGGTAGCGAGCGCTTTGAATGCGCCGAGTCTTCTGTTGTGTTGTACTTGAAAAAATGCTGAGCGATGTTGCGGAATTACTTTATTTTTCCTCTGGTAGTGTGCAAACTATTGAAAAGAGACTGGAAGCTGGCATGGTTGCCGAGCCTCTTTGTGTATTTCAAATAAGAAAGTCAGAGGAAAGTCAGAGGCGAATGCTCTAATCCAGGTCACACGAGAAGACCATCTCGTGGCAAGGAGGAGACGCATCCGCAGTCCGGAGATGGGACTCGTGTCGTGACGGTATTTCTGGTGCCCCTGTTGCAGCAGTGTGGTTCCTGTCGGCCGAAGGGTTGAACCGCTGTTGCTTTCTTGCTTCAGTGATTCGCAGGTACATATCCCAGGTCCTAAGTGAATTTCAACAGGCATTGCATTGATGGCTTGGTTGAGTTGCGTGAAAAAATAGTCAAAACGTCGAACAAGAGGCAAACGGTTAAAGGAAGATAATGCTACGTTCAAAATCATACGTACCGTATTTCGTAGAGGCGCTTGAGGTACTGGACATCTTCGTCGTTTCCATGTGATCCACCGCCATCGCCGACAGATGGCGCCGATGGCCCTCTCCGCTGAGAAGTAGAAGGAAGAGGGCACTTGACAGGTTTTGAGGGGGTTCGGCTTCGAAATACGATGTCTAAAGCAGGCGGGGAGAATGTATAGTTGGCCGAGCACGACTTGTGACAACGCTTCGTCGCGTGACCCTCCAACTGATGATTGGTCGAGTCCTCGTGCCCGTCAAAGAATCTGCTGGCCGTTCGAATGGCCGCGATAGTATCTCCGTCGGAAACTTTGCCCAACCTAGAGTCTTGCTTGTCAAGAGAGAAGGCTTCGGTCGTCACGGTGGAAACATCTGCAATATCGTCGTCGCTCAAGTACCACCTTGTAGCCTTTGAACCCTGAGCGTCACCTACGGCTACTGTCCACTTGATGTGGTTTGTGAATGATAAACCTTGACCCATCCCGAAAAGCAAGACAGGTTCCAGCTAGTAGAAATAAATGAAAACAAAAAGCAACTCCCCGAAGACGCAAAGAGGGAAACAGCCCAACAGCGCCAAGATCTATGGCTCGGGGCAGTAGGAGTGTTTTGTGGCTGTCGCGTGTCTTTGATGTTGGTATGGCTTGAACCAACACTGTGCGATCCATCAGATGGCCAATAGCAGCAACCTATTCGTTATTGGCTAATAATAAAAAATCTCTAATAGCTGGCTACTAGTAGCTACTAGTAGCTAGTAGCTGTTAATAGTACATGTAATACTATCATGCGCCTGCGGATGCTGCCGGTTGCTTTCGATGGCCAGTTGGGTAGTACTTGCACTGGTATCTTCTGTAATTATTACCGGAACTAATGTACAGTACTAGCTAGTTGACTGCTTTAATACTACCAGTACTTACTAACTGTAGAGCAGTACCTGCTGGTACCTATCGGTACTTACTGCAGCGTTGACACGGCTGATGACACAGGTTGGACGATTCCCCATGTGTCTTCACATCAATTTGCTGGAGAAGTTCGCTGACGAACGTCAGGATCGGACAGCTGCTTTATTTAAGGGTGACCGACTTTGACACCAAGAAGCCAGCCACGTAAGCCAATCAGTTTTGACCTGAAAGATCTTGGACAGCTTCATGATCAACAAACGGATACTACTAGTAGTACCTTAGCTACCAGTATCGTATGGTAGCTACTAGATAGCGAGCTAGCTAGCTACAAGTAGCTAGCTACCAACCAGCACTACTACGAACGTAGAGATCCGGAATACAACAAGAAATACACCGTAGGACATGGTACTAATTGTACAGGCTAGTTAACACGCGGCGGCGCTGCGCGCCGCAAAACTCAAAGTCGGAATGCTAGCTAGTAACAACCATAGTAACCAATGCTAATGTTGAGTTTCTTACTAGGTCTAGATCCTAAGATTTGGATGCCCTCCATTCTTCTTGTCTCTCTTAAAGCAGTTGATAATCGTTGTCACGGATGAGCTGCTGCCATAGGCTTGCTTAATTTTGTTGATAGCAGCATCCTCAGTGTAGTCTGCCCTAACAAAGGCTGCTATGCAATCCCACACATGTTTCCTCCTACAGTGCTTGTCCTTGTTTGCCCCACACTCTCTCCTGGTAAAATCCTTGGCTGCTTTTCTTCCATTCAAGCCGTGAGTGTGCTCGCGCCACAGTAGATGAAGGTTCCTTGGCATGGGAGATAGCTGCGCCAATGCCTGATTAGCTGCTTGCTGTGGAAGGACTGCAGGGGCTCTGTTAGTGGGTCTGTGCACAGGGGCAAAGTGCATGCCTCTCAAGTTCTTGTGCACTATGCCAAAGTTTCTAACTTGATGTGCCCGCAATTCACTTATGTCTCGTTGCATGGCTAGCCACATGTCAGATTGGCTTGTAGCAAGTCCTTGCAGTTGAATCATCATAGCATTTTGGAAGGCTTGGTTAGAATGAATCGCGGCCGCCCCCTGTAGCTGTTGGCCATTGTCACCAGCTCCATCCGTTGGCTGTGCAGGCAGTTCGTCAATATGAACAACATTTTCAATCATAAAGACATGTAGCAATGCCTTTTCAACTGGATTGCAGTCGGCCGGATGATTACCCCTGATCCTGTTGTAGGCTTCTCTTACTCTATCCCTTACAAGGCGGCTCATCATGTGCTCACAAGCCTCTTCGTGGCAAGCCCACAGTAGCACCGGGCCCAAGACATCTGCTATGTTGTTTGATTCGTCAGCTGCAAAGAATCGTGAGATGCGAGGCACAACAAGCTCATGCAGAAAATTACTTGAAACATTTGACTCAGCCTTGCACTTACACTTTACTGGGCCTCCCATGCATAGCTTCTCGGCCATCTTCGTATCAGTTGGTAGCTGCTCTGTGCTGATGTATCTGTTGACAACCTTGCCATTCTTCTTTCCTTTCCAACGTCGACGGATCTCCACTTGGTTGTCTGTGGCTCCTCTTTCCACACACCAAGTGCTGGCAAACTTCCTCAGACTGTGGCTACCAAGAGCACCCCCAATCAGCCTGAGAAGGGCTTGAAACTCGTCCTGCTTCCAAATGCAACGGAGCACTGATTGATACTTACGATTCAATCTGTCGGGCTCTTCGTCATCGTCAAGTTCTCCAAATAAGCACTTGCAATCACCTGCCGCGGACAACTTGCTCTCAAGGTAGCAAGCAAGAGCCAACAATACACAAAAATCAACATCATTGGCACCAAGCAAAATTTGATCAGGGCACTCACGCTCCTCCATCACATTCTTGCTCCAGCTTACTGCAGTTAGCAAGGCGAAATCACGGAACCGATTGTGACTGCGAAGGTCCATTGTTTCCACATTGCAGATGTCGTCGGCTCGGCCAATGATGTGGAATTGGAGCTTTAACATGGATGGAAACTTTAACTTCCAGTCAAAATCTCCACGCCGTGCTTCCAACATGCGGAGGGTTTTGCGGAACTCTTGTCGTTTGAGATCTCGCTTAGCACGAGATGGAACGCCTTGTTTTCTTACTTTGGCCCTCTTGACTTCCTTAATCACATCATTGACAGGAACTGAACGAGTTGGATTGCCAACTTTGGCTTGGGCATTCCATGGTTGTAACTTGTTTGGGTGGAAGTGCGAGATGGCTTTCTTTGCTTGTTCAAGGTTTGTGTGCCTGCACTTGGTTGGTTTGTCATTCGAGCCGGGCTGTTGCTTCCCATATGCCAAGAGATTAAAATATTTCATGACATGATCTGGGGTCAACTCAAGCAGTTCTGCCTCTGTAAATGTATTGTCTTTTGGATGCTGGCAGCCATGCACAAACCCCATCATTCTAACGAGGTAGGGATAGCACATCTCCCATAGCGTCTTCCTTTTGCGTGCCATCTTGCTTAGCAGATCGTGTAACTAATTCAGTTTGATATTACCAAAAAACTATTCTGAAGATTGTGCGTGTCAGTCGCCAGTTGAGCTAACGTGTGCACACCGCGCCGTATTTGGGGGCTAACGCCTGCTTTTGTCTAAGCACCAAAGCTAGAGACTTAACACATTGTATTTTCGAAATGACTGTGCCCACATCTCTACTCAAACAGTTGTATTACACGACACCAATGCAATTGAACGTGCCTAAATAGATCACATGTGTGCGGTTCAACAGTCGCACTTAACAGTTAAGATGTGCCTTCAACTTCGAAGCAGTAGACATCAATTTCCCTAGTCAACGTTGGCCGGCGGTATGTGCATACTGTTCCACATACAACTAGGGTTGTATTTTCGCTCTATTGCTAGAGTAGCTAGCTAGCTCATGTCCACCTGGTGCCTGGCACTACTGGTGCTGGTAGTGCCAATTAGCAACTGTCACATAGCGGCTACACTGACAAATTGAGCCACTTTGCTCTGTGAAACCAAACCTTTCCATATGCATCTGATTTACATACTGTAGTGTCACTGCAGCATTGTTGGCAGATGCCCGGGCCCTTGCCCTTGCCAACATATGCCACTTTGAACTCAACTTCTCAGCCAGGAACTTGTCGCAGCGCATGACTGGATGTTCAACAGCCCATGGCTTGTTTATGAACCCTTTATGAACCTATTCTTAAACAGGAACCTTTTCCTTGTGTTACCATGTGAACCTTTTTCAAATGAGTCCATTAATTGTGAACCATTTTTTTAAAATGCTAGATGAAAGGTTCATATTTGTGAACCTTTTTTGCATTTGTGAACCTTTTCGAAACTGTAACATGGCGGGTTGGTGCACGATAGATTTAACGAATTTATGAACCGTTTTTTGACAAAGGGTTCATAATTGTGATCCTTTTTATGAGCTGATTTTTTATAGTCCTTTTGTACAAGAGACCAAAATTTATGAACCAATTTTGACATTTGTGAACCGAGAGTTATGAACCAATTTTGGGGCACTCCCTTTAAGTGTTTGGTGCTGCTGAAGTGATGTGCGTTGCGGCAGATTCCAGACCTCCTTGACAAGTCAACACAATTCAAGAGGAACTGGTTTTTCAATGCTCTTGTAGCCACACAAAGGTTTGAGAGACAGCAGACCAACTTTGAAGGCATTCAAACTCTCTCTGTGACCAACTCCAGATTGATCAAATGGATGACTACAGGCAGAGCCTCCTAGCAAATGCACCGCCAACCTTATTCCTCCCAATGCCCCATCATTTTGGGCACATCTTAGTCCCCAGTCAATTAGGACCAAAGATGCATTTTCTTTAGCTGAAGATAACCTTGTAATCACTCTGCACCATCAAGCCCTTCGCTGGCGTGTCCAACAGCCATGGCAGGTGCAGATCCGCATAACATTTGCACAAAACCTCCACCGAGTGTGTCGAAACTACTCCACCAGATGGATCAACCCCAGCAAAACGCAGCACAATGGAGTCCCCACAATGTTGATCGATCATCCTGTTGTGGCACATGCTGCTCTTTGCTCTGTGCTCTCATTCTCTCACAACTAAGTTTTCATCTCAAGTTTGCCTTACTTCATTTCTGACAATGACCAACAACAAAATCTTTAAATGAATGCACCCACCATGGCGAAGCATGCACCGGACCCCATCCTCTTTGGACCCCAAAATTGGGAACAACCTGCTGACTTACCTCGGGCTGAACAACTCTTTGGGAACATGCACGGCGCCAAGACCAACGCTTTGTGCAAAGATGATGCTTTTCCGTTGGCCAAGATCAACAGTGTCATCCAACAGGCACATGTTGAGTGGTCTCACAGAACTTGACAAGGAAATGGCAGACAATTTGATTGCCCATGGTCAAGCCAATGCCACCCACTTCCTCCTCCTCCATACGCCCACCAGCCTTCCAAACGGAGAGACTGTTCACAACCGCCATGATTTCTGGATGAAGGAGAAGGCTCTCCGCTTTTGGATTGAGCAGTTTCTCCCCTGATCCAATTTGACTCCAAAAGAGGCCGTCTTTTGGTTTCTATTTATCTTTTTGCATCCACATCTCTCACGTGAATTTCAAAGGAGTTCCAAGATGTGTTTTATTCTCCCTTTCCTTCTGGAGCATTGCTCATTTCAACAAGGCAGCATTTATGGGTGGATCCCCTAAATTAGGGGAGAGTCAAGGATTAGGGGAGAGTCTGAGACTCTCCCCTATTTAGGGGAGAGTTTAAAACTCTCCCCTAAATTAGGGGAGAGTTTTTGGGGAGAGTTATTTAACATGAAAGAACTGAGACATATTTTTACTTAAGTTCGAAACTCTCCCCTAAATTAGGGGAGAGTTTTTAAACTCTCCCCTAAGTTAGAGTAGAGTTTAGAGTACACTTTGAAACTCTCCCCTAAACTTAGGGGAGAGTCTTAAGCTGCACTCTATTTAAGGGCTCTTTTGGCATTGTGGGCAACACTCCTGTTTGTTTGGTTTCATTCTTATTTTGCAATGACATGCCCAACCTCATGATGCAGGCCCACTGGTTGACAGTGTAGCCTTGAGGCAATGAGAGTTCAACAAGGGTGTGCGGGATGGTAATGTTGACCAGCAAGACTCAGTTCAGTTTGGTGGAGAATTTCCCCTGGTGAAGAGAGAGAGCATTTGGCAGAGGGCCATGGGGAGCTCTCCATTTTGGGTGTTCTTCTTGGAGACAGCCTTTCCCCCACCAAGCTGATGATTTTCCTTGTGCATGATCAGCAGGGGCGTAGATGTGGTGCCAGCTGAGATGGTGCTGGGCTTGGCGTCAAAGTCTATGGTGGATGAAGACTTGTCGGACAATGAGCCCTGGGTTGTTGACCCCAGCGAGAGTGCAGGGCAGACTTAGCTGGTCACAGAAAACGGTCCAGCAACACAAAGCGGTTTCAGCGCTTGCTTGTGCAGCCACTGCTGTGAGATGAACTGCCAAAGAAGTACGGAGGTCACACAAGAAAGCACGGTGTGCCTTTGTTGCTGCATTTGCCAAGGCTTGTCCTGGGGGCAATGGAAGTTGAAGTGAAAGACAAGTCGTGCATCAGAGAGGTTGAATGGACATTAGCCAGGCATCATCCGGCATGTTGCTGGCTACACCTCACATGAAAGACAGCTTATGACAGCAGTGGTGGGAGCAGTGGTGCAAGGTGCTAAGCTGGCAAAGGTAGGCAGCTAGTTCAGAAGCAGTTGTGCCACCCTTGACGGAATTAGCAGGGAAGTGTGGGTCTGCTGTCAGCTGGTGACCCGATGGTGAATTATGTTCATGTGGTTAGTCATGACACGCAAGTGCAAAGTGGTTGCAGATTGATCTGAATCACTGTTGGGGACAGCTGTGGCGCCCAAACCACTGGCATCCATGGCACCTACCACTTGAGGGCACTTGGGCATGACTTCTGTCAGCAAGGTAGGGTCCTGGACGAGGGACACAAAAAGTGCCCGCAGGTCCAAAGCAGAAGGTCTTGGTGATGCAAATGCAGTGTTGGCTGGGTTGAGATAGGGGGGGTTGGAGCATGGAGGAAAGTCCATTGGCTCCTGACACACAAAGGGAGACAAAGTGCAGTTCTGCCATGCAATGCCCAGAACATGACATCACATAGAGCATTCTCATCCGGGGCTCGCATCGGGGACTCGTTCACGGAACTGACGCTCATCAGTGTCACTGGACCAGTTGGCACTAGCCCTGTTGTTCTCTTTTACTAGTAGTGAAGAAGGTTGCTCAGGAGAGCAATAATGTTCTGCTGTCTAT
>Ga0163144_10011390_pt1 | contig 18814 bp, 15 predicted proteins | sample OliLak19BULKMAT1_FD_123175 | JGI IMG/M metagenome (GOLD analysis project Ga0163144, IMG submission 123175) | Freshwater microbial mat bacterial communities from Lake Vanda, McMurdo Dry Valleys, Antarctica - Oligotrophic Lake LV.19.BULKMAT1 | ecosystem: Environmental > Aquatic > Freshwater >... | reverse complement strand
TACACTCGCCAACGAATAGACTGCTCTGTAGGGCTTATGGGCTTTAAAAATATCCCCGAATGACATTCTGAATTCAGCATCTTCTCCTTGAATTTCAAGAAGCGCTCTCAACAAACGACACTGCTCCTGAGCTGTCGCACAATACTTTTTATCACTAAGCGTCTTTCGATATGCCGAAGCTTTTTGAACAAAAGAGTTGATTCAAAAATTTTATCGTTAGTTCCTGACTCTTCAAGAAAGAGATTCAAAAGCTTGTCATATTCTTGTTGCGCAAAAAGGGCTTCTTCTTTGAGATCGAGAATACGTGCTTTGAGTTTCGCGTCTTCGATGTGGTCGATTTTGGAAATAGCTTTGAGCAATGATTTGTAATCTTTTCTTTTAGCAAGAATCTCTGCCGCGAGAATCTGACACTTCAAAACCTTTGCTTCTTCTTTTTTATAGGCATTGCTACATTCATCTGCTTTATCGAGAACGAGTTGTTCTTGCCCACTAGCGAAGTCTTTTTCCATTTGTTTGATGTAAGAATCACTCTCCAAGTCTTTAACTCGTGAGCTCAAGACTTCGGAAGAGAGAGATGAACGGTTCCATTTTTTGGTCAATGCGTGCAACGGAGTCCACGCCTCACTTTTAACTAGTGTGTCGATCCACAAGGCTAATTTGGGCTCTTGAATGTCATCCACTTTAGTAGCCTTTTCAAGCTCGATCCCAAATTCAGCAACTACGGCCGATACTTCACCATTGGAATAGCGAGTCCGTTGTGCTTCCCACTCGTAGCGGCGAACGATAAGAAGCTCGTCTTTATCTAATTTGAAGCTGGCATGAGCTTGAGCAATCCAAATCAACCATTCATCAAATTGACCCTCTTTCTTGGGAGTCGACTTTTGAACTACGGGTGTCGAACTCAAAGAAGCTGTCTTGACATCCTTCGGAATTATTTTTCCGTCTTGAAGCTCTTTAAAGCGAGAAGCCAATGCTCTCATAAATAGAGCTTTGTCTGAAATAAGCTCTTCTTTAGATTCTTTTTTTGCTTTCTTTTCATCAACCAACTTACGTTCGTTGTAAGCCTTAGTGTAGAAAGTCGTAGCTTTGGTATAGTTGCCCAACTCAAAGTAGGTTTCCGCAATATTGTAATAGCTCTTAACTGAGTCACTTCTGTCTTGAACTGAAAGCAAACGAACCATGTCGTAGATGCTTTCCAAAGAGGCCACTAGCTTCATGACGAGTTGAGATTTTTTGTTCTCTTGAATCGCCTTGTGTAAATCTTTGGCGCTCGCATCCACAATACCCTTGAGTTCACGTCCAGCATCGCTGGTTTCAAGTGCGGGATTGCTCGAGATCACCTGACGAATGCGATCCATGTTTTTACCCATTTCAGAATATTCACGACGGTTATGCTGATTCTCGAAAAGAATATTAAGCGATGCCAAACGAGTATTGGGACTGTATGCGCTTTTGAAAACTAAATCTGACCATTGCTCAAGCTCGGATTCGATATTGCGAGCACGCAATAGTCCTGTAAATCGAACCACCATAGGGTCAGTGGGATTAATTCCTGCATAGACTTCAAACTCTTTAAAAGCGCGGTTGACGCTAAAGCCAGTTTGATCTTTTTGAAGTCCTTCAAAGTAGAAGAGAGCCACATCTTTAAGAGTGTTCTCACGAATAGCCATTTCTGAAGCCTGCAACTCGCCATGGTTTTTGAAAATGCTGTCATAGAATCCAATGTGTTTGCCTAAATAGTCCATAGCCGTGCGGATGTGGTTCATGTTGAAATGACCCCAAGCGAGCTTGTACAGAGCGAATGGATAATGAGGGTCTTCAACCCTTTTTTCCATGGGATTGAGATATTCGATAGCGAGCTTGTGATCTTTATCGTCAACTGCAAACTCAGCTAAGCGCATATAGGCCGAGCTTGTTTGTGGCACTTCGGGAAAACGTTTGATCAAGGCAATGAAGTCTTTCTTCGCTAAATCAATTTTCTTATTTTCGTCGTAAGCAGTTCCGCGCAGAAAAAGAACTTCTGGAAAACGTGGATCTTTAGGGTAAGAACCCATGAAACGACTCAGGACTACGATTGCCTTGCTCATTTCATCGTTGTATCCCTTAAGATCTAAATCTTTTCCAGAACGATGTGCCTTTTCGTGAGCGATACGGAACTGAATAGAGGCCGATTCCAATCGTGCAATGCTCAACTGGAACAAAAGGTCAGCTTCTTTGTTTTTGTGAATCGGATTGTTTACCAAAGATTCTATACGAGCAATGGCTTCGCGCTGAATTGCCACAGCGGCCATATCAATCACACGATCCTTTCGCTCGCTAGACTTCACAACCTGAAGCTTCATTCCATCTTCCTCAGACTTGCTCTTATTGCCGGTGAATACGGAATTCGCCAATGCAGGAGTACTCATTCCCAAGAGAAGCAGCCATGTACAATATTTAATCACAATCAAGCCTTCCCTTATTCCATACCGCGTACGGCCATTTTAAAATCTGTAAGTCCCATTCCCGCAGCACTCGTCAAAATCACCTTCAACGAAGCATAAGGAGTTCCTTTATCGGCCAAGATGATAACTTTTGAATTTTCTGTTTTTGCGGTGTCTTTGAGAGTTTTGAGACTTTCAAACAATTTCTTAGAAATTCCCACTGGCAACAAATCATCGCTAGGAAATTTGTAATCCTTAAGTTCAACAATCGATTCGCCCTCAACAACCAAATGTTCTGAAGAAATTTCGATCTTAAGAGCCTCCACGGCTTCGTTCTGATTTTTTGCTATAGGAAGATCGAGTTCGGCAGTTGTGGTCACAGCCATGGCTCCCGCGGCATAGCTTTTCAAAAGAAAGACTAGCAAGACAGTAAAAATGTCGGCCATAGCCGTTATGTTCAAAGAAACATCGGCACCAGGCTTGCCTTTGCCTTTCCTAGAAAAAAGTTTCTTTTTATTTCTCAGTTTCATAGAAGCTCCCTTAGAACCCACTCAACTGGACTTGAGGCACATGAGTTTTGATAGAATCCATCGTCTTAATAACAAGATCGTAGGAAACATCGTTGTTAGCATTGATCAGAGCCACATCGGGTTTGGCAGAAAGCGTTGGAATCAATCCCCCAATTTGGCCCTCAAGCTCCGAAAGTTTGTACTCAGATTTTTTAAGGGTCTTGCCTTTTTGAGTCACCTCAACCAAAACCTGATCTTCGGAAACAATTTTGATTTCCAAAGAAAGGGCGTTGGAATCAGCTTGAACCAATCCCCCTGGAGAATTCAAACCCGCATCTAGCATTTGGATTGAAAGGTAGCTGAGTGACACCATCAAAAAGGCGATCAAAACTACCAAACAGTCGATGATAGGCGCAAGATTGAGTTCAAAGTCTTGGGATGCGCCGCCCCCCGAGCCTTGCGATTCAATATGCGACATTAAGCTGCCCCCTGAACGTTAGGGCGGGTGGAGTTGTTTGCATTGGTTCCGTTTGCCAGTCCACCGTTGTAGTAACGCATTTTTAGTACGTCCAAAGTCTTAAGAGCAGACTCTTCAACTTCTGCCTGCAACTTGTTCGTACGATTCATCAGAAAGGCGTAAAGCACCATGCAAGGAATCGCCACACCTAATCCGAGCATTGTTGCGTTCATCGCTGTCGAAATACCGGCCGACAACATTGCCGACTTTTGAGATGGATCTGCACTAGCTACCGCTTGGAACGACTGAATCAATCCAAGGATTGTCCCGAAGAGTCCCATCAATGTTGCAACGTTTGCAATGGTCGCCAAGTAAGGAGTTCGTTTTCCGATTTTCTGTGCCTCCTCGGAAAGAGTGATCTCCACGCCCTGCTCCATCGAGTCTTCGGGAAGGTGTGCTCGTGACAAAGCAGTTTTAACCACCTTAGCAACGGGCTTTTCAATGTGTTGATCACAGAGCGCTATCGCTTGTGCCAAATCATTACGTCCGATGAAATCTTTAATGCGTGCCATGAAAGATTCGGTATCTTTCATGGGGTATGATTTTAGAAGAGCCTTGGTTCTTTCAAGGACAATCGCAATAGCGAATAGAGCGGCCAAAAGAACGGGTGACGCATGTAGGAAATGATCTTGAATAAAGGATAATAAGTTCATAGGACGTAGTCCCTCCTTGCTGAATAGCAGTAAACACAAATACCAAAAATTACTTAGTGTCTGAGCCGAAGTGGCTCATTAGAATCCCGACACGCTTTCAACAACTAAACTTACATCCTACTTGCGTCGATTTGGGATAACTTAGTTGTAGCAAATCTAAGTAGAATCAGTGTGTTAAGATTTGATATAATTTTTAAATGATATTTTCATCACATGCATTTCCCCAATAATCAGCTTCTTAACTTTAACTTAGTAATTATGGACCTTTGCTTCGCCGATAATAGTAGATGATGAACAAATCAATTCGGTACGTTGGTGGAATACAATTAGCATTTTTATTTCTTGGAGCCTGTAGTCAAAACACACCCGTGGGTGTGAGCTTTGAATTTCCGGATGAGGTTGGAAGCTTTACTACGACTTCGCCCCCCTCTACTTCGCTTCTCAATGCCGCATCAGATCCCGTTCCCGTCTCAGAAACGGGTCTCATTAAATCAAGTCGAATGTGTTATTTGATTCATGTGACGGGTCCCGGCATCAACATTGCCGATGACCGCGGCAACGGCGGCAATAGCGCGTCCTGTGTCAGCTCTAACGGATTCGGTAAATTTTTTGGCCCCTACACTTACGGAACAAACGCTGTGCTTCAAATTCCTGCGGGCCTAGATCGCAAGTTCGATCTTATAGGCTTTGTGAATCCTACAACGTCGCAATGTGACCCTGCCAAATTTAAAATGATTCCCGATGGCGATGGCCCTCGATTAATCTACGGCAACAAAGAAATCGAATCCTTTCCCGGCTCAACTCCTATTCCTGGTATCACACCTGCATCAGCCCCTTCTGATAAAATTTATGCTTTTAGATCATCTCCCAAACTAGCTCTTACGCCCGGAGCCTCGGTAGTAGTTCCGCTGATCAAGCATGGCTGGCTATCAGATATGAGTAGTCCAAAGGGATATGGATGTGGCGGCGATAACAATTCAAAGTATGTCAGAATTGAAAGCCCATTTGACGCAAGGTTTGAAGAAAATCAAGTGCCTAATTGTAACGGCTATGATCCTGCAGAGACGGCAGCCAATCTCGCAGCACAAAAACACACATGCATTCACTCAGGATTTGTCTCAGGTCCCATTAAATTAAAGTGTTCTGAAGGTACTGCCAAAGTCTATGCAGAAGAGGATTCGGACATTTCTAAAGTGTTGAACAATACTGCGACCCAAACTACACTCTCCTGCGACGCTTCAGGATATGCCCAACTTCTAGTAACATCCAATGGAGCTTCCCCTACTAGTTTGTTGTTGAATCCCTCAACCTATACAAAATATATCCGACTCACTCCTATAGATTCAGCGGACACACCTCAAAGCAACGATAGCTACATTGCTGTTTTTAGGTATTCGACTAGATATCGAGATCTGGAATACTTCGGTGCGACGGGTTATGTTCCTCATCAAGCCAAGGCAGATGGCGAAGCTATCACACTCAAAAGTTTTATCGGTGCAAAAAAATATGGATCAAATCGATCAGTCTATTTCAAAGCTGATGATTCAAGTCCAACTACAAATATCTACAAATTAGATTTTGTGCTTCGTCCTGAAGGTGCAACAACCAGGCCCATGCTCGCAGGAACCCTTGAATCGCATTATGTCACAACCGGACCCGTCTCACTCACAAGGCAAAAACCAAATTTTGATTTCCTTGGAGAAGATGGTTTTTCATTATTAGGTCTTTTCACCAGCACACAACTTTACACAAGATTTCTCAATACCAAACCAACGGATGTCACGTATGGCCCAAACTCCTCTACAAGCACATGCGAATCAGGCACTTTCTGCCCAATTGTCGACTCTGCCGGTGCTGCTATAAATCCCGGAACAAATGAGCATTTGGCAACAGACGGAGAGAGTATTGTGCTGACCGAAGACGCTGCGGCATCTTTGAGCATCACTGCTGACATTTTTCGCCTAGACAATACGAACTCTCTAGGTGGCACAGCAATGGCAACACCAATCAACATTGAGCTGAGTCCTTTTCTTCATATTGCTAGAACGATACTCGGCCTCAAGGTTGATGCGGCTCCAACCAACAAGGTTGCCGTAGCCTATTATGAGTACGATGACGTATCTATAAAAAGAAAACTTTCAATAAAAAAATGTCCCGATTCGAATACAGGAGATTTCTGGGACACATGCGCCCCTCCGACTGTTCTAACTCCGGAAAACTTTAAAAGCTTCGACATTTCCGTGAGCGGTCCAAGCGAAAAATACATCGTAGGTGTGCACGGAATCCTATCAAATGACTTACTCGTGGGACGATGGAAAGCCTTTGGAACGCTTGCCGATGCACCTGAAAAATCAGTAAATGGCCCTTCATTCAATCCGCCTCTTTCATCACTATTCACACTATTCACAGCCGGCACCCCAACTGGCTGGGCGATAATCCCCGATGGGGCAATGATTCGGTCCCTCTCAGATCCCAAAAACGGAATCACCTCCAAACAGCTACTTCTCAGCTTTAGCATGCAAAAATTCATTGCCGGCAGTTCCACATCGAACTTCATGAACGTTATCTATCGAAGTCCCGATTTAGGAGAAACCTGGTACCTCGTTTACTTAAAAACTTCAACCATGACTCCGGAGGGCGTAATGGACGCTGTCCCAGTAATGAACTACAACAAATACAACAACAGCTACTCCCCCGCATTCCTACTCATGCAACCCAACAAATTCCTCGTTCAAGACTGGATGGGCTACTGATCCAGAGCTACTGATCCAGAGCTACTGATCCACGCTCTTAGGTAGCGGGTACAATTCAGAAAAAAGCAGTCAAACTCAGGTTCGTTTGGAAACGATTGTAGCCGTAGGAATCTGAGATGCTGGAGAAGTTTTTTACAAGAACTACTTGTCCCCGCACTTCGTAATTGGCTCCGAGCTGATGAGCTAAAGCGCTCGTAGAAGAGAGATAGTAATCTTTCCGAGAAGCCGCGCTCGAATGGTATAAAGTGCCTTTCAAAGAAATCTCTTCACTAAATTTGAATTTAGTTTTTCCCCAAAGCAATTCTCTTTCATAGAAAGCCATAGGACCAAGCATCGCAAATTTCGCTTCATCACCCTTAGCAGCCTTATATTCCCAAGAAGTTCCCCACCCATAAGACTCGACTCCTCGGAATAGTTTTTTCTTATGAGAACCCGTCACAACGATAGCGTTAGAATCGTACTTGGGCTCAGACGGTACGGCGGCCAAATCCTGCTTCTGCACCGAAAGAGAATGCATCCACAAGTAATCAAGTGCATTTTCAGCACCCAAACTTGCTAGAGTTAAATCATATCGAACTCCGTAAGTTGTGAGATACTTTTCACTGGATGCAATTTTCCCCAAGAGGCTCAATCCAAAGGTTCCCGTGATCTTATGTTTACCCTTGAGCTCATTGCCCCACTCCACATTAGCGCCTACTTCATGAGATTGAAGATCGGTATTAGAGGCAATGACACTATCTGTGTAACCCAACATTAAGAATGAGTATTGAAAACGTTGTTCCAGAGGATAAAGCCAAGGGTTTTTAGCGTCGAGATAAAGCAAAGCCAAATAACTGGGAGAAGCTCCAGTTTCCAACCCTTGATCCGCAGGCTGGACACTTGAAGGCAACGACAGAGCGTTGGAGTCGAAGCCAACTCCAACATTTGCGAGAACTGAGAAAATTTTCTTTTCGTACTTTTCGCGAGCTTTGCGATCTTTCAAAAGATCAACTCGCTCTTTTGCCATCTTGATAAGGCTTTCATCTTCAGCAAAATCAATAGTGTCCAAGTAAGAAGACTCGGCACGTTCGATCTCTCCCTCTTGCTCATAAACAACCCCCATATAGAATCGCGCTTGCTCGGCATAACGTGCGTTGTTAAGTGCCACAAGTTTTTCGAGATTCTCTCTAGAAGCTTTTGTATCTCCTTTGTCCAATGCGCATAAGGCTCCGTAATAAAGCGCATCAGCGTAGAAAGGACCTGCATCGCCCTGAAGTGACTCAAAATCGGGGTAAGCTCCCACACAACCCACCTGATGGAAACGCGAAAGGCCGCGCCCAAAAACTGCTTTGTCAGTTTCTTCTTTGGACAATGAATCTCCAGAAGTCTTAAGCAAAGCTTCAAACCCCAACAAAGATTGGTCGTATTTAGAATCAACGAGTCGCTGCCAAGAAGTTTCTAAAATTCTAAGCGACTCAGTTCTTTTTCTTTTTTTAACAACTGAAGGATCTTCACCCTTTTTCGCCACTTCAACCTGAGGAAGCGGCACCTGCGCCAGAATCAAATAGGTAGGACGCAAATGAATTTCTAGAGTTTGCTGATTAACTTCACTGCGAACAGTACTCATCGATTCCAAACTAAGTCGCTGACCCCCTCCAGGGTTGTTGACCCACGATTGAAGCTGTCCTCTTTCTTCACTGCTCATCGAAGTCACTCCTTGAGCGCGATAGACACGGAAGAATTCAAACTGGCTCACCTGCAAGCCTGTCTCTTGCGAAGCTCCCAAAGCATGGAGTGCCTTAGGAGTTAGAAGCATCACACCCTGCGCACCAACAATCAGTCCCTTCCCCGTGGGCACATAGCGAACAAGCATAAGATCCTGAGAGGATCCCTCTGAGCGCCTAGGAAAGTTAACGCGAAGCGACGATTGGGCGTAAACCAATCCACAAATCAAAGAAATTGCCAAAATTGAGAAGGTTCTTAATGGAGTCTTAATCTTTAGAAACATTTCCTAATCAAATTAAACGAAATTTGTTCTTTTGTGACCCTCCTGAGCAAATTTAGCTTCAGTAATAGAGCCAAAATTTCGATAAAATAGTCTATGGAGTTCAATTGTTTATGAAATCTATCCAGTATGTCCTTGGCCTCACACTCAGCTTAATTCTTTTTTCTCAAAGCGCCCTTGCTGCGAGCAAAAAAGCAGGTCACATCGCACTCGTCAGAGGTGAAGTTTTTATCCTCAACGACAAACAACAAGTTGTCGCTGATCCCGAAGGCAAACGAGGCCGAGATACAAAAATAGAATCGCCCTTCTTTGAAGGAGAAACAATCCAAACCAAATCAGGCGCTCGCGTGAAGCTTTTGTTTATCGAAGGGGGCAATGAAGTTGTCCTCGGAGGCGACACATCGCTTGTGATTGCACGAGCCGGTGCCCAAGGCCCCGGAACCGAACTTAATCTCGCAAAAGGAACCGTTCGTTCTTCAGTAAATAGAGAATATTCTGGAAAAGGTCGTGACGTCTTTGAAGTGAAAACTCCAAACAGTGTGGCAGGTGTGCGCGGAACAGTCTTTCAAGTTAACTTTGACATGAACTCCGCCAAAACAACTGTCTACACAGAACGCGGTGTTGTCGCAGTCCAATCTGTTTCTCGTAATCAACGGGGTCCAGAAGTAAAAGTCGTAGCAGGAAGCTTTAGTGAAGTTTCCAAAGCAAAAATTCCCACACAATCTAAAAAAATGAGTGCCTCTGCCAAAAAGGACCTCAACCTCATCAATGAAAACGGTGATTCTGAAAAAGGATCCAAACAGGATGCCCCAAAAGACAAGAGCCCCGATTTCTCAAAAAAGGAATCCGACGGTTCTGGATCTAAAGAAGTAACAAACAGCAACAAAAAATCAGATGGGCCTAGCGTAGCCATGGCTCCTGCCCCAGTGGACACCATGAGTGGAGACACGAAACGTGGTCCAGCAAGTGTTGCCCCCACAGAAACGATGATGATGCCGTCTTCATCTTCAACAAGCATGGCCACCAAGATGACCACAAACCCAATGGAAATGGTGAACCAACAATCCGATGCTATGCGACGACAAATGGAAGAAAGCCTACGTCAACAGCGTTTGATCGAAGGACGTCTCACGGGCACGGTCATTCAAATTAAGTAGAGAGCAACAACTTGCTAGGGCTCCGATTGAGCTCTAAGCTCTCATCTCGTATGAGTTGCGCGCTTAAAACTATTGTTCTGTTATCGACCTGTGCATTCATCACGCTATCGACCCCTGGTTATGCGAAAAGAGTGAGTCTACATATCGATCCTCGATTAGAAGTCTTCGAAGAAAATATTACAGAGATTCCGAACGAAGAATGTCGCATTTTCAGTCGCAGCATTGACCACGATACCAACTCAGGCGCCATCAGCCCCATCAGTCCCCTCGTGATTGCCATCAACGGCATACCAGCGAGTTCGTGGATCTACCGTGATCTCGCCATCAAGCTCTACAAGCAAGGCTGGGACCTACAACTTGTCGATCTGCCCGGAACAGCTCGCTCTAAAATGAAAAAGAAAACCATTTGGATCAATCAAAGATCCTGCATCAAAGAATTTTTGTTGAATCAAAAACGCCCGCTCCTGCTTGTATTGCATGATATTGCCGGTCCTATTATCTTGCCCTTTCTCAACGAGATTCCCAACCTAAAGGGACTCCTTGTTATGAACACAATCCTCAAAACCAAAAATTTCAAGCCAGTGGGCCCCATGAAAACGATTAAGACTCACATCATTGGAGATTTGGCAGCATTTTTTATGGGACTTTCCAAATACCGCAAAGAGATGAATAAAATGGGATTAGAAAAACCCGTTGATGACATTTGGATTCAACAAATTTATTCCGATCTGAAAGCTGAGAAATCGAAAGGTCATTTGAGCACAATCCTAAGAGGCTTTGAAAACTCTCTGGAACTCGACGAACAAATCGAAAGAAACATCAAAAACTTTAAAGGACCCAAGATAGCTCTTTGGGGTCTTGCTGACCCTTCCCTTGGAGGACAAAGCATTCAAGCCGAAGCCTATTTTGGAAGCTCTCATTTTTATGCCTTAACACAAGCTAAACACTTTCTAATGCTCGACCATCCTCTTGAAATTGCTAAGGCTTTCTCCGAAAACTTCGATTCCCTCAAAGTATTTGAGAAAAGCAGTGAACCCAAGCACAAGCTATCCCGTTGAATGAGGTAAGAGTCCTACTAAAGGACCACAAGGAGATCGTTATGAATATAAAATCAATCGGACTCGCAAGCCTCATCGCTTTAGCTTTTGCAGCTCAGGCCCCAGCAGCACGCGCGGAAACGTCGAAGCAAGAAAAGACTCACAAAGGCGAAGGTCGCAAAATGCGCGATCTCAACCTAACAAAAGAGCAGCGTGAGCAAATTAAAGAAATTCGTCAAAAATACAAAGAACAGCGTGAAGGCAAAAGTAGAGAAGAAATTAAAACACAAAAAGATGAGCTCAAAAAAGCAATGGGCGGTAATGCGAGTGCATCACAACTCAAAGCTCTCTTTTTGAAAGTCGAAAAACTCAAACAAGATCAGGCCAAATTGCGATTCGATCAAATGCTAGAGATTCGAGAAGTGCTAGCCCCCGAACAAAGAACAAAAATGGCGGAAAGATTTGGTGGACAAAAGAAACGCGGTCACCGAGGCCAACACGATAGCGATGAAGGTGAGAACGACTGATGAGTCTCTTCTCAGACTTTGAGTCCTTCTATAAGGAACATGTGGATAGAGTACGATCGGTACTCTTCCGTATGTGCGGGAAAGACGCACTCGAAGATCTGACACAAGAGGTTTTCATCAAAGCTTGGAAATCGAAGAAATTGGAACTGAAGGAAGCCAAGCCTTCCACGTGGATGTACAAAGTCGCCATGAACGTGGGCATTGACCATCTCAGAAAAAACAAACGCATGATGATAGAATTTGAAGAGTCAACTCACCTTCAGCAGGATTCTTCCGAAGTGGATTTTTTAGAAAAGGAATCCTTGCGACAGATCATCCAACAGCTTGATGTGGAGCATGGAAGCGTAGTCGTGCTTCATTATTTTGAGGATCTTGAACTGAGCGAGATTTCCGAAGTGCTCAACTTGCCAGTCGGCACAGTTAAAAGCCGGCTCTTTAACGCTCGAAAAAAACTGGAGGCCGTGCTTCTGAAGCCAGCGGCAGACAAAAATGAGGATAGCCATGAAAGACCAAAACTTATTAAAAGATAAGCTGACGAGACTTAAATCAGAGACTCCATCGGCTCCGACCGATCAAGCCTCCATGATATGGGCTCGTCTTCAAAATGAGACTCAAACAAAGACCAAAACATCTCCTTGGAGTATCAAATGGGCTTTCGGAGCCTCTCTAGCCCTAACCAGCTTAGCGGTATTTCTTCTGAATGTTCCTTCCCAAGTAGCCCCTCACTCCAATGAACTCAGTGAAGAGACCTACGTTTACAGTGTTTTTGATGCTGGATTTGCGGAGATTGAAAGTTCTTATGAAATCGTAGATGCTGCTTATACGGAGCTCTAATGGCAGCTTCGAGTGTATGGATAAAACTCAAACAACGCAGAACTTAAAAAAACACTTTCCCCAAATCGAATTCAAAGATTCTCCGGATGATCTTCTGCATTGGGGCCAAGACTGGACACGCTTCTACACCCCCAACCCGCTATGCATTGCTTTTCCCTCGAACACTCAAGAAGTGTCTGCGCTCCTGAATTACTGCAATAGTGAAAATATTTCCGTTGTCCCTTCGGGAGGTAGAACGGGATTGGCGGGAGGCGCGGTCGCCAAACAGGGTGAACTCGTAGTGAGTCTCAGCAAACTTAGAAAACTAGACAAAGTTAATCAAAGTGCGTCGACACTTAGAACTGAAGCTGGAGTGGTCACCAAAACCATTCAGGAGGCCGCACAAGCAGCTGGGCTCTATTGGCCCGTGGATCTGGCCGCATCGGGCTCCTGTCAAATAGGAGGCAACATTGCCACCAATGCGGGAGGCCTTCACGTCATTCGCTATGGGCACACTCGAAGATGGATTCAATCCTTAGAAGTTGTTCTCATGAATGGCGACATCATCGAGCTCAATGGCAACCTCGACAAAAACAACACAGGCTACGACTTCAGAAACTTATTTATAGGAAGCGAAGGCACGCTGGGAATTGTTACCGCAGCGACATTGAAACTTTGTGAGCCGCCTAAATCACTCCATACTTTTCTTTTTGCTCTCAACTCATTTGATCAAGCCATTCATATCCTCGCAGGACTTCGCTCAAGAGGACTGGTCATTCACACCTACGAAGTTTTCTCTAAAAACTGCATCCAGCTGGTTCAAAAGGTCACCCAAAGAACTTCGCCTTTTGCAAAGGACACTTGGGAACAATTTCTTCTTTTCGAAATTGACACTCAAGGGTCGCCAGAAACTCTTCAACACTTGAACACCTACATCGAAGAACTTTTCGAAACGAATTTCATCGAAGAAGGATTTCTTTCTCAAAGCCCTAAAGATGCCCGAGACTATTGGTTCTGGAGAGAAAACATAACTGAAAGTCTCAACACACAAGGGAAAGTCTACAAGAATGACATCGCTATCCCCATCATTTCGCTGCCAAGCTTTATGACTGACCTCGAGAAAATATGCTCCTCTTGGTTCGGGAAAGAACAGCTTTTTCTATTTGGACATATCGGAGACGGGAACATTCACATCAACCTGCTCAAACCCAGAGATATGAATCAAGATGAATTCTTGAAAAAATGTGAATTCCACAACGATGAACTTTTCGCTCTAATTAAAAAGTACAAAGGAAGTATTGCTGCAGAACACGGAATCGGCCTCCTAAAGGCTCGCTATCTTAACTACTCTAAATCGAGTGAAGAGATTAGACTCATGCAGGAAACCAAAAAACTTTTCGACACCAAGGGTCTCCTGAATCCCGGGAAACTTTTTCCAAGCAAAGATTTCATGTCCCTTTCCTCCTTTCGTATTGTGTGGAAAGACTACGACTTAGGATTGGCCCAAGAAGTAAAGCTCTATCCTCACTCTCCGAAATGGTCTCTCGCTTTTGATAAATTCTGCGAGCTTTTTGTCTCATCATTTCCCGACCTCCCAATTCAATTTCATCATGTCGGAAGCACCTCGATAGGAGATGCTTCAACTGAGGGCATTAGGGCCAAACCTATTGTTGATATTTTGGGCGAAGTGCCGTCCCTAGACGATCTAGACTCTTTCCAAAAGAAACTCGAAGAATCCGGTTTCATCTGGAAAGGTGAGAACGGCATCAGTGGGCGTCGATTCCTTAAGCTTAAAAGCTCGAGAGGTCCTGAAACCTTTTTTCATATTCATTTGTTCCAACGTGGTTCTGACGAGATCCACAAGCATTTACTTTTTCGCGACTACCTGAAAGCCCATCCCTTGGTGGCTCAGGCTTATCAAAATCAAAAAATGCGTCTTCAATCGTTATTTCATGAAAGCCGTAAACGCTACACCGAAACAAAAGCGTCCATGATTCATGACATTTTGGCGAAGGCGAATTTTTGGTATGAACAAAATAGCATTTGATATTCCCAAGGAAGAAATGGCGCAAAGTCTGATCGAGCGCTCGCTCTGGGTTTCCGACTCGATATTTCCCAAAGGGTTTACGGAATCTCTCTACGCCTACTCTCTTCAGATTCACGAAGAAGGCCGCACACGAACGGCCTCAGTGGGAAGAGGCCTCCAAAAACAACGCATCGAAGAAATTCGAGGCGATCATATTTCGTGGATCAACAACTGGACAGAAACCCCAGAACTCCAGATCTACGGCGAGTTTCTCGAAGAGATGCGGCAAACTCTCGGCCAACAACTTCTTATAGCTCTCAAGCGATTTGAAGTTCACTTTGCGCTGTATCCCGAAGGTGCCTTCTACAAAAAGCATATCGATCAACACAAAGAAACTCGTCATCGCCAAATCTCGTGTGTTTATTACTTGAGTCCGTGGAAAGAAGGAAACGGAGGAGAACTCCGCATTTTTCCAAAAGAAAAAGCGGCCTTCGAGATTGAACCTCGACAAGGCCGCTTCGTGTGTTTTTTATCTGGAGAACTTCCTCATGAAGTGCTCAAAACTTACGCTATCCGATCATCCTTAACCGGATGGTTCCGCGATGATTTGTAAATTACCTTACGTAAATAGCCTTGGGAGGAAGTTCGTTCTTCTCAATCTCTACCAAAACATTGTTCACCCATTTGTTACCAGGGGAACCTGCGTCTACTCGCACAAGATATTCAACGAAGTTTGAGCGACGGAACATGTCCCAAAGAGGAATTTTTCCGCGATACAAACTGTTGATCGCTGCTACGTAGCTCTTGCCATCGCTTGAGCTTACCCAAGCAGCGCCGCCGGAATCACCATTATTGATTCGAGCATTTTTAATTTGCTTCATAGTCTTGCGATCCAAATCATTAGTAGGAGTCATTTCGACGCCTAACTTTTTACTACGAAGCATCAGCATCTTGTCTTTAACATTACTAATTTTTCGGATATCCCAACGAAGGTGATTCGGGTAAGTAGCAAACGGTTCTTCGATAACGGGAATGCTAGGAACAATTGTATTTCCGTAGCCACCCACGTCGATTTGATACCCTGCCTTCAATGGGAAGGGTGCGAGTTTGGAAACGGGAATGCTATCGATTCCATCTTCCACTTCAATAACTGCAAGGTCAATGTGATCGAGGGAATCATCAATTCCACCCATTCCTTGACCGTAAGTCAGATATTCAGCCGCAACGAAAATTCGAGTGATTTCCAATTTACGAACGTCATCACTTTCATCACCTTTGATGAAAGTATTTTGAGATAAGAACAACCCAATTGGAGCTGTCGCACTCAAACCTTCAAGCTTCACCACACAGTGACCTGCTGTTAAGAAGGTCTTAGGAGTGATCTTAACAGCTGAGCACATCGCCGTGGCAGCTTCCTCTAACGGATCCCTTTCTTCGGCTGGAACTTCGGCAGATCCGTCTGTCTTAGTTTCTTCCTGACTTGTGTTAGGGAAAAGAATATAAAGTCGAACAGAAGAAGGATGTTCTTCTGGACTAGCCTGACGTCCACCCAAATAGGCCTGAGCTCCAACGGGAGCCAGCAAGGTGGCCAAAAGGCCAAACGACATTACTGATGATAGTTTTATTGTTTTTGATAAAGACCGCATACTGCACCTCACAACTTCAACGACAACTTCCACAAACGTTCAGTGGAGCGGATAGTACACCTGAGTAATGACGCAGTGCAACATAAAAAGAATTATTGTATGTATCTATATGAAAATATAGAGCTATAGGGCAGACGAGGAAAGCTTGGCAATACTCAGCAAGAAGCCCGTATGGCCTTCGGAATCGGCCTTATAACGCAAATCGCCCCCAAGCCTTTGGGCTAGTTCCTGGGAAACACTCAGCCCCAAGCCCGTCCCTTTCCCAGGGTGCTTGGTCGTAAAAAAGGGTTCAAAAATGCGTTCCTGAAGTTCTGCGCTCAAAGATTTACCAGAATCAACAACATGCACTTCTACAAATTTATCCTTATCCTCAACGGTCACACGAACCCACGGATCAGTGCTTCCTTGGATCGCATCTCGAGAGTTTATTAAAAGATTCATAATAATCTGACTGAACCAGATCGAAGATCCGACACAATAGATTTCGGGAGAGTTGGATTTGACATCGAGTTTGATACCCACGCTGTTCATTTTTTCCCAAGCTAAGCCCAAAGTGGAATCAAGGACTTCTCCTACTCTAAACTCCTCTCCCTCAGGGGTGTTGCCGTTAGCAGCGCTCCTTGCCAAGCTTTGCATCGACCGCACAATTCTCACGATGCGATCAACAGCGACCTGCACCTTTGAAGCTTTGTCGATAATCTCATCTTTTGGAATTGGTTCTTTTTGAGCATCTCGTTCCAACCTCGTAGTCAATCCAGAAATAATCGCTAATGGATTATTAATTTCATGAGCGATTCCCGCCGCAAGCTGTCCTAATGAAGCTAGTTTCTGAGTTTCAACAAGTTGCTGTTTATTTTTTTCACTTTCGATTTGAGCTTGCTTAATCTCGCTGATGTCAACTCCTGCAACATGCACGCCCCCATCGTTCATGCGTTTCATGATGAGCCACAAATACTTGATGTGGCCACCCCGACTTACCTGAATCTCAAATTCATCATTATCCAGATGAGATTTAAAAAATTCAGCGACATTGAGAACGAAAGGTTCAGATGGAAGTCGATGCCCCAAGCTCTGCCCGACAAAATCTTCTCGTGAAGCCCCCGTGAAATCGACAAACGCTTTATTCACAAAACGGTAAATGCGTTTATGATCAAAGATGATAATCGCCGAAGGCTGAATATCGATGATATCTTGTAGCTCACGGTTGCGCGCATAAACTCCCTCACGCGCCGTGAACAAATCAAACTTAACTCTTCTTTGAGAGCGTGCCATTTCCGCCAAATAGAATACATAAAGCAGTGCGATCGGAATAAAATAAGTCACGATTTCAACATGACCCTGCCAAATCAAATAGACAGCAAGAGTTCCAACAAACCCCGTCAAATAGCTAAGATGTAAAAATGAAGAAAGTGCAAGGGAAGCAGTCGCTGATGCGGGAATTCCGGCACACAAAAGCGCGACTGAAAAGATTCTAATAACATTGGGAGATTCCCACATCGCTAAGGAATTTGCTAACAATCCCCAAGCCACACTATGAGCCACCACGATGCTTTTGAATAGAATGAGCGAAGGTTTTCTAAGCACACGAGATCGACTTAATGCTCGAGATGAGAAATATCGCAATATCGACAAATTTAGAAGAAGCAATGTGCTCAATGCAATAGCAGGAGAGGGCCAACTAAAGGCATATCCATTGCGGAATACAACCACCACAAAAACCAACAGCACAGACATCCACGAAGATTTCTTATTAAGGCGCAGGATCTCATCCCACAACTGCCTCTTAAAACGTTCAGACGCGGAATTCATCAGGCAACTCTCACGATTCGTAGGTGGTCTTATTTTCAGATCGATCGGTATGACGTTCGATCGCGAGTTCGATCAAACGATCAATAAGTTTTTCGTAAGGCATTCCCGATGCCTCCCAAAGCTTAGGATACATACTAATGGGGGTAAATCCGGGAATCGTGTTGAGTTCGTTGAGGTAAAATTTACCGGATTTTTTGTCTTGGAAAAAATCAACTCGCGCCATTCCCGAACACTCAAGGGCGTGAAATGCCTTTTGGGCCAAATCGCGAAGTAGAGACACTTCTTCGTTTTTTAAATTAGGTGCAGGAATATGAAGCAAGGCTCCGTTCTCATCGACATATTTCGCTTCATAACTATAAAACTCAGCAGCGGGAATAATTTCCCCAATGATACTTGTCTGTGTAGTTTCGTTCCCGAGCACGGCACATTCCAACTCGCGAGCATCGATAGCCTCCTCAATGAGGATTTTAGTATCGTACTCAAAAGCTTTGGCGATTTTATTCAGCGCTTCGGCTCTCGACTTCACTTTAGACACGCCCACTGATGAGCCCATATTGGCAGGCTTCACAAAATAGGGATACGAAAACTGTTTCTCGGCGCTTTCAATGATTTGTTGATCATTCATTTTAAATTCTCGTTTTCTTACGGTGATAAAAGGAACTACAGGGATGTTGGCATCACGTAAAACGCGCTTGGCCGCATCTTTATCCATACATAGTGCCGAAGCTAAGACTCCTGAACCCACATAAGGAATTCCCGCAAGATCAAGCAAGCCCTGCATCGTTCCATCTTCTCCATTGCTTCCATGCAGGATGGGTAAAACAACATCGAATGTTTTTGAGGTGGCGAGACTTGTGGCCGATGAGGAGGCACCCACCTGACTCAATCTCCCGAGATTATCAAAAGGCAATAGAGTGACCTGATCATTGCTTTGGTTCAGAGAGGCAAGTTTTGGATTTG
>Ga0163144_10011386_pt1 | contig 18816 bp, 17 predicted proteins | sample OliLak19BULKMAT1_FD_123175 | JGI IMG/M metagenome (GOLD analysis project Ga0163144, IMG submission 123175) | Freshwater microbial mat bacterial communities from Lake Vanda, McMurdo Dry Valleys, Antarctica - Oligotrophic Lake LV.19.BULKMAT1 | ecosystem: Environmental > Aquatic > Freshwater >... | reverse complement strand
GTGGCGGAGCCGGTGGGGTTGTAAAAATTTACCGCCAGCGCGCCCGCGGTCGAGCCGGTGCGCGTGAGCGTGAACCGGCCGATGTTTGCGCCCTCGGTGCAGTCCGCGTCCGTCACCGCAAGCGTCACCGTCGCGGACGCGGTCGCGGTGAAATTCGCCGCGGCGAAATCCGCGCTGACGGCGAGCGGATTGGTGAAGCCGGTCGCGGCGAACGTCGTGCCCACGAGCGCCGCGCCAAATGTGTAACTGCCCGCCGCCACGCCCGAGATCACGTAGCTGCCATCGCTATTCGTGAAGCTGCCGCGATAGCTCGTGCCGGTGAGGCTGTTGTGGACGCGGACATGCGCGAGCGGCTGCCCGCTTTGCGTGACCACGCCGCTCACGCGAAACGTGCCCGGCGAGCCGACGCGCACGACCACCACGCGGCTGGCCGTGCCGCCTTTCATGTCCGACGCGACGCCGCGCACCGTGTAGTCGCCCGCGGCGCTCCAGGACTTGGAAACGGCGGGCGAATTCGTGGTGCTGAACGTCTTGTCGCCGAAGTCCCAAGCGTAGCTCAGCGTGTCGCCGTCCGGGTCGGCGGCAGCGGCGGTGAAATTGACCGCGACATTCGCGGCGACCGCCGTGCTGCTGGCGTTCACGGTCGCGGCCGGCGGGCGGTTCGCGGGAAACACGCCGAGATTGACCACCACGTCCATGGACTCGGGCACGGTGCCGCCTTTGCCGATGGGCGTGATGTGGATGCCCGCCTCGAAATCGGAATACGTGCGCCCGATTACGACCGCCGCATCCGTCTTGTCGTCCGGACTGCCGGGCGTGGTGTCGAGCAGTTGCGAGCCGCGGTTGCTGTTCACCCACGGGCTCCAGTTCAGGAGGATGCCGTCCTTGGTCCACTTGTTACTGCTCAGCGATCTCTGGCGGAACTCCGCCCAGTATTCGCGGTCGCTGTCCTTGGCGATGCGCAGCGCGTAGCGGTTCGCCGGATCGAGCCGCGGCTGGTCAAAGGCGAAGATGCGATACATGCCGCTCGTCGTGACGTTGTGGACGAAGCTCGGTGTCGGCAGCCAGTTGAGCTGCGCCTTGAAATTCGCGTTGAAATGCAGATCGCCCGCGCTGGCGCTGCCCATGGTGTCGTAGCTATTGCCGTATTCGGAATTGGTGCCCGCGCCGATGACCGACGCTCCGCTGGTGTTCCAATAGTTCGCGTGCCACACGCCGAAGTTGTGCCCGAGTTCGTGGCAGGCCACGCCGACGTTGATGCTCTTCAGCCACGTCCCTTTTCCGCCGACATAGCCGAGCCCGCCAAAGCCGCCGGGCCCGCCGGTATAGACCACGATGTCGAGATCGTAGGAACTCGTGTCGTAGCCCATCTGCCGCGCCACCGCCTGCGCGTCGGCGCGCACGTCGAACTCATCGGCACCCGCGCCGCTCGTGTACCAGGCTTCGGTGCGCGGCAGGACGATCAGCGGCGTGACGGTGGTGACGAGGTAGAGGTTGCCGTAGCTGTTTTCCACGAACCAGTCATTGACCTGCCGCATCATTTCGTAGGCGGCGGCTTCGGTCTGCGGTTCGCGGTTCGATTCGGGAAAGGCGAGCCGCATGTAAAGGAGCGAGCGCACGCCGGTGCTTTGCGTGCTGGTGATGGCGGTGGTCGGCTTGGCCGCGCCGCCGCTGGAACCTTCGCCGGCGACGAGCTGCTCCTCAATGGCGTGGATGTGGCCGCCGTCGCACAGGTAGTGAACGGTGCCGGCGATTTCCACGGCGGGCGTCTGCTCGGAGATCGGCGGAAGCGCGCCGTCGGTGCGGGTGACGGCGGTGGATTTACCGGAGACCGGGCAGGTCTCGACCACGGGCTGCGCCGCGTCGGGCACCTCGCCCTTTTCCAAGACGCGCAGCGGGCGCTCATCCAGCGCCAGCGCGCGATCCACGGCGATGCCGCTGACATTGATGGACTCGGTGGTCTGCTGCCCCTCGCGGCGTCCGAAGACGAACGCGCGGTACCTTGGCCCCGCGTCCAGTCGCACCTCGCGCCGCACTGGCGGCTCGTCCGCCGGCGCGCCATACACGCCGAGTACGCCAAAAAATCCCTTCGCGCTCACGCGCTCCTCCAGCAGCGAGACGACCTCGGCAGGCAGTTGCCGTCGCACCACCATCGGCACGGCGTTTTCCAAAGCGCGGCGCGGGTCGGCGGCGATCATCTGCGCGAGCACGCCGCGGCGCGCGGTGGCGCGCGTGCGCCCCTCGGCGAGCATGCCAACGCGCTCCTCCCGCCCCGCCGCGAGATAGCGCGCGGACCAGTCGTTGAACTGCGCAAACTCCGCCGGCTCGGCGGCGCGGCTGGTCGGCGCGGCGAGCGGGACCGCGGACGATTGTGCCGGGTCGGCGGCGCGGGTGGTCGGGGTGAAATCGGGCGGCGGCGTCGCGTCCATCCGCGCCGTACGCGGCGACCGCCCGAGCAGGAAGGCGAGCAGCACCAGGCAGCCGACGACGGCAAGAAGCCGGGGCGTGATTTTCATATTTTTGGGGTCGGCTTCAGGAAGGCGGAAGGAAGTGCGCGAGGATAGCACGGGTTTCATCCTCCCGCGCCGCAAGTTCCGCGCCGCTGCCAAGGAGCGGCGCGCTCCCAGCCGCCGTTCCCACTCGCGCCGAAGGCGCACCAGCTTGCGGTAAAAAGCGGCGGCAACGATGAGCGTCCAGAAGACCGACTGCGCGCTGCGCGCGACGGGGGTTCGGCGGCTGGAAGCACGCCGCTCCTTTCCATCCGCCCGCTTACGGCGCGAGGCGCTCGATCTCCCACCCACCGCCGGGCTCGCGCGTGTAGCGCAGCCGGTCGTGCAGCCGACTGCGGCGGCCCTGCCAGAACTCAATCGTCGCCGGCACGAGCCGATACCCGCCCCAGTCCGGCGGACGCGGGATTTTCACCTCACCGTATTTCTCCAGCGCCGCGCGAAATTGCGCTTCGAGCTGCGCGCGATCCGCCACCACCGCGCTCTGCGCCGACGCCCACGCCCCGAGCTGGCTGCTCGCGGGCCGCGATTGAAAATAGGCGTCGCTTTCGACGGAGGACGTCATCCCGATCGTGCCCGTGATATTCACCTGGCGTTCCAGCCCGCCCCACCAAAACGTCAGCGCCGCGCGCGGATTACTCGCGAGATGACGCGCTTTTGCGCCGTCGTAGTTCGTGAAAAAGGCGAACCCGCGCGCGTCGCAAATCTTCAGCAGGACCGTCCGCGTCCACGGCTGACCATCCGCGGCGACGGTCGCCAGCGTCATCGCATTTGGCTCCAAAATCTGCCGCTCCTGCGCCTCGTGAAGCCACACGTTGAACTGCGTGATCGGGTCGGGATCGAGTTCCGCGCGCCGCAGCCCGCGCTGCGCGTAGTCCTGGCGCAGGGCGGCGAGTTCGGCGGGATTTAGCATTTGGGAAGTGGCCTCATCTGACTTCCTAAATGCTAAGTCCCCCTCACTCCTTCACCGGCGGCAGCTCCACGATCTCGAACCAGTATTTCTCCAGCGTCTGCAAAATATCCACGAGCGCCTCGAAGGTCACCGGCTTCACGATGTAGCTGTTCACGCCGAGGTCGTAGCTTTTGTAAACGTCCTCGTCGGCCTTCGAGGTCGTGAGCACCACGACCGGAATCTGGCGCAGCTCGGGATCGCTCTTGAGTTCCTTGAGCACGGTGCGCCCGTCTTTGCGCGGCATGTTCAGGTCGAGCAGGATGAGGCCGGGACGCGGAGCCTCGGCGGGCGGCGCATACTTGCCCTGCTTGCGGAGGTAATCCATCAGCTCTTCGCCGTGCTCGACGAAGCGCACGTCGTTAATCAGGCGGCCTTCTTCAAAGGCATCCTGAGTCAGGCGGCGGTCATCGGCATCGTCGTCGGCCATCAAAATGGTGATCGGCATGGCATCTCTATTCATGGGTTGTGGAGGCGGGTTGTTTGAGCGGGAGCGTGATGGTGAAAGTTGCGCCACCCGATGGGCCACTCTTTGCCACAATCGTTCCGCCGTGCCTATCAGTAATTTTCCGGCACACCGCCAGCCCGATGCCGGTGCCCTCGTATTCGGTGCGCGTGTGGAGGCGTTGAAAGACCACGAAAATCTGCTCGGCGAAGCACGCCTCGAAACCGATGCCGTTGTCCTGCACCACGATCTCGCAGACGGCGTTGCCCGAGGTCGCACCCGTAATCAGCGGCTCCAGCGGCGTGTAAACGCGGGAGGTCACCGTGACGACCGGGACTTCGCCCGCGCGCTGAAACTTGAGCGCGTTGCTGATGAGATTTTGGAAAAGCTGCTGCAGCTGCACGGGATCGCCCGGAATGACGGGCAGCTCGCCGATCTCGACGCGGGCGTTCTTTTGCTCGATCGCCACCTCGAGATCGGAGACCACGCCGAGCGCGATGTCGCGCAGCGCGCATTCCACAAACGGCAGCGCCCGGCTGGTCACCCGCGAAAGTTTCAGCAAGTCCTGAATCAGCACCTGCATGCGCTGCGCTGCGCCCTCCATGCGCGTGAGATAGTCCAGCCCCTGCGCGCCGAGGGCGTCCGCGCACTTCGCCCGCAACCGCCCGCCAAAGGCCTGAATTTTCCGCAGCGGCTCCTGCAAATCATGCGAGGCCACCGACGCGAAATTCTTCAGCTCCAAGTTGCTCCGCTCGAGCTGCGCCGCGAACCGCCGCAACTGCTCCTCGTCCGCCTTCCGGTCGCTGATGTTTGCGGCGATGCCCACCAGCCCGATGGTCCGTCCGCCGGGATCGCGCAGCGGCACCTTGGTCGTCTGCAGCCACACCTCGCGCCCATCCGGCCCGGTGATGGCGTCCTCGCGATTGAGAATGCGCTCCCCCGTTTCGATGACAAAGCGGTCGTCGTCGTGATAGCGCGCTGCGTCTTCCACCGGGAAGTAATCGAACACCGTGCGGCCCTCGACCTTCTCCCCGCTGCTGGTAATCGCGTGCCGGTGCGAGTCGTTGTCGAGGATGTAGCGGCCTTTGAGATCCTTCACAAAGACGTGGTCCGGGATCGTATTGATGATGCTCCGCAAAAGATTGTGCTCCGCCGCCAGCGCCGCCTCCGCCCGACGGCGCGCCGCGATGTCGCGCAAGATCAGCACGCAAGCCCACACCAGCGCGAGAAAGGTAAAGATGCCGCCCGCGAGAATCGCCGCCGTTGTGGCGGTGCCCACGTTCTTCGCAAACTCCGCGCGCTCCACCAGCAGCGCCTGCTGCTCCCGGTTGAAATCGGCCAGCACCGTCTGGATTTCCCGCGTCACCTGCTCCGTCCCGCCTTTTGCAAAAAGTTCCGTTCCTTCGTCTCCCTTTTGCGTCCGCCGGGCCTCGATCTCCGCTCGCTGCAGCGCAAAGCTGCGCTGAATGAGTTGCAGCAACCGGTCCAGCTTCAGCGTCTGCTGCGGCGTGTCCGCCGTCTCGATCTTGAGCGCGTTGAAATTCTTGATGACCTCGCCCTGTGCGGCTTCGTATCCGCGCAGCAGACCCTCGTTGCCCGTGACGAGGAAGCCCCTCCGGCCCGACTCCATCTCCATGAGATGCCGCAGCGTCCGCTCCTCGGTTTCCATCACCTTCCGCGTCTGCGTCACCCACTCGGCATTCCGGATGAACGCCCGCGTGCTCCGCAGACTGATGAAGGCAATGATCCCCAGCATCGCCAGCACCAGCGCGAAACTGAGCACGACCTTGCGCCGGATGGAAAAGCGGGGCCGGGGTTTGGCGGGAGACATGGGCGAAAGACTATTGAAGAAAGCAAAATCCGCGCGCGAAAACACGCGTTTCGAAACAAGTCGCTCGGAAATATTTCCGAACACCCGATCCGCACGCGCTCACACCAGGCTCCCGAAGCGGCGGATTTGGAGCACCGGCTCGCCGGCTTCGCGGGAGGCGGCGAGGTCGATGGTGAACTCGGCGACCCAGTCGTTGGCTTCGGCGGGATCAATGAGCATCTGTTGCACGCGCCAGGTGCGCTGGTCGTCGGACGGCGTGACGTAGGTGTGGCGGAGGTTGCGGGCTTCGGGGTCGAGGCGGAGGTATTCGTGATCGACGTGGAAAGCGTCGAGCGCGCGGCGGAGGCGGTCGGTGGTCCAGGGCTCGTCGTCGGGCAAAGGGTGCGCGTTGACGCTGGCGAGCGCGCCATCGAGGTCGCCGCTGAGGAGGGCGCGGAGAAAGGTGAAGATGCCGTTGCGGATCGTGGCGGTGAAGGTCTTCGCATCGCGGGTGATGTCGCGCGCGGCTTCGTCGGCGCCGGGCGGGCGGACTTCGGGCTGCTCGCCGCGAGGCACGTAATTTGGGTCGCGCATTTTCTCCCACTCCTCGAGGAGGCTGGAGTCAATCTGCCGGAGCATCGTGGCGAGGTAGAGTTCCATCTCGCGGAGGGTGTCGTTCTTGGTGGCGTCGGGGACGGTTTGCGCGAGCACTTTGAAAACGCTGGAGAGGTGCCGGAGCAGCAACCCCTCGGCACGCTGGAGGTCGTAGATTTTGATGTAGTCGGCGAACGAACGGAACTCCTCGAACATCTCCCGCGCGATGGATTTCGGGCGGATGTTTTCCTGCCCGACCCACGGATGCTTCGCGGCGAAAGCGTTGAACGTCGAGTAGATGAAATCGCGATTCGGCTTCGGGTATTCGAGCTTCTCCAGCTCCTCCATGCGCTGGTTGTATTCGATGCCCTGCATCTTCATTTCCGCGACCGCCTGCCCCTTCACCTTGTCGAGCTGCTTGCGGAGGATGAGGTCCGGGTTTTCGAGGATGGACTCGACGAGCGTGAGCACCACGAGCGCGTAGTCGGGCGCCTGCGGGTCCATGAGCGGGAGCGTGTCGTGGACGTAAAGCGAGAGCGTCTGGTTCATCGAGAAGTCGTCCTGCAGCGCGACGTTCACGCGCACCTTCGCGCCCGCGCTGGCGCTCGGTGATGGGTAATGGGCGATGGGTGATTGGGGTCCGCCATTCACCATTCCCCGATCACCATTCACCCGCTCCGCCTGCGGGATGAACTCGATGATCTCCCGCTCCACCAGCGCGCGGAAGAGTTGCCAGCCACGCCGCGTCAGCGCCTTCTTCGCCTTCGGCAGCTCGTGACAGCGCGCGATGATCTCCTGCATCGCGCGGCAGCCGTCGGTCGGGCGGCTGAGCACGTTGAGCAGCATGCCGTGGGTGATTTGAAACTGGCTCGTCAGCCGCTCCGGCGGCGCGGCGATGAGGCGCGTGAAAGTCTTCTCGTCCCAATTCACGAACCCGCGCTCCGGCGGCTTGCGCTTCACGAACTTCTTCGCCTTTTGCTCCAGCAGCAGGTTCTCGATGGCGTGCGCCGGGGCCTGCGCGACCACCCAGCCCACATCGTCGAATCCTTTGCGCCCCGCGCGCCCGCTGACCTGATGAAAATCCCGCGCGCTCAGGATCGCGGTCTTCTCGCCGCTGTATTTGCAGAGCTGCGTGAAGAGCACCGTGCGGATCGGCACATTGATCCCGACACCCAGCGTGTCCGTGCCGCAGATGACTTTGAGTAGCCCGCGCTGCGCCAGTTGCTCCACGAGCACGCGATACTTCGGCAGCAGCCCCGCGTGATGCAGCCCGATCCCGTGCCGCAGCCACTTCTTGATTTCCGGCCCATACGGACTCGTGAATTTGAACCCCTCCAGCGCGTGCGCGATCCGCTCTTTCTCCCCCCGCGTGCAGACATTCGTGCTCATGAAATCCTGCGCGCTCTGGGCCGCTTCGAGCTGGGTGAAATGGACGACATAAACCGGCGACTTCCCGCCGGTCACCAGCGCCTCCAGCGTCTGCGCCAGCGGCGTTTCCGCGTAGGAAAACTCCAGCGGCACCGGCCGATCCTTCGAGGCGATGGTCACGGTCTCGCGGCCATTGAGCCGCGTCAGCGCCTCCTGGAAAAAAGCCGTCTCGCCGAGCGTCGCCGACATCAGCAGAAAGCGCGTGCGCGACAGCGTGAGCAGCGGCACCTGCCAGGCCACGCCGCGGTCGCGGTCGGCGTAGTAGTGAAACTCGTCCATCACCACATCATCCACGCGCGCCTCCGCACCTTCGCGCAGCGCGATGTTGGCCAGGATCTCCGCCGTGCAGCACAGGATCGGCGCGCCGCGATTCACGGTCGCATCACCCGTGCTCAGCCCCACGTTTTCCGGCCCAAACTCACGACACAACGCCAGCCATTTTTCATTCACCAGCGCCTTGATCGGGCAGGTGTAAACCGACCGCCGCCCCTGCGCCAAACTCTTGAAATGCAGCGCCGCCGCGACCAGTGATTTGCCTGAGCCCGTGGGCGTGTTGAGGATCACATTCTTCTCATCGTACAGCTCCAAAATCGCCGCCTCCTGCGCCGGATAAAGCGTCAGCTTGCGCGCCGCGACATCATCGAGAAACCGCCCCAGCAGCGCGCCATTGTCGGGCGGAGTGGAAAGCGGGAGGGGTGAAGACATCATGCGTTAAAAACAACCGCCACGCTGGCCAGTGACTGGCGGCGCTCAATAATGAAAGCGGCACGACGCGATAATGAGCGCCTCCTCCGTGACCCGATAAACCAGCCGGTGCTCGTCATTGATTCGTCGCGACCAGAATCCCTTGAATTGATGGCGCAGCGGCTCCGGTTTGCCGATGCCATGGAAAGGATCGCGCGACGTTTCGGCGATCAGCCTCGTGATCCGCTCGAAAAGCACCGGGTCGCGTTTTGCCCACGCGGTGAAATCATCGAACGCCTTCGCGTGAAAAGCGATCCGCCTCACCGGAACATCGCCTGGTCGGGCTCGACGATGTCGCGGCCCGCCGCGAGATCCTCCACCGCCCGCAGCAAATGGTCGCGATTGGCCGGCGAACTGAGCAGATATTCCGTCTCGTCCGGCGCAGTCTCGCGGAGGTGCGCCGCTACGAAACGCAGTAATTCTGACTGCTCCGGGCGGGGCAAACGGGTGACGGCTGTTTCGATTTCGGTGAGCGTGCTCATGGCCGGGAAAGTTAGCGCCGCGACCGCCCCGCGCAACTCACTTCCCCGCACAGGTCAGCGAGGTGCGCTTTCAAGTCCTCCAGCGATTCGCCCTGCGTGAGGTAGTCGGGGAATTCATCGAGATAGCCGAGCCACGCGTCGCCGTCCTGCCAGTAGGTGAAAGTGTAAATTTTCATGCGCGGAAACTTCCGGCCACCGCCGCGAAGACAAGCCAGTTTGCTTCCTCCCCGCTTCCTGCGACGCGGCGGAGATTGCGGGCGGCACCGCTTGGTCCTACCTCCTTCCGCATGAAAACCGTCCGCGCCATCTACGAGCACGGGGTCTTTCGGCGCACCGAGCCGGTGGATTGTCCCGAGGGCAGCCTCGTCGTGGTCAAGGCGGAGCTTCCGCCCATCGACGGCGAGAGCCTCAACGGAATCTACGCCACCCTCTCCCGGCCGCCGATCTGCCTCATCGAAGTTCAATGAGAGTTGCTGGGCCATGGAACGGGATGTGACTGCCTGAAATTGGAGGGCTTGGAGAGGTCGAAGTGATCCGGGTCCGGACCGGCGGGCCGGCGATCGCTCAGGAAACCCGCGCCCGCTTTTCCACGAGTGTGGCGTAGAGGTCCCGGACCTGCCGGGCGATGGCGGACCAACTGAACATTTTCTCCGCCCGACGCCGTCCGGCTTGCCCAAACTCGGCGCAGCGCGCGGGGTCGGCCATGAGGCTGTTGATGCGCGCGGCGAGGTCGCGCGCGAACTGTTCGGGATGCAGCGCCTCGAACGGGCTCTCGGTCATCTGCGCGAGCGGGACGAGCCAGCCGGTTTCGCCGGGCACCACGACTTCCTTGATGCCGCCGACGGCGCTGGCGACGACGGCGGTTTCGCAGGCCATCGCTTCGAGGTTGATGATGCCGAAGGGCTCATAAATGGACGGGCAGACGAAGACGGAGGCGTGGGAATACAGCTCGATCTTTTCGGGGTTCGTGACCATTTGCTCGATCCACAGAATGCCGGGCCGCACGGCCTGCGCGGCAGCCACGGCGGCCTGCATCTCGGCGGCGATCTCCGGCGTGTCGGGCGCTCCGGCGCAGAGTACGATCTGAAAGCCGGGATCGAGATGCCGGATGGCGTTCACGAGGTGAATGATGCCTTTCTGCCGCGTGATGCGCCCGACGAAGAGGACGTAGGGTGTGCGCGGATCAATGCCGTATTTCTCCAGCGCGGCGGTGGTGGTCACCCGCCGGTATTCGTCGAGGTCAATGCCGTTGTAGATGACCGGCACGCGGTCGGCAGGCACATGGAAAAGGCGGAGGATGTCCGCGCGCGTTTCGGCGCTGACCGCGATGACGGCGTCGGCCATTTCGATGGCGGTCTTTTCCACCCAGCAGGAGAAGTCGTAGCCGCCGCCGAGCTGCTCGCGTTTCCACGGGCGCAGCGGCTCCAGCGAATGGACGGTGAGGACCATCGGGAGGCCGTAGTTGAGCTTTGCCATGATGCCGCCGAGGTGCGTGTACCAGGTGTGCAAATGCACGACGTCGGCATCGATGGCGGTGGTGTTCCAGTCGAGGCCGCGCTGGATGGCACCGAAGACGGAGTGGAGATTTTTGGGCGCGGTGTAGGCGGAGGTATCGAGCCCGAAGCCGGTGGCGTGCAGCGTGGGCGCGGTGACGCGGGCCTCGCGGTGCTCCTTGCCGTAGCAGCGCACCTCCACGTCCATGAGCTTCGCGAGTTCGCGTGAAAGGTAGTCCACGTGGACCCCGGCGCCGCCGTAGATGGTGGGTGGATATTCGTTGGTGAGGAAAAGGGTTTTCATGCGCGGGGCGCTCTTCTGCCCGGGCGCGCGCCGCGAGTCCAGTGCGGCGTGGGCGCGCCGCCGCTTTCACGGGCTCGGAAGGATTGGCGGCTGCTTAGCGCGTCACCAATTTTCGGCGAGCCAACGCGCGGCGCGGCGCGTTCGGAAAGCTGCTCTTTGGGCTCACAGGCCTGTCGGGTGGTCGATGAACTCCCACGGCACGCGAAACTTTTTCGCTAAGTGCGCGGCGAGCGCCTGCACGCCGAAGGTCTCGGTGGCGTAGTGGCCAGCGTAGAAAACATTCACGCCCAGCTCCTCGGCGAGCGTGTAGCTGTGGTGCGGGCCTTCGCCGGTGATGAAGGTATCCACGCCTTCCGCCGCCGCGCGCGCGACCTCGCCGCCCGCGCCACCGGTGACGATGCCGATGCGCGCGGTTTTGCCCGGCCCGCCGGGCGCGATGTGCGGGGCGCTGCCGAGCGTGCGTTCGAGCCGGCGCGCGAGTTCGGAGAGCGCAAGGGACGCGCGCGTTTGCACGCCGAGGTGCTGGCCTTTCGCGAGGAAGAAGGGCGCGCATTTGGTGAAGCCGAGCGCCTTGGCGAGCAGCGCGTTGTTGCCGACGACGGGGTGCAGATCGAGCGGCAGGTGCGAGCTGTAAATGGCCAGGTCGCCGTCGAGCGCGGCCTTCACTTTCCGCCGCACCGCGCCGGTCAGCGGCTGCACGCCGCCCCAGAAAAGTCCGTGGTGCACGAGCAGCAGCGACGCCCCGCGCGCCACGGCTTCGACGATCACCGCCTCGCACGCATCCACGGCCGCGGCGATCCTCGTTACGCGACCGGAGTTTTCGATCTGGAGACCGTTCCACGCGCCGGCGTAGTCGGTGACTTCGGCGGTGCGGAGATAGCGATCGAGATGGGTGACGATGGGCGCGAGCGTGGTCATAAGTAAAATGTTGGCGATTGCGCGGAGCGATGAGTCTGGCTACTTTTTCCCGCAGGAAACAAGGCCGAGCAACGATCCAAACCAAGACTAAACATGACCACCGTCCACGCCAACTCTCCGCTCACCGAAACACCCACGTGCCCGCTTTGCGACGCCGTGTTGCTCCCCGAACACCCCGACGCCTGCCCGAAGTGCGACTGGGTGCGCCACGCGCCCACCCATCGCGGGACCGGGCGCGACCTCACGGCGGCCTGCTTCAGCGTACTCCCCGGCCTCGGGCATCTCTACAAGGGCCACCGGTTGCTCGGCGCGATCATCATGCTGGGCAGCGGCTTCGCGGTCTTCGCGGCGCTGCTGGCGGGCTTTGCCAGCGCGGGCTGGGGTCTGTTGCTGCTGCCGCTTTATTGGGGCGCGGTAATGCTCCACGTCTATTGGGCGGACGATCGCGCGCGGCATCACCACACGCGCGGGTAAGCGGGACGTTAGGCGCGAGCGAGGCTGGCGGCGTCGCGGAGGAAAGCGGCCACGTCTTCCCCGGCCGTATCCCAGGAACCCATGAGCCGCGCCGCGCCGTCCGGGCCGACATCGGTGTAGAATTGCCAGCCGCGCGCGCGCAAGCCGGCGAGCATGGCGGGTGGCATGGTCGCGAAGACGGCATTGGCTTCGCGGGCATACAGGACCGCGACGCCGGGCACCGCACGCAGGCCGCGTTCGAGTTCGGCGGCGCGGGCATTGGCGGTGGTGGCGTGGCGCAGCCAGGCGCCGTCGCGCAGCATCCCGACCCACGGCGCGGCGAGGAAGCGCATCTTCGAGGCGAGCTGGCCGCTTTGCTTGCGGCGAAAGGCGAAATCGCGCGCGAGTTCGGGGTCGAAAAAGACGAGCGCCTCGCCGAAGGGCATCCCGTTTTTCGTCCCGCCCAGCGAGAGCACGTCCACGCCGGCCTGCCAGGTGATCTGCCGCGGCGCGACGCCGAGGCTGGCGAGGGCATTGGCAAAGCGCGCGCCGTCCATGTGCAGCCACAGATCCTGCTCCCGCGCGGCCGCCCCGAGCGCGGAGATTTCATCGGGCGTATAGACCGTGCCGAGTTCGGTGGACTGCGTGAGGCTGAGCGCGGCGACCTGCGGGTGATGCACGTCCCGGCGACGCAAGGCGGCGGCCGTGACGGCGGCGGGCGGCACCTTGCCGAGCGGACCGGCGAGCGTTTTCAGCGTGGTGCCGTGCGCGAAAAAGCCGGGCGCGCCGCACTCGTCGCTCACGAGATGCGCGTGCTCGTGGCAGAGCACGCTTTCGTACGGGCCGCACATGGCGGCGACGGCGAGGGAGTTGGCGGCGGTCCCGTTGAAGACAAAAAACACTTCGCACTCCGTCGCGAAAACCTCGCGGATCAGACGCACCGCCTCGGTGGTCCACGCATCCGCGCCGTAACCTGGCGCGTGGCCGGCATTGGCCTCGGCGAGCGCCGCCGCGGCCTCGGGGCAGATGCCCGCCCAGTTGTCGCTGGCAAATTGGCGTGGGCGCTCGGGCGAAGACATGCGGCTTTAGAAAATCACCGGGCGCTTGGGCCGTCCGGCGGAGTCGGGCGTGACGACGCGGAGGAGGACAAAGACGAGCACCGCACCGAGCGGGACGGTAGCCGGGAGCCAGACCAGCCAGCGGCTGAAAACGGCCATCGCCAGCATCGCGTAGATGACGAGGGCGAGGAAGCCGATGAGCCCGGCGAGCCATTTTTTCAGCCGCGGAATGCGAAAGCTGACGAGCATGAACGCGGCGACGACCACCCCCTCGGCCCACAGCGGCGAGCGGCGGATGAAGGACCGGTTCTGAATCGTGGCAATGGCGGCGGCGAACAGCTCGCCGGGAGAGCCCATGCGCTGCGCGGCGAGCGGCACGGTGCGCGCCGCGGCATCGGTCCGCGCGAGGAGCACGATGCCGCCTTTCAACCGCTCGAGCGGCACCAGCGGCGGCGTGCCGGCGGACATCTGCTCGCTGGCGAGGATGAGGTCGGCGTAGCTGAATTCCCCGCGCCGCGCGCCAAAGTCCACGCGCATGCGCCCGGCGTCGTTGATGGGAATGCGCAGGTCTTTGCCCATCTGGATGTGCGCGCCCAGCTCGACCACGACGTCGTCGGGCGTGAGCTGTAGCCAGAGCATCACCGCCTGGAGCGGAAACGTGGGCACCACCTGGCCGCGGTAGCGCAGGAGCAGCGGCACGGCGCTGGCGCGCTCATAGACGCGCGGGAGGTTGGTGAAGCCGACGGTCGAGGACAGGCGGAAGTTTTCCGTCGGCTGGCGCTCGATCATCGTGAACTCGGGGATGCGGTCGGCGGCACCCGTGATGTGGCGCAGCGCGGGCACCTCCTGGAGCGGCGGGATGACGCTCGGATCCTCGGGAAAACCCATCTCGGAACCGAGCAGGTTTTTGGGCGCGGTCAGGATGATGTCGCGGAGGATTTTCTCGTACTGCGGGAGTTTGCGATGGTGCTCGTCGGGCAGGCCGAAGCGGGCAAAGTCGAGCACTTCATCCACGGCGCAGACCTCGGGTTTGACCGGGAGGACGGCTTGGAAAAAGAGGGCGTAATCCAGCGGCGTCCATGGCCACGGGTGGCTGCCGAGGCTGGCGTCGTCGATGGCCACGAGCGTGACCGGCGCGGGCGCGCCGCTGCGCGGACTGTGCATGGCGAGGAAGTCGGCAAAGGCATTGTCCCACGCCGCGAGCGGCTCCTGGCGCGACTCGTACATCAGCGCGAGACCGGCGAGGAGCACGAGGAACATGAACTGTGCGCCGGTGCGAAACATGGCGCGCAATGAGCGGGATTTCGCGCGCGACTCCAAGCAGAAAAAAGCCGGGCGACTGCGGCTGCGAGGACCGGCGGCACGGGCGCATCATCGCTGGTTTTTCGACGGCAGAAAAAAGCCGCCAGAGAGCTACGACAAGGCAAGTCGGACGACCGTTGCTGCCTTCCGGCCCTGGCGGGGTTGGTCTGCCTGCCATCCGTAGTCCCTGACGGGACCGGGACTATGGGGAAGCGAAGCGCAGTAACAAATCATTTTTCGCGAAACCTAGGCGAAAACATCTTGCGCCTCCTAAAATTCACGGCTTTAAGGAGCGCCGTTGATTTCGCCGCGCTCCGTTGCGCGGCGATCTCCCCCACCCTCAATTCATTCCGCAGTTCCATCGTTCATTTATGGCAAAAATTCTCCTCGGCATTGCGCTGGCCGTCATGCTCGCCACGGCCGCCCTCGGCTACCTCGCACACCAAAATGCCGAGCAACTTCAGAAGGTTTTGCGGGAGACGAAGCAAGAACTCGGGACGACGAAAACGACCCTCGCCAAAACTAGGGATGAGTTGAAGACGCGCACGGAGGAGCTGGCGGCTGCGAACACCAAGATTGAGGAGAAGGAAAAGGAAATCGCGTCGGTGAAGGGGCTGCTGGATGAGGCGAATAAGAAGATCGCGGAAGGGGCAGCGGCGATGGAGGCGAAAGTGACGGAACTCGCAGCGCTCCAGACGAAATACGATGAACTGGCCGGTAAGCCGAAGGATCCGAACAACATTGTAATCGAAGACCCGCTTGTGGCCGCCCTCAAGGCCGATGTCCTCAAGGCCCAAAATGAACTGGCCGAGTCCAAGGCGCTCATTGATTCGCTGACCAAGCAGAAGAAGCAGACCGAAGATGAAATGGTGTCGTTGAAGAACTACAAGACGCGGGTCCAAGGCAGCATCGCCATCAAGACCCTTTCGGGCCGCATCCTCGCGGTCAATACCGGCTGGAATTTCGTGGTGCTCAGCATCGGCGACAAACAGGGTGCCGTGATGAACGCCTCGTTCCTGGTGGTGCGCAACGGCGCGCCAATCGGCAAAGTCCGCATCACCTCCGTCGAGCCCTCCAGTTCGATCGCCGACATTATTCCGGGAACGATCAGCAAGGGCGTGACGATTCAGCCAGGCGATAGCGTGATCGTGGAGGGTCGGACCCGGGCGACGGACGAAACCAAGGTCCGCGAATCCGTCCTGCCGCAATAAGGCTCACCAGCCGACCATCAAGATGCTTCGCCTCATCGTACTACTGCTCGGGGGAGGGATCGTGGTTTTCCTCTCCGCCTGTGCCGGGACGGCAGAAAAGGACCCGAACCGCGTGAGCACCATCCCGTGGAATCGGCCCGAAAAGTGGGAAGGCCAGGGCCCGCTCGGCGGCTTCTCGCCGAACAGCCAGTAGCGGCCTCTTTCGCCTCCGCGTGGCAATGTCCACCGGCACCGTGAAGCCGCGCATTCTCGTCATCCGCGGGGGGGCTATCGGCGACTTCATCCTCACGCTCCCGGCGCTCCGGCTGCTGCGCGAAAATTTCCCCGCGGCCCATCTCGAAATCCTCGGCTACCGCCACATCATCGCCCTCGCCGAAGGGCGCGTTTACGCGGATGCCACGCGCTCCATCGAGTATGGCCCCATGGCCGGCTTCTTCGTTCCGCGCTCCGTGCTCGCGCCGGACCTCGTCGAGTATTTCGCCAGCTTTCAGCAAGTCGTCAGCTACCTCTTCGATCCCGACGGCTTCTTTGAGGCGAATCTCCGCCGGGCCGGCGTGAAAAACCTGCTCCCCGCCTACACAAAACTCGACGACTCCGCGCACGCCGCCCAGCAGCTCGCGCGTCCGCTGCAAAGCCTCGCGCTCTACCTCGAAGACCACGCCGCCACCGTCCACCCGAACGCCGCCGACCGCGCCTTCGCCGCCGCCTTCCTCGGAGCCAGCGATGCGCCGCTCATCGCCCTGCATCCCGGCAGCGGCAGCCCGCGGAAAAACTGGCCGCTGGAAAACTGGCGCGCCCTCGGCGCCTGGCTGCTCGCCCGCACGCCCCAGCCGCGCCTACTGCTCATCGGCGGCGAAGCCGACCACGCGCAGCTCGACACCCTCGCCGCCGCCTGGCGCGGCGCACCCGTCCGGCTCGCCCGCGACCTCCCGCTCCCGCAGCTCGCCGCGCTCCTCGCCCGCTGCCGCCTCTACCTCGGCCACGACACGGGCATCTCCCACCTCGCCGCCGCCGCCGGCGCGCCGAGCCTGCTCCTTTTCGGCCCCACCGACCCCGCGATCTGGGCACCCGCGAACCCGCACGTCACCATCCTCCCCGCGCCCGCCGGCGACCTCGCCCGCCTCCCGCTCCGCGCCGTTCAGCGTGCCGCCGCGCGGCTCCTGGCCTGACAACACGCTTGTCGCCCCGCGCCCCCTTCTCCATAAGGACGCCCGCTTTTTTCCGCCCGCCGCCTATGACCCAAAATCAGCACACCCTCGCCAAATCCGCCAGCGTTACCGGCGCCTCCCTGCACACCGGGGAAAAAGTCACGCTCACCCTGCATCCCGCGCCGCCGGGACACGGGCGCAAATTCAAGCGCCGCGACCTCGCCGACGAGCCGATCATCGAGGCCAACGTGGCGCACGTGAAAACCGTCGAGCGCGCCACCACCATCGCCGAGGGCAACGTGAAAGTGCAGACCGTGGAGCACGTCCTCTCCGCGCTCGCCGGGATGGGCGTGGACAACGCACTCATCGAGATGGACGCCAACGAACCGCCCATCGGCGACGGCAGCGCGCAGCCCTACGTCGAGCTGATCAAGAAAGCTGGCATCGTCGAGCAGCCCATGCCGCGCGCGGAATACGCCGTCACCGAGCCCATTTTCCTCGAGACGAAAAGCGGCTCGCTGATGACCATCGTGCCGGATGCCGGGTTCCGCGTGTCCTGTACGCAGGTCGGGCCGGACGGCCGCTTCACGCAGTTTTACTCCACGGAAATCACGCCCGCGATTTACGAAAAGGAGATCGCCCCGGCGCGGACCTTCGTTTTCTACGAAGACGTGAAACCGCTGATGGACAAAGGGCTGATCAAAGGCGGCAGCCTCGAAAACGCCGTCGTGGTGCGCGGCGAATCCGTGCTCAGCAAGGAGCCGCTGCGTTTTCGCGACGAATTCGTACGGCACAAGATTCTCGACATCGTCGGCGACCTCTCGCTCTTCGGCCGCCCCATCCGCGGCCACGTCATCGCGGTCAAGCCGGGCCACGGGCCGAACACCGACCTCGCGCGCGCGGTGGCGAAGCAGTTCGCCAAGACGATGGCGCTGGTGCCGCCGAGCGTGACGCCCAAAGGCGGCGACGTGCTCGACGTGAACGACGTGATGAAGCTGCTCCCGCACCGCTATCCGTTCCTCATGGTCGATCGCATCGTCGCGCTCGAAGGCGAAACCAAATGCACGGGGATGAAGTCCGTGACCATGAACGAATGGTATTTCCAAGGCCACTTCCCCGGCCATCCGGTCATGCCCGGCGTGCTGCAAGTCGAGGCCATGGCCCAGGTCGGCAGCATCATGCTGCTGCGGCTGCCGGGCTATGCGGGAAAAATCGGCTACTTCATGAGCGCGGACGCCGTGAAATTCCGCAAGCCGGTGGTGCCCGGCGACACGCTCTTCATCGAGGTCGAGATGACCCAGCGGAAAAAGGCGATCATGAAGGCGCGCGGGCGCTGTCTCGTGAACGGCGAGGTGGTCAGCGAGGCGGAGATGATGTTCGGAGTCGTGGACTCGTGAGCGCGAAAATCCATCCCACGGCGGTCATCGATCCCGCGGCACAGATCGGCGATGGGTGCGAGATCGGGCCGTATTGCGTCATCGGCGCGGATGTGGAACTCGGCGCGGACTGCTGGCTGCAGCAGCACGTGAGCTTGAACGGCCCGAGCAAGATCGGACGCGGGAATCAGTTTTACGCGTTCAGTTCCATCGGCCAGAAGACGCAGGATTTGAAATACGCGGGCGAGCCCACGTATCTCGCGGTGGGCGATGGCAACACATTCCGCGAGTTCGTGACCGTGCATCGCGGCACCGCCCCCGGCTCGATCACGCGCCTCGGCAGCCGCGGAAATTTTCTCGCCTACGCCCACATCGCGCACGACTGCGTGGTCGGCGACGGCGTGATTTTTTCCAACAACGGCACCCTCGCCGGCCATGTGGAAGTGGGCGACCACGCGATCATCGGCGGGCTCACGGCGATCCACCAGTTCTGCCGCATCGGGGCCTACGCGCTGACCGGCGGGTGCTCGAAGATCGTGCAGGACGTGCCGCCTTTTATGATCGCCGATGGCAACCCCGCGAAGGTCCGCAGCT
>Ga0163144_10011385_pt1 | contig 18816 bp, 18 predicted proteins | sample OliLak19BULKMAT1_FD_123175 | JGI IMG/M metagenome (GOLD analysis project Ga0163144, IMG submission 123175) | Freshwater microbial mat bacterial communities from Lake Vanda, McMurdo Dry Valleys, Antarctica - Oligotrophic Lake LV.19.BULKMAT1 | ecosystem: Environmental > Aquatic > Freshwater >... | reverse complement strand
GTCGTAGCCGGGGGCTATGTCCGTGGTCAATGGGCCGAGTGTGTAGAACGGAGCCTCGTGGCACCACTCGAGTTGCTTGGCCATGTTTTCCTCGATCATGTGCATCGGCACGTGGCCGGGGCCTTCGTTCATGACCTGGCAGCCCTTTGCCCAGGCGCGGGTGGTGAGTTCGCCCTGCACCTGCAGTTCGCCGAACTGTGCCTGGTCATTCGCATCGGCGACGGAGCCGGGGCGGAGACCATCGCCGATGGAGAAGCTCACATCGTATGCGGCGCAGATATCGCAGATTTCATCCCAGTGGGTGTAGAGGAAATTTTCCTTGTGATGGGAGAGGCACCACTTCGCCATGATGGAGCCGCCGCGTGAGACGATGCCGGTCATTCGGCTGGCGGTCATCGGGACGAAGCGGAGGAGAACTCCGGCGTGGATCGTGAAATAATCGACGCCTTGTTCGGCCTGCTCGATGAGGGTATCGCGGTAGAGTTCCCAGGTGAGATCCTCGGCCTTGCCGTTGACCTTTTCGAGCGCCTGATAGATCGGCACCGTGCCGATGGGGACCGGGCTGTTGCGGAGTATCCATTCGCGGGTGGCGTGGATGTTCTTACCGGTGGAAAGATCCATCACCGTATCGCCGCCCCACTTGGTGGCCCAGCGCATTTTTTCGACCTCTTCCTCGATGGAGGAGGCGACGGCGGAGTTGCCGATGTTCGCGTTGATTTTGACGAGGAAATTCCGGCCTATGATCATCGGTTCGCACTCCGGGTGGTTGATGTTGAGCGGGATGATTGCACGGCCTGCGGCGACCTCGCTGCGAACGAATTCCGGAGTGATCTCCGCGGGGATGCGCTGCGGGAAGCGCTTGAAAATGCCGGGCGTGTAGGGGCTGTCCGGGGATTGGGTGGAGCCTGCGTGCTGCTTGTTGAGATCGTTGCGGACGATGTCATCCTTCATGTCCGAAATTTTCGAACGGCGCATGTTTTCGCGGATCGCGATGAACTCCATCTCGGGGGTGATGATGCCACGGTCGGCATAGGCTTTTTGGGTTACTGGATTTCCAGTAGAACGCAACGGACGGCGACGCTCGGCGGTGAGTCCCGGGAACTCGATGAACTTGTTCGCGCGCTCCGACTTCGATGCGAACTCCGCGTGCTTCTCGGTGAGGTAGCCGTTGTCCTGTGGCTGCACCTCGCGGCCATCGTAAGCTTCGACATCGCCGCGTTTCAGGATCCACTCACGGCGCAGCGCGGGAAGACCTTCCTCAGAGGTGCCTTTGAAACCGGGATCGCCCCACGGGCCGGAGCAGTCATAGACACGCACTGCCTCGTTCTTTTCGATCCGGCCGTTATATGCCTTCGTATCATGCAGGGTGATCTCGCGCATCGGCACTTGCACTTCCGGATGGATTTCACCCTGGACGTAAATGCGGGTCGATGCGGGCAATTGCGAGCGGGACTCGTCGTGTTTGGAGGTTTCCTGTCCGGCGGTTTCTTCTGGGCTGATCATGGTCGTTTCTGGGTTCGTGTGTTGGGATGACCCGGATCAGATGCCCTCGGAAAACAGGAATGCGGCGATGCTTTCCCGACTCCCTCCGGCGGCATGATCCGCTTCAGGTTCGAAGGGTTTCTTCCGCGCGCCGGAAAATCTCAGCTCTCCGTCCGGATAGCCCCCCTGTCGTGGGGAAAGACTCCCCCAGCCCAGGCGGGGTGTCAAGGTCGCGGGGAGCGATCAGTATCTCTCCTTCATCCACTTCTCGTGACCCCAGAGACCCCAGACAATGCCAGCGAGTCCGAAGGTCAGAAGGGTGATGGGCATGATCCTCAACAGCTCGAACGCGTAAGGGCCTACGGCATCGGCGAAATCCCTGTCAACGAAGTGGGGGGCGAGGAGGACGTAAACCCTGGCGGCGAGCAGTGCGACGGCACCGCAGGCCATCATCGATCCGCCCCAAGATTTCTTATCCCGCACAAGCCGCGCTGCGGCCATGGCAAGCAAGCCGAGGCCGATCACGCCGAGCGTGTCCAGCAGGAATCCATTCAGTATGATGACTTCAAGCAACAGATTCATTCGGAGAGACGGTTTGTGTTTTGGGGAACTTGAGTGAGGCAGGCATCCTGACGAGACCGGAATGGAGGCCGAGGCCGAGGCCGAAGACTAGCCAACCGGCGTTCATAACGACAAGCTTCACCGCGTGCCAGGCAACTGCGGTCTGTGCGTCGTGAAGAGGTGCGCCCGGAACGTATCTCTCTATTTTCCCGGCCTCATACATCGGCATGAGAATGGCGTAACCGATGCAGAGAAGGAATGCTCCGCCAACCATCAGCCGCGCCGTCCAGCCTTCCATTTCCTTTGCCATTCGCCATACGACGACCATCAGGAAAACGCCCATCACAATCATGAAAACCGGACGGGCAGCATCAATGGATGCGAGAGGAATGTTAGGGATCAAATTAAACACTCCAAATGATGAATCATTTCGTAAGTCGTTGAACAAGAGTTATTAACAACGTATTTTCAAACTATGAACAGACCCCGATAAACCGGATTTTCTGATATCCCCCGTCAGCCTGATACTTTATGAATCCGTAAAATCAGGAACATTTTCTCCTGTTGCCATGATGTGCTTGCCGCTTCCCGCCCCGTCCGTTACTCCGTTCCCCGCATGAGCGACGCAACCACACAGCCCGAATCCACCGAACCTTCCGCCGAAGCTACCGCGAAGCCGGAAGCCGAACTGATCGCCGTCCGCCGCGAGAAACTCGCTAAGCTCCGCGAACTCGGCGTTGACCCCTTCGGCGCGCGATTCGAGACCACGGTCTCCCCCGCCGATCTCAAGGCGAATTTCTCTAATGAACTCCAGGTGACCACTGCGGGCCGCATCATCGCGCTTCGCGATATGGGTAAATCCGTCTTCTTCTCCATCGGCGACGCCAACGGTTCCATCCAGGGCTATCTCAGCGTCAAGGGACTCGACGAAACGCAGGCCGCGATCTGGAAGTGCCTCGACCGCGGGGATTGGATCGGGGTCTCCGGCGAAACTTTCACCACCCGCACCGGCGAGCCGACGATCAAGGTGGAGACTTTCACCGTGCTCTCGAAATCCCTGCGCCCGATGCCGGACAAATTCCACGGACTTTCCGACCGCGAGACGAAATACCGCAAGCGCCACCTCGACCTGATCGGCAACCCGGAAAGCGCCACGCTGTTCATCACCCGCTCGAAGATGATCGCGGAGATCCGCAACTTCCTGCATGAGCGCGGTTTCCTTGAGGTCGAAACACCGATGCTGCAATCCGTTGCAGGCGGTGCAGCCGCCCGGCCTTTCGAGACGCACCACAATGCGCTCGGCATGCCGCTGACCCTGCGCATCGCGCCGGAGCTTTTCCTCAAGCGCTTGCTTGTCGGTGGTTTCACCAAAGTCTTCGAGCTGAACCGCAATTTCCGCAACGAGGGCATCTCCCGCCGCCACAACCCGGAGTTCACGATGTTGGAAGCGTATTGGGCTTTCTCCGATTTCGAGGAGATGGCGAACATGGTCGAGGAAATGACCTGCCACCTCGCCGAGAAATTCTGCGGTGGCCTCAAGATCGAGCATAAGAACGAGGACGGTGAAACCATACGCACCATCGACCTCTCCCGCCCATGGAAACGCGCGAACTACCACGACCTCATCAAGGGCGTGGCCGGTGACGACTTTTTCGACATCACGCCCGGGCAACGCCGCGCGAAATGCGACGAACTCGGCGTCCAGCTCTCCGACAAGATGGAGGACTACGAAGTCATCCAGCAGGTCTTCGAGAAAAAGGTCGAGGAACACACGTTCGATCCCTGCTTCGTCACCCGCGTCGCCAGCGAACTCGTCCCGCTCGCAAAAGTCACTCCCGGAGGAAAGACCGTCGAGGTTTACGAACTCATCATCAACGGCCAGGAAATCTCCCCCGGCTACTCGGAACTCAACGACCCTGATCTCCAAAAGCAACGCCTCGAGCACCAGTCCGGCGGCGAGGAGGAGCAGAAGGTCGATTACGATTTCATCGAAACCCTCGAACACGGCATGCCGCCGGCAGGCGGGATCGGTGTCGGCATTGACCGGCTGGTGATGATGCTCACCGGCGCACCAACCATCCGCGACGTTGTGCTTTTCCCGCTTCTCAAGAAGAAGGATTGAGGAGTGGCTGACGCCGGTCTGCCACGACGATCACAATGCGCGTGTAGCGGATCAGCATCCATCACTCCATTTCCAAACCCATGGTTCGCTCGCAGGAACGCATCATGCGAATCATCATCAACGGGAACCAGGACAGATCAGTTTCACCTTCGGGAAATAGCTCCGGTAGCGGGTGACATCGCGTGTCAGCAGGGTCATGCCCGCCGCTTCCGCGTGGGCACCGATGAAGAAGTCCGGCAGGGGCGAACTGCGGTCTCCTCCCTGGCGGCGGTATTGCACGAACCGCCTGTCCCGCACGGAACGCGGCCTCGCAAGGAAGGCTCAGACGGCTAAGGCCAGCCCAATCCATCGCCGCTTCCAGCTCGGTCTCTTTCCGGAAACCCGCTCCCACCTCGGCATAAATCACCGGGTTGATCGCCAGCCCCTTGCCCAAGGCTTTCTCCAGCGCTTTTGCAGACCAATCGAACCAAACCGGATCGGCTGTGATGATATCCAGAAGCACGTTTGCATCCACGAGCACCATATCAATCCTCCCCGCGTGTCAGTCGCATGATGCTGTCCGTCGTTTCTGCCGCCGTGGAGCTGCCCTTGGCCTTCTCAAGCCAAGAACGGAACCGCGCTTTCTCCGACCGCGCCGGACGGATGATCACGCCATTCTCGCCATTGGCGAACTCCACCTCAGTGTGCGGGCCGAGGCCGAAACGCTCACGCATCCCCTGCGGGATCGTAACCTGACCTTTCTGGGTGATTCTCATGCCTAAAAAGTAATACCGATGAGTATTACCCGTCAAGTTCCATTGGGGGTGTATCTGAAATTGGTGGGCACATGGTGAAGAGCATCATCCATGGGGACCGCACGCGCCGCCGCGTGTGCTCAACGGCGGATTTGAAATCCGGCCTGCCCACCGCTTTCAGTCACTCCCTTCCATTGGCCGGGATGCAAGATACTCACGTTGGATGCTGTATCATCCCACCTGCCTCGCGTTTCCTGTGGTTCGCTGACATTTTCCACCATATCACATGAAAACCATCCGCACCGTTCTTTCACTCCTGCTCGCCGCTTGCCCGGTCATAACCACCGCCGCAGAACCCAAGCCGAACATCGTCATCATCTTCATCGATGACATGGGCTATGGGGACATAGGCCCGTTTGGAGCCACGAAGCAGAAGACCCCGAACCTCGACCGCATGGCGAAGGAAGGGATGAAGCTTACCTCTTTCTACGCCGCTCCGGTCTGTTCGGTTTCCCGGGCGCAGCTTCTCACCGGATGTTACGGGGCAAGGATCGATGTGCCGGGAGTCTATAGCCCGGGTAGCGGTAGCGGGCTGAACCCCAAGGAATACACGATCGCCGAGCACCTCAAGGAACTCGGCTACGCGACGATGTGCATCGGCAAGTGGCATGTCGGTGACCAACCGGAATTCCTGCCAACCAACCAGGGCTTCGACCATTACTTCGGCATCCCGTACTCGAACGACATGCAGGTCAAATCCTCGGTGTCCGGGGAACGTGTCGTACCCCTGCTCCGCGATGACAAGGTGGTGGAACTTCTCACCGACGGGCAGCAGAGCAGCATCGTCGAGCGCTACACCGCTGAGGCCGTCCGTTTTATCTCGGAGAACAAGGCAAAGCCCTTCCTGCTCTACCTGCCGCACACCGCCATCCACACTCCGATTTTTCCAGGAGAGGCTTTCCGCGGGAAATCCGATAACGGACAAGTCGGCGACTGGATCGAGGAACTCGATTGGTCCACGGGCCGCGTGCTCGATACCTTGCGCGAACTGAAGCTCGATTCGAACACCCTCGTCATTTTCACCAGCGATAACGGCCCATGGCTGATCAAGGGCGCGGACAGCGGCAGCTCCGGCCCGCTGCGAGGTGGCAAGGGAAGCACTTGGGAGGGGGGCATGCGCGAGCCGACGATCGCATGGTGGCCGGGGAAAATCGTAGGGGGTAGCTCCGTGGATGCTGTGGCGGGAACCATCGACCTCCTGCCCACTGCGGTCGCACTCGCGGGCGGCAGAGTCCCGGAGCAGCCTGTCATCGATGGCCGTGACATCTCTCCCATCCTTCTTGGCAAGACGACAGAATCCCCACGCGAAGCCCAATACTATTTCTTCCAATTCAAACTCCAGGCCATCCGGCAAGGGCCATGGAAACTCGCCCTCGTCTCACAAAATGAAACGATGGGCCGCCCGGCCCTGGCTGATGCCAGCACGGACAATCCCCGGCTCTACAACCTTGACGAAGAGATCGGCGAGAAAACAAACCTCGCCGACAAGCATCCTGAGATCGTTTCCAAACTGACCGCGCTTGCGGAAAAGATGGAGGCGGAGATCGGGGGCAGCCAGCCCGCCGCACGGCGTCCCGGAGGAAAAGCGGATCATCCCATCATCCTTTACCCCACCGAGCCGCGTAGGCAGAAGGGGAAGAAATAAGAACGCACCCGCTGTGTGCGGATGCGTTCCCTGAAAGCAAACCGGCTGTAGGAATCTACTTTGCGTAGCCCTCGGCGATCCCGCCTTTCTCATCGATCTTACCGCAGGCCCAGAGGATGCCGCGGGTGACTAGGTCAAGGTAGCGGGCGTCCTCGACGGTCACGTTGTTGTGGCCGATGGTGGTGTTGAAGACCTTGGTGCCGTTGTAGTCGTTGGTCCAGGTGACAACGGTCTCCTCATCGCCCTGCTTGCCCTTGGCTAGCACATGCGCCGTATCGAAGACCTTGATGTTGTTGTAGAGTTCCTCGTTGCCGGTCGTCCAGTCGGCCAGGCCCTTGGTGATCGGGTGATCCTTGTCCACGTATGTGATGGCAACCGGCTTCTGCGGGCCGTGGCCGCTGGATTGCAAGCCAAGGTATTCGAACCAATGGGCGTTGGCAGCGCCGGCTTCCACGGGTTGCTTGAAATTCCCGCTGCGGTAGGAGTGCATCGCGCAGTGGAGGTTCACGCCGGGCATGCCCGCCTTGTGCGGCGCAAGGACGCCTTGCACCACGGCATCGTCGTTGACTCCGGCGGCACACTCATCATGGATGACGATGTCATAGCCTTTCGCGTATTCCGGCACCCCGTAGATCGGGAGGTCGGGCTCAGTCGTTTTATTGTCGGTGTGGATCTGGTCCACGGTGATGTTGGCACGGGCCTCGATGCCCTTTTTCAGGATATCCTTCTGGGCGGCATAGTCGTGGCAACAGCCGCCGGTGATGAGCAGGGCTTTGAGCGGTTTCGTCTCGGCCTGCGCCGTGGCGGAGAATGCCAAGCCCGCAAGCGCGAGCACGATGATCTGTATGTTGGTTTTCATGATGTTTGTAGTGAGATTCCATTGAGTGAACCGGTTCAGCCGCCGACGTTTTTCAGCGAGACCAGGTATTCGATGAGGTCGGTGAACTCTCCGATGGGGAGCGGGTTGGCGAGGCCGGGGGGCATCATGGATTGCGGGAGGTGTTTCTCCTCCTTCACTTCCGAGCGCTTGATCTGGGAGGCCTGCCCGGCGATGTCGCGGAGGTCGATGATGTCGTCCTCCTCGTTGGTGACGAAGCCCATGGCGGTCTTGCCGTCCTTCATGGTGAAAATCCGGGTCTGGAATCCCTGCGCCACCACGGCTGAGGGATCAATGACCGATTCGATGAGATACTTGCGCTCGAACTTCGCACCGGCGGCACCGAGATACGGCCCTTTCTGGACGGCCTTCGCGTCGATGGCGTGGCAGGCGATGCAGCCTTGGGAGACGAAGAGGCGCTCGCCGTTCTTGGCATCGCCCTTGTTCTCCATGGCGATTTTCGTGGCCTCCTCCGGTTTCATCTCACCGACCTTGCTGCCGGATGCACCGGAAGCGGAGGAAGCCTCTTTCGCGCGAGTCGCAGCAGCGATGGTCTTCTCGTTGTCACTGACCATTCCCGCAGCGATCTGCTTGTCCAAGCCGGAGAATTTCATATCGGCGATGGCGAGGAAAAGACCGACCTCCATCGGATCCTTGTCGAGGATCTTGCGGACTTCCTCCTTGTTGGTATCCTTGGAAAGCGGACTCTTGGAAACCGTCAGGAGCGCCTTCCATGCGATCATGCTCTCGGTATCCTCGCCCTTCTTGGCGAAGTTGTCGAGGATTCCGATCTCCACGCTGCGCCTCGTCTCATTGACGAAATCGGTGATCATGCTTTCCGCTTCGGGATCTTTCCGGTTCAGCCATGCGGCCAGCACATTGATCTGTGCAGGCACGGACTTCTTCGCGTCCGCCCGGTTGAGCGCCTGGTATGCAAGCAATCTCTGGTTCCATTCCCGCTTGGCATCCTTCGCTGCATCAGCCAGCAAGGCGAGGGTCGAGTCATCCGGCTCTTGCTCGGAAAGGGCCAGCATCACGGGATCGATACCGGCCAGCTTCAGTTCGCTCACCGGGATGCGGTTCTTCGCCAGCAGCGAGATGAACTCCGCCTGATGAGCCTTCGCGACCTTCTCAAAACTTCCCTCGATCATCTTGCTGATCTTCTCACTGGCCTCCCATTTTACGGGATGATAGTAGGGACCGCGGTCGTCGGGGCGGGTGTTCCACCATTCGTTGAGATCCCATTTCTGCTCAATAAAGTAGAGGCGGGCAAGTGCGCCAAGGGCGCCAGTGATCAACTCCGCATCCCCGCTTTCCGCCACGACCGCGATGAGACCGTCAACGACCGCCATCGTATGCATCCCCTGCAAAGCGTGCAGGGCCAGGGTGCGTGTCGCGGGATCTTCAACAGCAGCGAGGCACGCCACCTCAGCCCCAAGTGACACCAGCGCCTTGATCGCGACGTGCGGTACGACGCGCCGCTCCACCTTGCCGATCTCACCGCCGGTGAGATCCATTCCGGCCACGGATCTCAGGATCGCGGGTGCGGAATCCTTCGCACCAAGGCGGGCCAGGCCGTTGAGCGCCTGGACGCGGACGCGAGGGTTGCTGTCGCCTAAATATTTCACAAAAAGCGCCGGATCGATTCCCTTTAGCTGGGTCTTGCGATCCGCCATGGCACGCAGCACGTATTCGCGGACCGTCTCATCCTCCGCGAGATCCGCGAGGGGTTTGTTGGCGGAATCTCCGTAAATCTGCTTGAAGGTGAAGATCGCGGCAACCCTCTTGAAAACATCCGCCGAGCCGTCCTTCGCCATCGCGAAGAGCTTGTCCGCGAAGATTTTCTTCTGTCCGCGCGAAATCATTTCCCGCTGCGCCTCAAGACGCATCACCGCGCTGTCCGAGCCGATCTGGTCAGCGAGCGCCGCATCGTCCATTTTTTTGAGATCAGGGAATTCCCGTTTCTGCCAATTCGGAGGCAGCACCTGCTGGATCATGCCGACTTTCTGGTTCGCATCGTATTTGAATCCGCCATTGCGCCAGTCCGCTAGGTAGAGGCGTGAGGAACCGTCCACATCGATGTCGGTGGCGCGTGTAAGCGGATGGAAAACCTCCTGGCCGGCCTCGAAGGTCGCCTCCATCGGCTGCATCGGGTGGCGATAGACATTCCCCGTGGTCCAGTCGCAGGTGAAGATCGCGTTCCGGTATTCCGGGGGGAAGCCCGGTTCATTGAGTGCCAGCGCGCCGGTTCCCGAGCCGCCGCCGTAGTCCTTGAGCGCCATCACCGTCTCGTCGGCGAAGTTTTGGTAGAGCCGCGGGTATCCATGATCCCCCATCGGGATGAAGTGGTGGAAACGGGTGTTCCAGCCCTTGCCGTCGTTGGTGTTATCGCGGGAAAACAGATCCATCGTCGGTGTGATGGCGATGTCGCAGATATTCCGGACGTAAAGCGAGTATGGCTCCATTTCCGAGCCATCCGGCCTGACCCTGACAACTCCCCCGCCCTGCAAGGTGTAGTGGGTGCCGTCCGCACCGACAGCATCTGGCATCCCGAAATCCCCGACGGCCACATAGAGCCAGCCGTCGATCCCCATCCGCACGCCGTTGGTCGTGTGATCCGCACCGCGCGGGTGCTCGATGCCCCAGCCGAAGCCTTTCACCAGCACCTTGTTCTCATCGGCCACGCCGTCGCCGGTGGTGTCGCGGTAGGAGCTCAGATAGGGAGGATGGATCAGGTAAAATATCCCACCCACATAATGCCCTCCACGGGGGCTGGTAACATGCGGCACGAAATCCTGGAACTCATCCGCTTTCCCGTCCCCATCGGTGTCCGTCGCCCGTACGATCTTGCCGTATTCCGGCACGTGTCCCAGGGAGCCGTTCTTGTCCGAGGAAATATAGACATCGCCGTTGGCCGCCGCAGAAACCGCAGTCGGGTATTCACTCTCCGGAGGGGAAGCGAATTCCGTGATTTTCCATCCTTCTGGAAATGCGTTTGCAAGGCCTCCACCCAGCAATGCCAATCCGGCGCAAAACGCCACCCTGTTTCCGTTCCTATGGTTTTTCATTGCTCGATCAATTGGCATGGATGTGCCACCCATGGGGGTATCCTCCGACCGGATCGCCCTGCGGCGCAAGCTTTTACGCCCGCCCAGGAAAGCACCTGTCAGCCAATCTTTCCGTGTTCGTCACTCAGCCGTTTTCCCGGGAATGTCTTCAGGGAGCTTGTCCGGCACTTTGGGGCGGAGAAATCCGCCGCCGCCCAGGACACCGTCGAGAATGCCTTCGGCAGCATCGATGGCCTTTTCACCCTTCTCGATGACCTTGCTGCCGTTACCGAGGATATCCTTGCCTTGGCCGATGATCTTGCCGCTTTTCTCAAGTAGTTCGAGACCTTTCCCGATGGCTCCGCGGGGATCCTCGCCGATGGCGTTCCGGGTGAAGCGGAGGACTGTTTCACCTGTCTCGGGCAGCGTCTCGAACATCCGCATCCCGGCAGCCTCGATGAGGCGCTCGGTGAGATCCTCCTCGGGATGATCCAAGGTGCCGGTGACGTGGAGAGGAGTCCAAAGCAGGCCGTGGGTGCCGGGGAGGAAAACATCCGTTTCCGCTCCGGGGATATTCGAGAGGGTGCCGGGCGCCAGTCCGAGGCGAAAGCGACCGTCAATCGCATTGCCGCGAATGCTCAGGCTACCCTCGATGCGGATCAGCCCTTCGCTTCCCATGGCGATGTCGGTCAAAAGCATCCCGCCCTTCTCCCAGCGCCATTTCATGCGCGCCTCATTGAGCTGGAGGATTCGGAAACGGCGGGTGTCCGCGTAAGCGGCGAGCGAATCAAGCATGGGCAGCGCGGTCAGTGTGCCGTTGCTTATCTCCAGATCCCCAACCATCACCATGCCGCCGCGCAAATTATCGACCGAGAAGGTGGAGGAAACATCGCCGGTAAGGCGGCGGGCCCAGTTTTCGTCTAGCAGCTCCGCGCATTTCACGCGGCTGATATCCCCCTCGAAGGAATAGGTCTTCTCCCGGGAGTCCCATTCGCCGAAGGCGTTGATGCGGGCGTCCTCCCATGCGTTCACCTCGGCCTTGGTGATGAAAGCGCTGCCATCGCGGTAGGTGCCGAGGATATTTTTTACGCGGAGCTCCGGCACCCATGTGAACGGGGAGACAACCGTCCCTCCGGTGATCTCGCCCTTGAAGGCGTTCTTGCCCTTGTCCGGCGTCGCTTTCAGGGACATGCCTTTGGTGCGGATGTCGCCGGATGCGGTCTTGGCCTTGATTGCAATCTCTCCGATCTGCAGCGACTCCAGCTCGATCTTGCCGGGCACCCAGCCGGGCTGCTTTTTCATCACCTCCTTTTTGCGCTCCGCAGGTTCCGTCGGTGCGGGTTCGTCCTTCTTCGTAAGGTCGAGCATCATCTCAAGCCTCGTGATGCGCGTGGCCTTGACCTCCCATACACCCCTCCTGATACCACCGAAGCCCACCTCGGTATCGATGTTATCCGCCTCGACCCCCGCCATCACACCGGTGCCGGTTGCGTGGAAACCGGGCGTCTCAACGGCAAGCCCGTCCCACCTGAACGGATCGAAGGAACCCTCCATCCTCGCTGCACGGCTAACCTCTGCGGAAAGGAATTTCCTGAAACCCTCGCTGTGAAGATAGGAGCGGAGCCCATGGTAGCCGAAACCGGCGGCAAGGACCAGCAGCATGCCAAAACCCATCAACAGCTTGCCCAGCCACGGGTTCTTCCCGGCTCCCTTTCTCCTCCTCGCTCGGCGGCTCATGGACGGAAGCTTATCCGAGCCTGCGTGCGCCGCAAGGATGGAAGAGGCGGGGAGCGTTTGATTGAAACCCAGCATGCCTCACACAGAGAACTCGGCGGAAATGTTGCAATGCAGCTCCTGACCCGTAACATTGCATCCAGACCTTCACCATTTGGCCGCAGGATCGCTTTGGAAAACCGATGTATCAGACCGCGAAAAAAGCCTGGTATTCAGCTCCCAAATTGGCCTTCGCCGCAAGCATCCAACCAACAGAGGGACAATGAAGCCCAGATCCCCCAAGCTTCGCAAGGCCTACCGCATCCTCAGCTCTGTCTTTCTCGGGGTTTTCACCGGGGTGATTCTGACTTTTGTCTGGTTCGTTGTTCCCTGGCTCAGGGATTTTCCTGTCGGCGATGACTCGCCAACCGCAATAGGTTTCCCTGTCGGTTTCTGTCTCGGCGCCTACCTGGCGGCAGCACTCAACAGGCGGTTCAACTGGGGACGGTGCACGTTCCATGTCGGAGCCTTTTTCCTGATTGTAGCGATCTGCACCGTCATCGCCTTTTATTACAAAGCGGACAATACAACCGGATGGGATGGATTGGGTTGGCTGGTCGCGCTCGTCGTGGCTGCATGCGCTGCCATAGCATTCCTTGGACTGACCCTTGCAGGACTCTTCTCCCACCTTGGAAAGCAAAACCCACCCCCGGTGTCCAGCCCTTGACCTTTCCCAGCCAAAACCTAGTTTCCCCAGCCATGTCAGATTCCACCCCATTTTCCCCACGCAAGGACAAGGCCCAGATCGAGGAGTCAGGGGACTTCGCACCGAAATTCGATTCCGAAGGCCTGATCCCGGCGATGGCGATCGACGCGGCGACCAACGAGCCGCTGATGCTCGCTTATATGAATGCCGAATCGCTGAAGCTGACCCTTGAGATCGGCGAGGCGGTTTATTGGTCGCGCTCACGTTCCGAAATATGGCACAAGGGCAAGACCTCGGGACACACCCAGAAAATCGTCGAGATCCGCACCGATTGCGATCAGGACGCGCTGATCCTCGTCGTGGAGCAGATCGGCGCGGGTGCCTGCCACACCGGGCGGAATTCCTGCTTCTACCGAAAGGTGGTTCCCGGAACACCGGCTGCGCTCAAATTCACCCAGGACGGGCTCTCCTTCGATCCGGATTCCGTTTACGGAAAATGAAATCTTCATTTCATCTTTTCGGACTTTCAGCTTTTCAGGGTTTATTTCCGAATTTCACCCTTGCAAAAAGGGAACCCATCCACTAGCCATCTCGCCCCGCGCATTCGGTCTCACGCCCATCGCGCATTCTCACACACAACCTTTCCGCAATCACAACCGTCATGGACATCATCAAGAAAATCGAGCAGGAGCAACTCAAGGAAGACGTTGCATCATTCAACGTCGGCGACACCGTAAAGGTTCATTGCCGGGTGGTTGAGGGCGGCAAGGAGCGTATCCAGATCTTCGCAGGCCTCGTGATCGCCAAGGGAGGCAGCGGCATCAATGCAGCTTTCACCGTCCGTAAAATCTCCTATGGCGAAGGCGTCGAGCGTGTTTTCCCCGTCCACACCCCGCGTATCGCCCAGATCGAGGTGACCAACAAGGGCAAGGTCCGCCGCGCCAAGCTGCATTACCTCCGCGAGCGCGTCGGCAAGCGCGCCCTGCTTGTGAAGAGCGCCAACTGATCACGGCTGCAAACCATTTCAAAAACCCCGCCGGTTCCGCACCGCCGGGGTTTTTTCTTGGTTCCCTTCCCCGTTTCCCGATCTAAAGTCCCCGCCAACCGCTCATGCGCATCCCGCTATATCTCGCCATACCCATCAGCCTGGTCACCGTCGCGCTGATCTGGTGGGGCTGCACGCGCAAAATGGATTTCCTCACCCCGCCCTCCGAGGCTAGGCTTGGGCAGATCCGTGCGGAAGCCCTCGCCTCCCTCCATGTCTCCCGCATCGAGGACGATGCGATCTCGGTCAAGGTTCCCGTCACGGATCGCGATCCAACCCTTACCGATCCCATCCACCTGGAACCTGTCGATCTCGGCGACATCAAGTCACCACCCGTGCTCGACACCTATTCCGACCGTGCGCCGGAAGGAGCGGCAAAGCTCATCGCACTCGGCCGAGCGCTTGAGGGTGAGGGCGCATTCCAGCGCGCCCTGCTCGCCTACGAACGCGTGCTCGACCTTTCACAGCCAGATCCCGAGCAAATCCAATCCGCCCTTGCCGCAATCCGGCTCCTCCGTCCCACACTCCCGCGCTGGAACAATGACAAGGCCGCTGCCCTGCCCGTTGTGATCCATGTCGGCACCGGCGAAAAATTCGCGGATATCCTGCCTGAAATCCTCGGCCAGATCACCGCAGATCTTAACAGCGCATCCTCCGGGCTGAACGACTTTTCCTTCAAGCTCCACATCGGCCGCTCGATCCGGACAACCGATGCGCCCACACCCGTCGCACTCTGGATCACCGGCACAGGGGAAAAGGCACCATCGACCGATGTCCTTTCCTTCACCACCGACGATCCGGAAATCCTCAACGCCGATCTGCTCAAGATCATCTTCAACCTGATCCGCGCCCACCTCTCCAAATCGGCCTCCTACAACCCGGCGCCCGAAGCAATGGACGATCCCATGGCTGCCCTCGGCTCCAACATCACCCGGCTGCTCTGGAAGGAATTCGGAACCATCCTCAACCCCAAGGAAGCTGAAAAAACGGAGCGCTGACTTTCATTTCAGCATCTCAGCTTTTCGGTATTCCAGCGTTTCCCCCGAATGGATTCGATCACCCAAGCAGCACTCGGCGCCGCCGTCGGCGAAGCCGTCCTCGGCAAGAAACTCGGCAACCGCGCCCTCGCATGGGGACTGCTTTTCGGGACACTGCCCGATCTCGATGTCATCGCAGCCCCACTTCTGGACACCGCCGGGAAACTGCAATTCCACCGCGGTGCAAGCCACTCGCTGCTCCTGATGACCATCGCCAGCCTGCTGCTCGCGAAGCCACTGGCAAAACTCTGGAAGCGTGATAAGGTCACACCCTTCCGCGCGGGAATGTTCGTCTTCCTCACATGGTCCACGCACGTGCTCATCGACTGCTTCACCGTGTATGGCACCTCGGTCTATTGGCCGTTTTCGGAAAGCCGCGTCGCGTTCAACCACATCTTCATCATAGATCCCCTCTACACCCTGCCGCTGGTCGTTTCCCTGGTCTGGCTGGCATTTCTCCGCAGCAAGAAGCAGCAGAAAAAGCGCGCCCGCCTTTTGAAATGGGGTCTCGGCCTGAGCTGTGGATACATCCTTTTCTCCATCGCCATGAAATTCCGCGTCTCCACAGCATTTGAAGCCGACCTCGCCCGGCGTGATGTCGCCTACGAGCGCCGTATGGAGGCACCCACCGCCTTCAACACCCTGCTATGGCGCTGCGTCGTTGATCGCGGGGACTCGCTCTGGATCGGTTATCGCTCCGTTTTCGAGCTGAGTTCATCCCCCGTCCGTTGGACTGTTTACCCCCGGCAAGCGGAAGCTCTCACGCCCTTCGAGGGCGAGCGGGAAATCCGGATTCTCAAGTGGTTCTCGAGCGGCTGGTGGATCGCCCGACCCCATGCCAATGGCGTCTGGATCGCCGACATGCGCTTCGGCGAGACCCGCACCTACGGGGCCAAGCCGGGCATGGTAGATTCCCGCTTCATGTTTTCCTGGTCTTTCAATCCGGATGCCACGGGCGACCGCCTCCGATCCCCTAGCCTTGAAATCGACCCCGGGGAAACCCTCCGCCGCATCGGCTACCGCATCGTCGGCAACACCAGGCAATGGGAAGCCAATCCACGCCTCGCCGGAGTGCCAGGCTCGTTCCCCGAATGGCTGCCCGTTGTGGAATAATCCGGACACATGGAAGTTCAGGGTGCCTACACTAGGGAGAAACTGTGTCTGGGCATTGCCAACAAAGAATTTTTCACCGCCAAGACGCCAAGTTCGCCAAGGAAGATCAAAAACATCTTCAAATACCTGCACGAATCCGAACCGGTTACGAAATACCTTGCATGGCCTTGGCGAACTTGGCGGCTTGGCGGTGAATAACTCTTTACTAAGATTGCCCGGACACATTTCCTCCCTAATATAGACTCCCTACCGAAGTCAGCGCCCCCTCGACACCCACCCCCGCTTGCTACATCTTCCATCCATGAAACTGGCACCAAGATTTGTGACCAACGACTCCGGCGAGCGAACCGACGTAATCCTCTCCCTCGGAGACTATGAATCGCTCATGGAGGATCTTTCCGACCTCGCCTCCATCGCGGACAGAAGGGGCGAGCCAACCATCCCGCACGAAGAGTTCCTAGCCCAGCTCAAGGCCGATGGCATCCTACCAAATTGAGTGGCGCAAATCCACCAAGCGGGATCTGAAAGCCATCGCACCCGCGCAGGTCGTTCGCATCGTCGAGGCCGTCGGCAAGCTCGCCGATGAGCCAAGGCCATCCGGCTGCACCAATCTCACAGGAAGCGATTGCGCCTGCCGCATCCGCATCTGTGACTATCGTGTCATCTACGAGATCTACGACGGAAAGCTTCTCATCGAAGTCATCAAGGCCGCGCACCGCAAGGACATCTACCGCAAGTAGTCCATCTTCATCTCCGCCGTCAGATGGGAACTCCGCACCAGCCACCCCTCATCCCCGTAGGTGGTAGGGACGTGCCCACATCGCCTCTCCCGAACTCGCGTTCTGGAGAACGCGGCTCCGGATACACCAGCCCGGAAAGAAGGCAAAACCCACGTCCAGGCCGATGCCGGAGTCGTCGCCGATTCCGACCCCACCTACGAATACAATGAGACCGTCACCAAATCCAAAGCCCTCCTCCGCGCCATCGCCCTGGCGAAGACGATCAAGGGGTAGCGGCGATCTTCGGTCGCCGTCTTACAAACCGCAGCAATCCCCAACGGGGATACGTATCCCAGCTCCGGGTTTCCGCAGTGAAACGGAGGCTACCCGGGGTTTCTCCGTTTCAAATATCCCAACCCCAACGCGCATGCCCGTTTGGGGTTGGAAAATGCGGGGTGATCCTGTCCGGGGGTAGGCTCGGCGATGCTACCCAACCCTGGGCCTACATCCGCAAGCCCGTTGGGCTTGGAAGACAGCAAGCTTGCCGCAATGGCATTCTTCAGCAACGTCATAGGATAGGCGCGCCGGTGGAAAGCCCAACTTGATCAGACGGCTTCCTCGGCTTCGCCTGCTCCGACTTGCTGAACTTCTTCATGTTTTGTTGACGGAAACGGTGATCATGCCGTCTGCGGTTATCGGCTCTGTCACGGTCTCGGCATAGGGCTCTATAATCCTGCCAGCGAACGGACACGGCGTTGAACCTATTGGATTCTCGATAGTCATTGTGTATTCCAGCGTAAAATTCAGTCGAAGTCACGTCACTGACTGTATATCGCTCTGCTGTCTGGCCAGAACCGGATTCTCCCCAAAGTTCGCGTTCGCTTACGCCTTGGTCAGTATCCAGAACGCCGCCGCCTCCACTTGCCGTCGGGACATGTGTGCCAGTCACGGAAACCTTGGCCGTCTCATACCCGCCGCGAAGGATCGGCTCGCTAGAATTCTTGTCGCACGATACGCAGAGAGAAGCGGCCATAATCGCGATTGCAGTATTAGGAATGGTCTTTATTTCTTTGCACAACGATGAGGCCTGGCACCCACTACCGGGAGCGCCCCTCCGATTCTGGTTGAGGTTTGTCGCTACCCTCAGAATTCGACTCGGAGCGGGTTGCGGGTTGCCCAGTGCCGGCTTGTTCGACTACTTCGATTCTCTCTAGGATGATTGTAACTGGATATTCAAACCCCTCGATATGAACGGGCCTAGCCACTACAATCACGTCACTATCCATTAGTATAAAATCCCGGAGTTCATTGCTTTTTGGATCAATCGTAAACTCTCTCCTTATCCCGTTACGATAGATGCTAATCCTGATTAGCGAAACTTGCTCGCCCCGCCGGAATCTCTCTAGCTCCGCTTGAGATGCTGGGATTCCGCCAATCCGGTCGATTAAAGCTGCCAGAGACTCGTTTTCGATTCGCTCATATTGTCCGGGCTTCCTTACGAAGCCTCCGACGCTAACTTCACGGGTGGGTGCGGAGTGATAGGCGCGAGAGATGGAGATAGCGGCGGCAGGAAATTCTCCGTCCCGGTCACGCTTGATTGCTCTGATGCTTCCCTCCCGCGGCGGGTGGGTCGCCACATCCTCTTGCTGTGCAAGGCCTAGGCCGCACAAAAGCACGAAGGCTATTGCTGCATATATCATGTAACGGCTTTGCATCTCGAGTTATTGTCAACGTCATCGGACAGGCGCGCCGGGGTCAAGCCCTAATTTAATCAGACGGATTCTTCGTTGTAGCCTGCTCCGGCTTGTTCGCTTTTGGTTTTATTAGAATAAGTCTGAATGGCTGCCAGTTCGGCCGAGAGTTAAGGTGTCTTCTGTCATCTTGTAGATCAAGATCCAGTCTGGCTCGATATGGCAATCACGCCAACCTGACCAGCTCCCTGATAACGAATGATC
>Ga0163144_10011382_pt1 | contig 18818 bp, 35 predicted proteins | sample OliLak19BULKMAT1_FD_123175 | JGI IMG/M metagenome (GOLD analysis project Ga0163144, IMG submission 123175) | Freshwater microbial mat bacterial communities from Lake Vanda, McMurdo Dry Valleys, Antarctica - Oligotrophic Lake LV.19.BULKMAT1 | ecosystem: Environmental > Aquatic > Freshwater >... | reverse complement strand
GCCGGGTGATAATGTCTCGCTTTCGATCGAGCTGATCACGCCGGTCGCCATGGACAAAGGCCTTCGGTTTGCAATTCGCGAAGGTGGCCGCACCGTTGGTGCCGGCACCGTAACCGAAATCGGTATCTAATCAGACCGGGGTTTTGCCGCCTGCGGCAGAACCCCATCCTCTACGAAGTAACTTGTAAATCACATGTCTCTACGAGAAAGTATTCGCATCCGGCTCAAGGCTTATGATCACCGTATCCTTGACCAATCAACGCAAGAAATCGTCGAAACGGCGAAGCGGAGTGGCGCGCAAGTAGCCGGTCCAATCCCGCTTCCCACGATTCGCAATCGCTACACGGTGAACCGGTCTCCGCACGTTGATAAGAAGTCGCGGGAACAGTTTGAAATTCGTACGCACAAGCGTCTGTTGGATATTCTGGCTCCAACCCAAGAGACCGTAGACGCTCTAATGAAGCTAGACCTCCCAGCAGGCGTCGACGTCGAAATTAAGGCGTTCGGAAAGAAGTAAGATCCGCCGGCAGGTTGAGGTAGCGATTCACTCGAATCGAACGGCTCCCTGGTCAGGCAAACGAAAGAGATTGAACCTGCGGTAACAGCGCAAGACGAAATCGTCCGGGCGGTTACCCAAGCCGAAGGAAATATATGAGCCCTGGAATTCTAGGCAAAAAAATCGGAATGACACAGGTCTTCCGCCCCGATGGGCAGGTAGTCCCTGTGACGTTGGTAAAGGCGGGACCTTGCGTTGTTGTTCAACGCAAGACCTCTGCCACAGACGGCTACGACGCTGTGCAACTCGGCTTCATGGAGTACGTCAAGGCGGCGCGGATCAACAAACCTGAGACCGGCCACTTGAAGAAGTCCGGCGCAGAGGGTGTTCGCCATCTGAAAGAGCTGAGACTCGGGTCGGGCTCCAGTGACCTCAAGGCCGGGGATCGAGTCCTGGCGAGCGATTTCAAGCCAACCGAGAAGATTGATGTAATTGGAATCAGCAAGGGCCGCGGCTTCGCCTCGGTCATCAAGCGTCACAATTTTCGCGGGGGCCCCGGGGGTCACGGCTCGATGTTCCATCGTGCTCCCGGATCGATCGGGGGATCAAGCTTTCCGAGTCGAGTTTTCCCGGGCACCCGCATGGGCGGACACATGGGAACCGACCAAGTAACCGTACGCAACCTGGAAATCGTCCAGATTGACGCGGAAGAAAATGTCATCGCGATCAAAGGCGCAGTTCCCGGGCCGAACGGCAGCTACGTGCTCTTGCGTCGCTCCAAAAAGGGGCAGGGCCGTTAGGCCGGAGAGAACATGCCGAAAGTAAACGTACTGGACCTAAATAACAAGATCGTCGGTGAAATCGAACTGTCCGACTCAGTATTCGCGGCCGACGTCAACGAAGCACTGCTCTACGAGGCTGTCCGCAACTACTTGGCTAATCAACGTCGAGGCACCGCCTCCACCAAGACCCGGCACGAAGTCGCTGGCTCGGGCAAGAAATTGTGGAAGCAGAAAGGCACTGGTCGCGCTCGTATGGGCTCCATTCGGTCGCCATTGTGGCGCCATGGTGGCACCACTCACGGACCGCAACCCCGCGACTACTCCTACAAACTTCCCTCCAAAATGTTGAAAGGGGCAATGCGTTCCGCCCTCAGTGCGAAACTTCGGGACGGCGAATTGCAGGTGGTTAGCGAGTTCACCCTTAGCGACCATAAGACAAAAACCATGGAAAGCGTATTGGGGAAGTTCGCCTCACCGAAGACCGTTCTTTTGATCGACAACATCGAGAACCGCAATCTTAAGCTCGGTTCCCGAAACATTCCTGGCGTGACCCTGCTCGAAAGCAAGGATGTGAACCCCTATCACCTTCTCGGTGCCCGGAAAGTTCTCATCTCCGAAGTGGCTGCCAAGCGCCTATCGGAGGGTCTCTCCAAATGAATCTCTATCAAGTAGTTCGTCGCCCGATCGTTACCGAAAAGGGCTTAACTAAAAAAGAAGACGAGAACACGCTCACGTTTGAAGTCCATCCGGACGCAAACAAGGTTCAGGTTCGCCAGGCGATCGAGAAAATCTTCAAAGTGAAAGTGGCCGATATTCGGTCCATGAACATTGAAGGCAAGTTACGCCGCCGGGGCAAGTTCGCGGGTTACCGTTCGGACTGGAAGAAAGTATACGTGAAGCTCAGAGCCGGCGAAAAAATGCCGGAGTACGCGGAGATCTAAACCATGCCGATGAAAACATTCCGTCCGTTTACGCCCAGCCGCCGTTTTATGACGGTGGTCACGCGTGAAGAGATCACCAAGCAAACTCCGGAAAAGTCGCTCACCGCTGGTCGCCAAAAGTCTGGTGGTCGTAATAGTAGCGGTCGAGTTACCTCGCGATTCATCGGTGGTGGACACAAGCAAACCTACCGCTTGATCGACTTCAAGCGCGACAAGGCCGGTATCCCTGCGAAAGTCGCGGCCATCGAATACGATCCAAACCGCTCTGCCCGCATCGCGCTACTTAACTACGCCGATGGCGAAAAGCGATACATCATCGCCCCACTCGGCCTTGAAGTCGGAAAGACGGTAACAAGCGGTCCCGACGCGGACATTCTGATTGGCAACTCGTTGCCCCTAAAGAACATCCCGGCCGGCACGTTTGTTCACAATATTGAACTGAAGCCGGGCAAGGGCGGTCAAATGGCCCGCTCTGCCGGGACTTTAGCCCAGCTGGTCTCGAAAGAGGGCGGAATCGCCCTTCTGAAACTACCATCGGGCGAAGTCCGAAAAGTTCAGCTGGAATGCGCGGCCACAATCGGTCAGGTTGGCAATACCGACCACGAGAATGAGTCGCTCGGTAAGGCTGGCCGCACGCGCTGGTTGGGCAAAACCCCTCACAACCGTGGTGTCGTAATGAATCCGGTCGATCACCCCCATGGTGGTGGTGAAGGTCGCACCTCGGGCGGACGTCATCCCGTCAGTCCTTGGGGACAACCGACGCGTGGATTCAAGACGCGTAACAACAAGCGGACCGATCAATTTATCGTCACCCGCAAGAGTAAGAAGCGCTAGGAAAGGAAACCAGACATGGGTCGTTCACTTAAAAAAGGGCCGTTTATCGACGACCACCTTCTCGCGAAGGTGGATGTGATGAACGCCAAGAACGAGAAGAAGGTCATCAAGACCTGGTCGCGCCGGTCCACCATTCTGCCCCTTTTCATCGGGCACACGCTTGCCGTGCACAATGGTCGGAAGTTCATCCCGGTGTACGTAACCGAAAATATGGTGGGACACAAGCTCGGCGAATTTTCGCCGACGCGGACCTTCAAGGGCCACCAAGCCAAGACGAATGAAAAGTCGAGCCGGTAGGGAGAATTCAGATGCAAGCAAGAGCAGAAGCCCGATACATCCACGTCTCCCCGCAGAAAGCCCGTTTGGTGGTCGATCTCATCCGCGGCGTTAAAGCCGGCGACGCCATCAACATTCTTCGGACTACCAACAAACGAATCGCACCGACCGTCGAGAAAGTTCTTCGGAGCGCGATCGCCAACGCTGAAAACAAAGCCGAATCAGTCGACGTGGACAAACTGTACGTTAGTGAAGCCTACGTCAACGATGGCCCGCGCAATAAGCGGATTCGTCCCGCCCCTATGGGCCGGGCCTATCGCTACCAGCGGCGGATTTCCCACATTGTCGTAACCGTTGCTGAAAAGCAATAGACTGCAATGCCCAACACACAAATAGAGCCAAACGAGAAATCGAGTTAGCATGGGTCAGAAAACACATCCATACGGATTCCGGCTAGGGGTCACCAAAACGTGGCGTTCGCGCTGGTTCGCCAAGCAGGACTACGCCAAGTTACTGCACGAAGACCTCAACCTGAGAGAGTCCCTCACTAACCGCCTGAAGGCGGCCGGAATTAGTTCCATCGAGGTTGACCGCCCCGGCAACAAGCTGCGGATTACTATCCGTACGTCCCGCCCTGGCATCATCATCGGTCGGAAAGGCGCGGAGATTGAGAAGCTCAAGTCCGACCTCGCCCAGAAGACCAACCGGGAAGTCTTTATCGACATCCAGGAAGTCTCAAAGCCGGATCATGACGCGCAACTCGTCTCTGAATCGATCGCGATGCAACTCGAAAAGCGAGTGGCTTTCCGCAGAGCGATGCGTAAAGCTGTCGATAATGCGAAGCGGCTTGGCTGCAAAGGGATCAAAGTTCGGGTTTCCGGTCGTCTTAACGGTGCAGAAATTGCCCGCAGCGAATGGTATCTTGACGGCCAGCTCCCGCTGCACACCCTACGCGCCGACATCGACTACGGCTTCAGTGAAGCGTTCACAACCTACGGTGTCATCGGCGTCAAAGTTTGGATTTACAAAGGCGAGATTCTCGGCGACTTCCGTAAGGGAACCGAGCCCGAGCCCCGTCGCGCTCCCCGTCGGGAACGCAATGATCGGAATGATCGCCCCGATCGTGGAGATCGTGGTGGAGAACGCGGCAATCGGAGTGCGGATGGCCGCGCCCCGCAAGGTGCTCCGGCTGGACCGCCCGTCCAGGTGGCTCCGGCCGCAACCGAAGCGGCTGCCCGTCCCATCGCTCCGCCATTGGCCCCCGTGCAACCGGCATGGAAGGCTGAGCCGGCTTCCGACGCCCCGACCGACGTCGTTGACGGTCAATAACCCAATAGAATTCAGAATCATTTTCGATACGGAGAATTTTCGCCATGCTGATGCCCAAAAAAGTCAAGTACAGAAAGCAACAGCGCGGCCGCATTACAGGCAAAGCCTGGCGCGGCAGCACTTTAGCTTTCGGTGACTACGGCTTGAAGGCCATGGAGTGCGGCTTGATCACGGACCGGCAGATCGAAGCCGCCCGTATTGCGATGACGCGATACATCAAGCGCGGTGGTAAAGTCTGGATCCGGATTTTCCCGGACAAACCGATCACCAAGAAGCCCGCCGAAGTCCGCATGGGCTCGGGCAAGGGTCCTTTGGATCACTGGGCGTGCGTGATTCGCCCGGGTAAGATTCTTTTTGAAATGGAAGGCGTGGCACTCGACGTTGCTACGGAGGCAATGCGGCTCGCTGCGCAGAAGCTTCCCATGCTCACGAAAGTAGTCAGCCGCGATCAGCAAGCCTAAGCGCTAGCGCAACTAGAGAAACGAAGCAGGAATAACGATATGAAAGCCGAGAAAATCCGGGGGCTCGAAGCAAGCGAGCTGGAAAAGCAGGCCAAGGCGAACGAGGAGCAGATGTTTCAATTGCGCTTCCGGATGTCCATGGGCCAAGCGGACGGTTTAAAAAAGTACCGCGAACTCAGGAAGGACCGGGCACGGATGTTAACAATCCTGCGCGAGAGGCAAGGAAAGTAATCATGGCGGCTGAAACCAATCAATTAGCGGTCCCGGAAAAGGCTGGCCAGGCGAAAGTCGGCGAAGTCGTTTCGACCAAAATGACCAAGACCATCGTGGTCGAAGTAACCCGACGCGTGAAGCACCCGCTCTACAAGCGTGTTATCACCAAGCGGCGGAAATTCTACGCCCATGATGAAAACGAGACGGCCCGCACTGGCGATGTCGTCCGCATCACGGAGCACCGGCCCCTGAGCCACCTAAAACGTTGGGCGTTAGCGGAAATCATCCGCAAGGCCGTCATCGTGGAAGAGGCTATCGTGGCCCCGGTCGCGCAACCCAAGAAGAAAATTGTTGCCAAGAAGTCTGGCAAGTAGTAGACCGAACACACAAAAGGAGGCTGGAAAAACTACATGATCGGAATGAGAACAATCCTCGAGGTCGCTGACAATAGCGGCGCTCGTCGTTTGCAATGTATCCTGCCCCGCGGTGGAGACCTCGGTGCGCATGCTGGATTGGGCGATATCATCACGGCGTCGGTGAAAGAAGCGGCACCGGATTCCAATATCAAGAAAGGCAAGGTTGTTCGCTGCGTAATCGTTCGGATGCGAAAGGAAGCCCGTCGCAAGGACGGCACCTACATCCGATTCGACAACAATGCCGCTGTCCTTATTAATGACCTGGGCGAGCCGATTGGCACGCGCGTCTTCGGACCCGTCGCTCGGGAACTGAGAGATAAGAAGTATATGAAGATTGTCAGTCTTGCTCCGGAGGTGCTGTAATGGCAACTCCCAATGAGCCGATGAAAATCAAACTTCGGAAAAATGACCTTGTTAAGGTCATAGCCGGGAAAGACAAGGGCAAGTCCGGTCGGATCCTCGAAATCAATCGGGACACCGGTCGTTTGATCGTCGAAGGTGTGATGCTCGTAAAGCGCCACACAAAGGCCAATCCCTCGAAACAGATCAAGGGTGGTATCGCTGAGAAGGAAGGTACGATTCACGTTTCCAACCTGATGATTCTCACGAGCGACGGTAAGCCGACTCGGATCGGCATTAAACTAGAAGGCGAGGGAGCCTCGGCCAAGCGGGTTCGCGTGGCCAAGAAGACCGGTGAAGTCCTCGCGGCGAAGAAGTAAGGAATCAGTATGAAGGCCAGGCTCAGAGAACACTACCTCAAGAACGTCGTTCCGGCGCTCACCAAAGAATTTGGTTATACCAACGTAATGGCCGTACCGAAGATCGAAAAGATCTCGATCAATGTCGGCCTCGGCGAGGCTACTTCTAATCCGAAGATCATGGATGGCGCAGCGAATGAACTTGGATCCATCGCTGGCCAGAAGCCTGTGGTCACGAGAGCCAAGAAGTCCATCGCCGCCTTCAAACTCCGCGAAAACATGCCGATCGGCTGCATGGTCACCCTTCGAGGCGACCGGATGTTCGAGTTCCTCGATCGTCTGGTAAACATTTCGCTACCTCGCGTGCGTGACTTCCGGGGTGTCTCCTCGAAAGCATTTGACGGTCGGGGAAACTACACCCTGGGAATCAAGGATCAGCTCATTTTCCCGGAAATCGATTACAACAAGGTCGACAAGACCCGCGGCATGAATATTAGCATCACCACTACGGCGAAAACCGATGCCGAGGGTGTATCTCTGCTGAAGCTCATGGGCATGCCCTTCCGGCCACAGTAACCCAATAAGGACTCTTGATTCATGGCAACCACCGCTAAAATCGCTAAAGACATCAAACTAAAAAAGTTAGCTGATGCCAACACCCCGAAGTTCGGCGTCCGGCACCGGAATCGTTGTTTCCGTTGCGGCCGACCCCGTGGCTTTATGCGCAAGTTTGGATTATGCCGCATTTGCTTCCGCCAGCTGGCGCTGTCTGGGCAAATTCCCGGTGTCACGAAATCGAGCTGGTAACCCCAGTTCACCCGACCGTAATTAATTCAACAAGGAAACCCGAACGGACCATGACCAGCGATCCTATCGCCGATATGCTTACGCGGATCCGCAACGCGATGGCCGCCCGACATCCTAAAGTGGATGTCCCGGGATCGAACCTGAAGTTAGAGATTGCTCGCATTCTTCGTGAAGAAGGCTACATTCTCAACTTTAAGCTCGCCGAGGAAGGCGCCAAGAAAGTAATTAAGATCTACTTGAAATACACCCCGGCAAACGCGCCGGTGATTTCAAAGATTGAACGAGTTTCCAAGCCCGGTTGCCGGGTATACGTCGGATCGAAGGACGTGCCGCGCGTCCTCGGCGGTATGGGAATCAATATTCTAACGACTCCGAAAGGCGTCATGACCGGCCGCACTGCTCGTAAAGAGGGTGTGGGTGGCGAACTGCTCTGCCAAGTTTGGTAGGCCCACGAACCGATTGAGAGAGAACGAAATATGTCGAGAGTAGGAAAAAAACCGATCCCGCTCCCAGCTGGGGTGACCGTTAACATCGGCTCTGAGCTTGCGGTTCAAGGACCCAAGGGCAAGTTGATTGTACCGATACCCAGTGGGGTCCGGATCGAACAGAACGCGAACGTACTGGAAGTGAAACGAGACAGTGATGCCCAAGCTGCCCTTCATGGACTGACACGCGCGCTGGCAGCGAATGCCGTCACCGGCGTTTCCACCGGCTTCACTCGTGAGTTGGACATCGTGGGTACCGGCTACCGCTCGGAGTTGAAGGGGCGAGTCATCGTCTTCACCCTTGGGTATTCCCACCCGATCGAGTTTCTCCTTCCAGATGGCGTTGATGCCAAAATCGAAAAACTGACACACGTCGTTCTCACGAGCCACGATCGGCAGTTGATCGGACAAGTAGCGGCGAACATGCGCTTTCTACGTCCGCCAGATCCATACAAGAACAAGGGTGTCCGTTATACGGGCGAAGTACTCCGCAAGAAGGCTGGTAAGTCTGGCGCTGGCGGGAAGAAGTAGCGGCGCGAGGAAATAAGAAGCATGATCTCCAAAATCAACAAAGACGCTGTTCGTCGCCGTATTCACACGCGTATTCGCAAAAGGGTCGAGGGTAGTCCCACTCGCCCCCGTCTGGCTGTGTTCCGCAGCATCAAGCATATTTACGTCCAAATCATTGATGACTTGGCGGGCTCGACGCTCGTTTCGGCCTCGTCTGCCGAGAAGGGTGCAGTGGACGGCGGCAATGTCGCCGGGGCCACCGCCATAGGAAAATTGGTAGCCGAGCGGGCCAAAGAGAAGGGCCTGACCAAGGTCGTTTTCGACCGCGGCGGCTTCCTCTATCACGGCCGGATCAAGGCGTTGGCGGAAGCCGCGCGGGAAGCCGGATTGGAATTTTAAGGGTCGAGGAGAAATAACGCATGCCAGCCACCGTAGTCAAGCGAGTCGAGGCGACCGCCAATCTAAAAGAACAGGTCGTTTCGATCAACCGCGTTACCAAAGTCGTCAAGGGCGGCAAGAACCTGAGCTTTTCGGCTCTGGTCGTTGTCGGCGATCCGCAGGCCAAAATCGTAGGATTCGGCACCGGAAAGGCGAAGGAAGTCCCGGCCGCGATCAAGAAGGGTATCGAAGCCGCCAAAAAGAATCTTCACCGGATCAACGTCCTCGAAACCACGATTGCCCACGCGGCAACCGGTCGTTTCGGAGCGGGCTTAGTGTTGATCAAACCCGCACCAGAAGGCACCGGGGTGATCGCTGGAAGCGCGGTTCGCGCCGTAATCCAAGCGGTCGGAATCCCGAACGTTTTAACCAAGTGTCTCGGCTCTCGCAATCCACACAACATGGTCAAGGCGACTATGGCAGCGTTGGTTCAATTGCGCGAAAAGAGCGAAGTGGCAGATCTCCGCGGTATCCCGCTGGAGAAGATGTAAGGAATGCCAGACATGACTACTGCTAAAATGATAAAGATCCAACTTTACCGGAGCCCCATTAGCACTCCGGAACCGCACAAAGCGATTGTGCGGTCGTTGGGTTTGAAAAAAATGAACCGTATTGTTGAGAGGCCCGACACTCCATCCTTCCGCGGAATGGTGGCCAAGGTGCCTCACTTGCTCCGGATCGTGGAATAGCAAGTTTCCGTGGAGACCACCTCAAATGAATCTCAGTGATATTAAGCCGCCAGTCGGACAAGTAAAGAAAAAGCAGCGCGTCGGCCAAGGTATGGGTACCGGTCGAGGCAAGTTCTCCGGTCGAGGTGCCAAGGGTGCCAAATCAATCAGCGGCTACTCCCGGATGCGTGGATTCGAAGGCGGCCAGATGCCTTTGCATCGTCGTTTACCGAAACGCGGATTCACCAACATTTTCCGGAAGGAGTACGCAATCGTTAATCTTTCGACCCTCGATAAGCTCTCTGGTGACACGTTTGGCCCTGAACAGGTCGTTGCACTCAATGTCATCAAAAAGATGCTCGACGGTCTGAAGATCCTCGCCAACGGCGACATCACCCGTCCGATCCACGTCACCGCCCACATCTTTTCGAAGGCCGCCGAAGAAAAGATCAAAGCGGCTGGTGGTACCGTGACCGTGATTGAAAAGAAGTCCCGCATCCAACCTAAGGCATAGCTGAATGAAGTTCTTCGAAGCTCTGGCGAATGCATTCAAGATTCCGGATCTCCGGAATCGGATCCTCTTCACCCTCGGCATGCTCGCAATCTACCGGCTGGGAGGGCATATCCCCACCCCAGGAATTGATGCCGAGCGGCTAGAAGAGTTCTTCCAACAGAATCAGGGTACGCTCCTGGGTTTCATCGACCTGTTCTCCGGTGGCATGTTTCGCCGGTTAACCGTTTTTGCTCTGGGCATCATGCCCTACATCACGGCGTCGATTATTCTCCAGTTGATGACCATCGTGGTCCCGACCCTCGAAAAGCTTTCGAAAGAAGGCGAACTCGGTCGTCGGAAAATCACGCAGTGGACCCGATACCTTACGGTGGGTCTAGCCTTGGTGCAGTCATTTACCATCGCTTCCGCCCTTCAATCGCAAGGGAACTTCGTTGTGAATCCTGGCATCGGCTTCATCTTAATGACAATGATCTCCCTCACAACGGGAACCGCTTTCATTATGTGGCTCGGAGAGCAGATCACGGAACGCGGTATTGGGAACGGCATGTCGTTGATCATTTTTACCGGCATCGTCGTCGGCCTCCCACAAGCTATCGGTAACATCTATCAGAAGGCGTTCCAGACGCGCGAGTGGAACATTATCCAGCTTTTGGTCATCGTCGGCATCATGATTGCGGTCGTTGGTCTGATCGTCTTAGTTGAACGCGGGGAGCGGCGGATCCCAGTTCAATATGCTCGCCGCGTTGTGGGTCGTCGAATGATGGGTGGGCAGTCGACCCATCTTCCTCTCAAGGTGAATGCGGGCGGGGTGATTCCGGTCATCTTTGCTAGCTCTTTGCTGACCTTCCCGCAAACGCTTACGCAAGTTGCATGGGTACGGGATAATTCTTACCTTAGCGCCATGTTGCGGAGTATCCAGCACTCAGAGCCGCTCTATATCATCCTCTTTATCGCTCTCATCGTGTTTTTCTGCTTCTTCTACGTTTCGATTATCTTTAATCCGAATGAAGCGGCCGACAACATGAGAAAGTACGGTGGATTTATCCCGGGAATTCGCCCGGGTAAGAACACCGCTGATTACATGAATAATATTCTAACCAAGATCACAGTGGTCGGTGGTTTGTACCTCGCAGTTCTCTGTTTGCTTCCTGAAATCATGATCTCCGGCATCAAGCTCCAACACCTCCCTTTAATTGGGAACTGGGTTGATGCTTACTTCCCGCGCTTCATTCTGGATGGTCTGAACGTGAATTTCTACTTCGGTGGAACCTCGTTGCTGATCGTAGTTGGTGTTGCCATGGATACGATTAACCAGATCGAGGCCCAGCTCATCATGCGGCATTACGAGGGCTTCACCCCTCGGGCCGGACGGATCCGTGGTCGTCGTTCCTCCTCATAGCTCTGATCTTTCGCAATTGAATAACGCCGTCACCGCCAGTTTACGTGTCCTTAAACCCCTGGCGGTTATGCTCTACGGTGCACCGGGTTCCGGAAAAGGTACCTTCGGAAAGATGCTCAGCCAAGCTACCAGTTGGCCGCATATTTCAACGGGAGATCTGCTCCGCAGGCACATTACCGCGCGAACCGAAATTGGCCAGGCATCGGTTGCTATCCTTGAAGGGAATTATGTTCCTGACCAGATTGCAAATCAGTTAGTTGCTGACCGGATCCAAGCCGAGGATTGCCAGAACAGTTTTATCTTGGATGGGTATCCGAGGACGCTCCCGCAGAGCACGGTGTTTCTACCCGTTTTGCGGCGGCTGCGTATCGAACCCGTCGTTGTCCGACTTCAATTAGATTACGAAGCCACTAAATGCAGGCTCCTGAACAGAATTTCGTGTACTGGCTGTGGAGCCACTTTTAATTTGGTTTTTCTACCACCCAAACAACACGGACGTTGTGATGCGTGCGGGAGCCAGCTCGTCACCCGAACCGATGACCAAAGTGACTTGATCGAAAGGCGGATCGAGTACTACGACAAACTGACCGCCCCGGTGGAACACTATCTTATCAAAAACAAATTGCGTTGCTGGGAATTCGACGCGGCCCTGGAGCCCAAGCAACTTTTCTCTCAGTTCACAAATCAGCTTTTATCCGCGTCATTAGTTATCCAGCAAAAACAAGTCGCTCAATGATCATCCGCAAAAGTCCCGCCGAACTCGAAAAAATGCGTCGCAGCGGACTCCTCGTGTATCAGGTGCTTCAAACAGTGGCGGAAATGGTGAAAGAGGGTGTCTCGACGTTGGACTTGGAAACGATGGCCGAAAAGTTGATTCTGGAGGCCGGGGCTCGTCCGGCCTTTAAAGGTTACTACTCGGCCTCTGCTGGGAACCGTTACCCTTATGTCCTGTGCACCTCGGTCAACGACGAGATCGTGCATGGAATGCCGTCCAAACACAAAGTTCTCAAAAAAGGCGATATCATATCAATTGACACCGGAGTACAACTGAATGGCTACTATGGCGATTCGGCGATCACGGTTGGTGTCGGGGAAATTAGTCCCCAATTGGAAAAGCTTTTAACGGTCACCAAAGAATCTCTGGATCGAGCGATCGATCAAGTGAGGGAAGGGAACCGTCTGTTTGATATTTGCGCCACGGTGCAGAAACACGTAGAGTCGAATGGTTTTACGATAGTTCGGGAGTTCGTAGGGCACGGGATTGGCACCGAATTGCACGAGGAGCCTCAGGTTCCCAACTACGTCGACCGCAACAATGAAAATCCTCGGCTGAAAGAAGGCATGGTTCTCGCCATTGAGCCCATGGTCAATGCTGGTAAGCCACAATCTAAAGTTTTATCCGATCGTTGGACCGCTGTAAGTCAGGATGGTTCGGCTTCGGCCCATTTCGAGCATTGCGTGGCCGTAACAAAAAACGGGCCGTGGGTGCTAACCCGCCCGTAAAGAGTTCAGTTCGCATGGAAATCCACATCGCGACCGTCGTCGAGCTTATGCCAAACGGCATCGTAAAAGTGGAACTGGAAAACCGGCGGCAGGTGTTGGCACACCCCGGCGGCAAAAAAGAAATTGCATTCGTCCGGCTTCGGCCGGGAGATCAAGTAGAAGTGACGCTCTCGCTGCAAGACAACACGCGAGGCCGGATCACGGGGGCACCAAGGAAGTCATGAAAGTACGAGCATCGGTCAAAAAAATCTGTGATAAGTGCAAGGTCATTCACCGTTATGGAACGGTTCGGGTCATCTGTACGAATCCTAAGCACAAGCAGCGGCAGGGCTAGGCGTTCAGCCTCGTCCCTTTACCAGCAAACCTAAAAGAGAATCAGGAGAACCCAGCCAATGGCACGTATCGCCGGCGTCGATCTTCCCCCGAAAAAACGGGCCGAGATCGGTCTCACATACATTTACGGCATCGGCCGCACCCGCGCTAAGTCGATCCTTTATCGGGTCGGCGTAGACTTCGATCGCAAGATCTCAGACCTCACCGAAGACGAGGTTAACCAAATCCGTACCCTTCTCGAAAACGAAGGCGCGGTCGAGGGCGACCTGCGGAAAGAGGTTTCCCTAAACATTAAGCGCCTTATCGAAATGGGCTCTTATCGCGGCTTGCGCCATCGTCGAGGCCTGCCGGCCCGCGGACAGCGCACGCACACGAACGCCCGGACGCGGAAAGGACCGCGTAAGGGAACAGTTACTAACAAGAAGAAGCCGGGCCAGAAGTAACGGTCCGATCTAGTAAACGAACATGGCCAAAGCACCCGCAAAAAACGCTAAGAAGAAGGCCTTCAAGAAGAAGGAAAGAAAAAACGTACCGATTGGGCTCTGCCATGTGCAGGCCACGTTTAATAACACGATCGTTACGTTCACCGATCCCATCGGTAATGTCATCGCCTGGTCCAGTTCTGGTTCGTTGGGCTTTCGCGGTTCTCGGAAGGGAACTCCGTTTGCCGCTCAACAGGCCTCTCTGACCGCCGCCAACAAGGCGAAAGAATCTGGTCTCCGCACTGTCGAAGTTCGCGTCAGCGGTCCCGGCGCCGGTAGGGAATCGGCCATCCGAGCCTTGTCCACCGCTGGTATCGAAGTTCGGTCCATCAAAGACCGTACCCCGATCCCGCACAACGGATGCCGTCCTCCCAAAAAGCGTCGCGTTTGATATTCTTGTCTCGACCGAGGCTCTTCTTGGAGAGTACTTCGGTCGGGATTGGAAGCGTCATCTCGATCTCTCCACTTCCTCGGTATTAGGGGCAGTGGCGAAGGTCGGTCGCGTTGTGTAATACTGTTTAGTGATGCGTTTTGCGTTTGCTCGCAGCCGCTACCGCAAGCAGGAAGAAGGTCCGGCGGAGGTGCAATCCCGCCAGAAGACCGTAAACTGCACCCTGAGTTCATACTCAAAGGTTTAGGAGAAAGAATGGCCCGTTATATTGGCCCTGTGTGCCGCCTTTGTCGGCGCGAGGGAATGAAGCTCTACTTGAAGGGCGAACGTTGTTACGGCCCCAAGTGCGCCGTTAGTGATGAGAAGAAGCGTAACTTCCCTCCAGGCCAGCACGGCCAGGCTCGCAAGCCCAAAATCGTAGGCTATGGTCTGCAGCTTCGTGAGAAGCAGAAGACAAAGCGATACTTCGGCCTTCTTGAAGGTCAGTTCCGCAATATCTTCGAAAAGGCCAGCCGCTCGAAGGGGATCACGGGCGAAGTCATGTTGCAAATGCTCGAGAAGCGTCTCGACAATGTCGCATTCCGCATCGGGTTCTCCACCTCCCGCGCTGGCGCTCGCCAAGTGGTCCGCCACGGCCACCTGCTCGTCAACGGTAAGAAGGTGAACATCCCTTCTTATCAAGTTCGCCCGGGCGATGTCGTCTCCGTTCGAGACAAGAGCAAGGCAAATCCGGCGATTCTCTCGTCCCGTGATGCTACGGCCCATTTGCCGTCGCCCACGTGGCTCGAAGTGGATCGCGAAAATCTGAAGGCGACCATTGCCTCGAACCCCAAACGTGAAGAGCTTGTTCAGATCCAGGTCAACGAACAGTTGATCGTCGAACTGTACTCGAAGTAAGCGACCTAAGTCCCCCCCAACTCTACAAGGAGAGCTATGTTCAAGGGCTTTCAGAAACCGAAGCGGCTAGTTGCAAACACCGAAACGCTCACGGAACGTTATGGCATGTTCACGGCTCAGCCGTTTGAGCGTGGATTCGGCACGACGATCGGCAATAGCCTTCGTCGCGTTTTGCTCAGTTCGATTGAAGGCGCGGCGATTACCGCCGTCCGGATCGAAGGGGTGAATCACGAATTTAGTCCGATTCCCGGCGTCACCGAAGACGCCACCGATATCATCCTGAATCTAAAGCAGGTTCCGTTCAAGATGATGGCGGATGGCGTTCATACTGCCAGAATCATTGTCGATCAGCCTGGCGAGGTCCTATCAGGGCAGATCCAGACCGACGCCGACGTTGAAGTTCTCGACCCGCATCTTCATATCGCCACTGTTGGGGAAGGCGGAAAGCTCAATATTGAACTTCGCCTGAAGCAGGGTCGTGGCTATGTGGCGGCTGATCGAAACTTTGACGAAGACCTGCCGATCGGGTTTATTCCGATCGATTCGGTCCATTCCCCGGTTCGGAAGGTCAATTACTCGGTCGAGGCGGCCCGTCTCGGGCAGATGACTGACTATGACAAACTCACCCTCGAAGTGGTGACCAATGGCGCTATCTCACCGCAAGATTCGATCGGTATGGCTTCCAAGCTGCTGAAAGATCACATGAGCATCTTCATTAACTTTGAAGAAGTCTCCGAAGCGGTTGAAGAACCGGCCGAGCGCGTCACGGGGCAGGTCAACGAAGTATTGAATCGGTCGGTTGAGGAACTCGAACTTTCGGTTCGTTCCTACAACTGCTTGAAGAATGCCAATATTCAGACGATTGGTGATCTGGTTCAGAAGTCCGAAGCCGAAATGCTTCGTACAAAGAATTTTGGTCGCAAGTCTCTCAACGAAATCAAAGAGATCCTTTCTGGCCTCGGGCTCGGCTTCGGTATGAAGTTCGATTCGCAGGGCCGCCTAGTCTCGCCCGCTGGCTCCTCTTCCATGAGCGACAGCGCCGAACTCGACGATTAGATCTCGTCCCCGAAAAATCCGAAGTTAGAGAAAGAGCATGAGACATCAGCGAGCAGGTTTTAAACTTAAGCGCGACGTTAGCGCCCGCCGGGCGTTGTTACGTAGCTTGGTTACGAGCGCCATTCTAGAAGAGCGCATTGTTACTACGGTGCCGAAGGCAAAGGCTGCAAAGCCCCTTGTCGAAAAAATGATTACCTTGGCCAAACGGGATACCCTTCATTCCCGCCGCCAAGCCGCCCAATTCTTGCTGACTCCGGCTGCTGTGCAGAAGCTGTTTGAGAAGATTGGACCCCGCTTTACCCAGCGTAACGGCGGCTACACCCGCATCGTGCGGGTTGGTATCCGCAAGGGCGATGGCGCCGAGACCGCGATGCTCGAGCTGGTCGGCTCCGAGTTGGTCCGGCGCGCGGCCGATCGGGCCAAACGTCGCGAGGAGCGCCTGAAGCAGTTGCAGCAGGGTGAAGGTGCCCCCGTAGAGCAGGATTCGAACTAGCATCGTCGTCCCAAAACCCGGCGCAAGAGTCACCCCCGATTCTTGCGCCGGGTTTTTTGGCCCTGATCGCCCTACCCCATATGGAAGTGACTCCCGCAGTCGTGCCGTTTCGCGTGTCCGTCCTGTGCGTCACCCGCAACCAGGATCAGAACTTGCGACGTTGCTTAGCTGCACTGTCCCTCTCCACGCTGGCCAAGGAGATCGAGATCATTGTGGTCGACTTGGCCTCGTCCGACGAAACCTCCCAAGTTGTCGAAGGGCAGCCTAATTTGTCGTACCTGAGGCTGCCGAAGAACTTCGGTTGGACCAAAGCCGCGAATATTGGGCTGCGGTCGGCGCAAGGCGAGAGTATCCTGTTTCTCGATCCACGCGTCGAACTAGCCCCGGCTGCAATCGGAATCCTTGCGAACGCCGTCGAAGAGAACGGCGAAACCGCCGCCGCCGTCCCGACGCTCACCGACCCGGACGGCCGTCCCGCCCCCTATATTCGTCGGCTACCCACTCCTCGGGATCTCCGTCCATCCTTGACCCCTCCGGCCGATTCCCTCAGCCCCGAATCGGTAGAATATCCGGGTTCCTTTGCCCTCCTGATCCGAAAGTCCTTTCTCAAAGGGATGAACTTCCTCGATCAACGGTACGGGGAGCTTTGGGCGGACGCCGAGATCGCCGCCCAGGTCAAAAGCGCGGGACGCCGGATCCTCCGTAGTCCCGAAGCCGAAGGGATCCTGCACCCGGAACAGTCCAAGCGGCTGGACGCGGGGCTCCTGGAATCCGATTGGCACGCCGGTGCCTCCATTTATTTGAAAAAACATCACGGCAGTGGTCTCGGTCACTCCGTAAGTGCCATTCTCAGTTCTCTTTTTTCTGGGCGCCTTGGTTTGACCCGCCGGATCTTATCCGGGGACAAATTCGACGGAACCCAGGAGTAATCGAAACCGTTAGTTTTGCGCCGCCCGGGTGCATTGTGCTATCCTTGGTCTTTGCGCGCACACGACCTGTGTGCCCTGCCGACCCCAAATTTCGGAGTCTTCTTATGGAATGTCCTGTAACTGGTATCAAGACGCGATTCGGAAATCGTGTTTCGCACGCGAATAACAAAACCCGCCGCACCTGGCAGCCGAATATGCAGCGCAAGCGCTTTTGGTACCCGGCCGAGAACCGCTTCATCCGTCTCACGTTGAGCGTCCAAGGGATCAAGCACATCGACAAGGTCGGCATCGACGTCGTCGTGAAAGATCTTCGCGCAAAGGGCGTTAAGTTCTAAAGTTCTTGACACACAGGGCAGAAGTGAGTCCCTCGTTGCGCCAAAACGATTTTCCGGATCGGAGAGCCGCATGTCCGGCACGGCTCTCCCTTTCTACCGTACACCCGATGCTCCCGCTGGAAGGTGCCTTGTCTTCCAGCAGTATCCACGTAGTCGGAGATTGAAGATCCCCCCAGCGTGATCGCTTGGACTAAAAGTGCTCTCATTTCTAGCCACATTTCGCCCAGCCGCTTCGCTGACAACGTAGCACTGCTCAGAGTCGGATGGACCCCTGCGCGGAACAACAGTTCGTCGGCATAGATGTTACCCAGGCCTCGAATAAACGCCTGCGAGAGCAGGAGCGATTTAATTCCGGTCCGGTGTTTACCCGCCCGGATCACAAACTCTTCCTTCGATATCTCTAAAGGGTCCGGACCTAGCATCTGCAACGCGTCCGGCACCTCCTCGCCCCAAATCACTCGCCCGAACTGCCGAATATCTTCAAGGCTCAGCCGAACCCCGTCGAAACTCCATTCCGCCCGCGTATAAGGACTCTCGGGTACGTCAAACAGCAGCTTCCCGGTCATCCCTAAGTGGATCGCCAAGTGCCCCCGATCCAACTCAGCCAGGACGTACTTCCCGTGACGACGCACTTCCCTCACTACTGCCCCATCTAACACCGGAGGCATCACCCCGCGGAATACCCGCGACGGCCAGTATCTCGCGGAGATGACCCTCGCACCCCGCAGCCGAATCGCCAGCGCTCGGACAATCGTCTCCACCTCGGGTAGTTCCGGCATCGTCTACGGGAGCTCCAGCAAGATTTCGTCACCTGCCACTTCCACCCCATAGGTACGCAGCAAAATCGACGGATTGAAATCGCACTTCCCGGTTGTGCAGTCGAACTCCCATCCATGCCAAGGGCACACCAGCATATTGTCATGGAGCGCCCCCATCGCTAACGGGCCGCCCAAATGAGGGCACCGATTGTCCACCGCATACAATTTCCCGCCCCGATTACACACCGCCACCTCGGTCGCACCGACCCTCACCAAAATCACCCCGCCAAGCCGCACATCACCCGCCGCACCCACACGCACTAAGGACATATAGAATTAACCTACCATGCGTTCTCTTCTGATCCTCTATTCCG
>Ga0163144_10011381_pt1 | contig 18819 bp, 10 predicted proteins | sample OliLak19BULKMAT1_FD_123175 | JGI IMG/M metagenome (GOLD analysis project Ga0163144, IMG submission 123175) | Freshwater microbial mat bacterial communities from Lake Vanda, McMurdo Dry Valleys, Antarctica - Oligotrophic Lake LV.19.BULKMAT1 | ecosystem: Environmental > Aquatic > Freshwater >... | reverse complement strand
GAACAAATGGGTAAAACTTTCTCCGACTTCGTGATAAATCAACACATTTTAACAAATCACAAGAAAGCGGTTAATAGTGGATTTAACGCTCTCTTTTATAGTATAAATTAACCAAAGTCGAGGCCCACGGTTTCAACCGTAGGTAGGCGTGACACTGTCTGTTTTGTTTGCCCACCTTCAGGCTATGTGAATAAGTATGTGAATAAATAAGTTATAATTGATTGAAGCTTTGTAATACTTTTGATCACCTATGGAATCAGCAGCAATTGGCAATCAAATAACCCGAAGAGTAGCTAACAAATCTAAAGCTTTTACTGCTTTGGGGCTCGACAAGCCTCAACCTGCAGCCCCAGATTTGGAGCAGTCGGTGTTGGGTGCTTTATTGACAGACAAAGAGGCACTTTCTAAAGTGGCCGATTTTCTTCGTCCCGATGCCTTTTATGGCGACAAAAACAAGAAGATTTACGAAGCCATTCTGAATTTGTCGAACAAATCGGAGCCTGTCGATATTCGCACAGTTACAAACGAATTACGTTTCAACGGCCAATTGGAGTTTGTAGGAGGTGCATTCTACGTGTCGCAGCTTACCTTCAATATCCAATCTGCAGCCAATATTGAATACCATGGGCGCATCATGGTGCAGTATTACCTAAAACGCTGTCTTATTTCCATCTCTGCCGAAGTATACAAAGATGCCTTTGAAGACAATGAAGACGTATTCCACATTCTAGACCGTGCCCAGCAAAAATTATTTGAAATATCGGAGCAATTACAAAAGAAGAACTACGAAGGCACTAGCACCTTGGTGCAAAAAGCCCTAAAAGAAATAGAAGAAAAGCGCAAACACAAAGATGGATTGACGGGCGTACCCAGTGGTTTTACCAACCTAGACAGGCTTACTTCTGGCTGGCAAAAAAGCGATTTGGTAATTGTTGCAGCACGGCCTGCCATGGGAAAAACAGCTTTTGTGCTGTCCACCATTCGCAATGCTGCCGTAGATCATAACCGTGCCTGTGCTATTTTTTCACTGGAGATGTCAAATATTCAGCTTATGCTCCGGATGATTTCATCCGAATCGGAAATAGAATCGGAGAAAATCAAAAAAGGACAGTTGGCAGAGCACGAATGGATACAGCTCACCCAAAAGGTAGGCAAGCTTTCTTCTGCCAAGATATTTATCGATGACACCCCTGCCTTGAGCGTACTAGAATTGCGAGCCAAATGCCGTAGGCTCAAAACCCAGCACAATATTGAGCTGATCGTAATCGATTACTTGCAATTGATGAGTGGCGATAATGGAGGCAAAGCTTCGGGCAATCGCGAGCAGGAAATAGCCTATATTTCTCGCTCACTCAAAGGCATGGCGAAGGAGTTGGAAGTTCCGGTAATAGCGCTCTCGCAGTTGAGCCGAGCAGTAGAAACCCGAGGAACATCAAAACGCCCGCAGCTTTCAGATTTGCGTGAATCTGGCTCTATCGAGCAAGATGCAGATATGGTTATGTTTTTATACCGCCCCGAATATTATGGCTTGACAGAAGATGAAAACGGAAATCCAACGGCAGGGGTTGGAGAGGTGATTGTGGCTAAACACCGCAATGGCCCAATAGATACAGTGCAGCTTCGTTTCATAGGAAAATACACCAAATTCTGCGATTTAGAGCGGGATTTGCCAGTAGATGCCAACAGCCTAACCAATTTTGGAAACGACATGAACTTCCCAAATGTGAAAGGAACAGGAGGTTTCGGGGGCGAAAGCATTAAAAGACAAAGCAAAAATTGGGACAAAGAAGATAAAAACAAAGGTATTGACCTCGGCCGCCCAGGCGACTACCAAGAGCCTGCCCCTTTCTAAGCTCCATTCAAAAAAGCATTACCGACAACTAATGTATATGTCTGCTATTTGGTAGATAATGATACATTGGTTTTTTGTTGAGAAATGAACACACCATTAAAAAATATATTTGGAGGAATAGTTGCCAACCTTGGCCTTATAATTCTGCTCGTTAATTTTGTTTTGACCATCAGCGGAATTATATTCTTAAACTGGGATATTGTTCATATCTATATCATTTTTTGCGCAGATGTGCTGCTGAATACTCTATTTGTTGCTATTAAGTATGGGAAAGATGAATTAACCCTTTTTAAAAATTTCCGTGTATTTAATATATCGAAATCTCGATTTTCGTTTTACACTAGCATAATCACTTTTCTATTGGTTAGAATTGGGTTGCTTTGTGTGTTTTTCATCGTGTGCTTAATCCTAATTTTAATAACAGCCAACAAGGGTGTTCTGATCATACTTGAGCAAGATTTTAAAAAAATCATTTTTTTCGAAGATATTCACTTTTGCTTGGCCATTCTGTTAATGATCGTTAAAAAGGGAGTGGACTTTGTTGATTATTATAAAGACTCAAAATTTGATCTGATAGAAAACAGAATCAGACTAGAAGAGTATTATATAGACGACAAAAGTTATGTTATTATGGTCTTTATCCTTTTTGGTAGTTTGGTTGATATGGTTGCAATCAACCTAATCCCCTCTATCACATTTAGCATATTTACGTCTGTGAGCTGTCTTTTTATAATGATTAAAACTTATTACGATATAAGGGCACTCTTCTCTTAGCTCCATTTGTATACACCTACTTTGTACAATATTGTCGAGAAACAAAGCGAAGAGGCAAGTGTAAGTTTTACCTAAAGAGGGCTAGCTTAAAAGCTCGGAAGCCGCTACCCCACACTGTGTAGCAATTGTTTGCCATTTCTAAAATACTTAGTGCTAAGTGAGGGCAAATAAGCCATCATAAACTCTTCTCTACCCAACCAATGCAAAATCGATTTGTCTTTTGGCCAAATCTGCTCCTTTTACTACCACTCTTATTTTATCTCCAAAAGTGATTACACGATTGTGTTTGCGGCCTACTACTCTATAGTTGGTCAAATCAAGATCGTAGTAATCGTCAGTCATTTCTTGAAAGCGAATTAGCCCTTCGCACTTGGTTTCTATTACTTCCGCAAATATGCCCCACTCAGTAATGCCCGATACTAAGGCATCGAACTCTTGCCCTATTACTTTGAGCATATATTCGGCTTGCTTGTACTTGATAGATGCCCTTTCGGCCTCAGCAGCCACCTTTTCCATGTCTGACGAATGCTTACATTGTTCTTCAAAAGCCTTTTTTTCAATACCAGCTATATTGTCTTTCAGGTATTTTTCAAGTAAACGGTGAGCCATCATATCGGGATAGCGCCTTATCGGTGAGGTGAAGTGTGAATAATGATCGAAAGCCAAGCCAAAATGCCCCATGGCATCGGTAGTGTATTTGGCTTTGGCCATGGCCCGTACGGCTAGGTTTTGTAGCATATTGCCTTCGGGCTTCGACTCTACTTCTTCCATCAAACTATTGAGTTCTTTCGAAACATTATTGCTCTCGGCATCTAGTTTATAGCCAAATTTGTTGGCAAATAGCGAGAACGAACGCAGCTTTTCCACATCTGGTTTATCGTGCGTACGATACACCATCACGTTTTTTTCTTTCCCCATTTTATAATCAAATACATGCTGAGCTACTCTTTTATTGGCCATCAACATAAACTCTTCGATCAGCTTGTGGGCATCTTTTCGCACTTTCGCATACACGCCCAGCGGTACACCATCTTCATCTAGCTTAAATTTTACTTCTACCGTTTCAAAGTTTATAGCTCCTTTTCTAAATCTTTCAGTTTTGATAAGCTTGGCTAGCTCATTCATGGTTTTGATTTCTTCATGAAGCTCGCCCTCTCCGGCTTCTATTATAGCTTGCACTTCTTCGTAGCTAAACCGCCTATCGGAATAAATCACCGTTTTACCAAACCATTCCTTTTTTATGTGGGCTTTGTCGTCAAGTTCAAATACTGCCGAAAACGTAAGGCGATCTACGTTGGGTTTTAGAGAACATAGGTCGTTCGATAGCTTTTCGGGTAGCATCGGAATACATCTATCTACCAAATATACAGAGGTGGCCCGCTTTTTTGCCTCGTCTTCTAGCTTCGAATTGAGTTTTATATAGTGTGTTACATCAGCTATGTGTACACCTATCTCATAGTTGCCATTTTCTAGCTTCTGAATCGATAATGCATCGTCAAAATCTTTTGCATCTGCCGGATCTATGGTGAATGTGAGCGTTTTTCTGAAGTCTCTTCTGGCTTTGAGTTCATCTTTAGTCAGATCCCAAGCTATCGCACTGGCTTCGGCATCCACATCTTGCGGAAAATCGACTGGAAGTCCAAATTCGGCCATGATCGAATTCATTTCTGTGTTGTTGTCTCCGGCTTTTCCCAGCACTTGTATCACTATCCCCTTCGGATTTTTGCCATTTCTGCTCCATCCATCAAGCTTTACCAGCACCTTATCACCATCTCTAGCCCCTACTGTGTCTACTAATTCCACCATGAAGTCGTTGTGCATCTTTTTCGAATCGGGCACCACAAACGCTACCGATCTTTGAACTTGTATCTTTCCAACATAAGACTCCCGTTTTCTTTTTATTACTTCAATTACTTCTCCTGTAGCCCTGCCGTCTTCTCTTGTCCTTTTGGCTGCCGTAAGCATAATCTTTACAGTGTCGCCATCAAATGCTTGGTTCAGATCTTCTGCTGGCACTATTACATCTTGTTCCAAGCCATCTACAATCACAAAGGCCATCCGAGCATTTACGTAATCTACTATACCCTCTAACACTTGCGGTTTGAAGGCAGATTGAAAACTTCCATCTTCCATCAGCGCTATTTTTTTGTCTATTACCAATTTATCAATGGCAGAAAACAAGGCTGAAATGTGTTTTTTCTCTTTTAGGCGTAAAGTTTTCACCAATTCACCTTTCGAGAATTTCTCATCGAAATTGCGGTCTAAAAAATTTTGTAATTCACGAATTATCTCACCATTGGTATCTAATGAGCCGACTTTTCTCTCTTGGTTTCTATTTGCTTTTCTCGACATGTTGTTGTTATTGAAATTTTTTTATGCTACGATACTATGTGATTGATTAGAATTTCAATCTTAATCAACTTGGGGCAATGTTTTTTTTTAGAACTGAAAAGTACCAATTAACTGCCCCGGTCAATGGTTCAAGCCCACGTTTGCGTGGTTAATATATGTCAACAACTTTTCACTTAACTCTTTTTAAAAGCTTAATTCTTGTGTTTTTATCTTTTTTGAATAGTTTTCCAAAGCCTTAGCACATCCGGATAACAATGTGAGTAAGCCAGTTTTTTTCAATGTCATTTTTCCCTACAAGCAGATTTATAGGGGTAAAGGGCGGAATTTTAAACGCTGAATAATTCACAAAATTTTTCAGGATCACTGTATTTATTATTCGTTATTATATTTAAAATTAAGAATAGGAGAGGTTTTTAATCGCATTACATTACAAATATGCTACTATTTTAACTGCCTCCCAAACTGGCTTCTGTGCTACTTTTTACTTCCAATACTTTAGATGAAAAAACCAAGTTAATACCTCAACCTTGAGGCTGACCTCACAACCATACCCGATCAAACATTACGCACCGAGATTGTTGGCTTCTTAACATGTAGTTAATATCCTTTTTTTTTCAGAGTTTTATAAGCTCAATTCTTTACTAATGCGTGTCATCCTTTTTGTTCTTATTGCTATACATCTACTCATCATTGCTTGTAATGCACCCAAATCAGCATTTAGAAACGGCAAAAAGCCAGCCGAAATACAAAAGCCCGACTGGGCTGCCAAGAATTATGGCTACAAATCGGCTCGCAATAGCTATTCCGATCTGTTGCATACCAAGCTTGAGGTAAGTTTCGACTGGGCAAAGAAGCAAATGTTTGGCAAAGCCTACCTCAGTTTCAAGCCTTATTTTTATCCACAAGATTCATTAGTGCTCGATGCCAAGGGTTTCGATATTAAGGCCGTTCAGCTCATTAATACCAAGGCCATCAACACTGAGCTCAGGTATACGTACGACAATAAAAAGCTCAATATTAAACTCAATAAAAAGTATACCTCGTGCGATACATTTCACATTTTTATAGAATACGTAGCCAAACCAGAAGAATTGAAAACCTCGGGTGGTGAAGCAATTACATCCGATAAAGGCCTGTTTTTCATTGTCCCCGACTCTGCCAACCCCACCAAGCCGTATCAAATATGGACCCAAGGCGAGACCGAATCAAGCTCTTGCTGGTTTCCCACCACCGATAGTCCCAATGAAAAATGCACGCAGGAAATGTACATTACAGTAGATGAGAAGTACAAAACTCTCTCTAATGGCGAATTTATTTACAGCCACAAAAATGCTGACCAAACCCGTACAGAATACTGGAAGCAGGCATTGCCACATGCTACCTATTTATTTATGATGGCTATTGGTGAATTTGCTGTGGTACACGACAAATGGAATAAAATTCCTGTAGATTATTATGTAGAACCAAGCCATGAAAAATATGCCCGCCATATATTTGGCCTTACGCCCGAAATGATCGGGTTTTTCTCCGCCAAACTAAAGTACAAATACCCTTGGGCCAAATACAGCTCTGTGATAGTACGCGATTATGTATCTGGGGCCATGGAAAACACCTCTGCGACCGTATTTATGGACGGCCTGCAAAAAACTGATCGCGAATTGTTAGATGAAAACTATGAAAATATCATAGCCCACGAACTTTTCCATCACTGGTTTGGCGATCTGGTCACCGCAGAATCGTGGGCACACCTGCCCCTCAATGAGTCGTTTGCCACCTATGCAGAATTTATGTGGGAAGAATATAAAAGAGGCAAAATGGCAGCCGATTACGCCCGGTTAAACGACCTACAAAGCTACCTGCGAGAAGCAGAAAGCAAACGCGAACCTTTGATAAGATTTAACAACAAATCCCCTGACGACATGTTCGATAGCCATTCTTATGCCAAGGGGGGCTGCGTATTATCAATGCTTAGAAATGTAGTTGGCGATACTGCCTTTTACCAATCGTTGGCTTTGTATCTGAAAACGAATGAATTCAAATCGGCTGAAATACACCACCTTCGTTTTGCCTTTGAAGAAGTGACTGGGCAAGATTTGAACTGGTTTTTCGACCAGTGGTTTATGCAACCTGGCCATCCTGATATTGTTGTTTTAGATTCCTACACTGATGGCAAGCTAAAGATCACCGTGTATCAAAATCAAGACAGCCTATATGCACCCATATTCAAGCTCCCAGTGAAGCTTGAGATCTACACCGATTCGGCCAAGATTACCAAACATATCACTGTTAATAAGGCCAAACAGCAATTTGAATTTGAAGTGAACAAGAAGCCAGAGCTCGTCCTTTTCGATCCCGAGCATATATTGGTTTCCAACACAAACCATAAAAAAACACGTAAAGAATACATAACACAATATGAAAAATCAGATACTTACTTTGCAAAATACCAAGCCTTAGATGAAATGGGCGTCTATATCGACTCTGCCTCAGTAAGAGCTAGTTGTATAAAAGCATTGGATCAACCTTTTTGGAAGCTTAGGGAAATAGCTTTAGATAATTTGGAAAAATATAAGGGAAAGGACACCAGCGAAATCTTAACTCGCATTTCGCTGATGGCTCAAAACGATAAAAACACAACCGTGAGAGCCAACGCTGTAAGTTTTTTAGGGAAAAAAGCCAGGCCAGCATTTGAAAAAATTTACGAAATGGGCTTAAAAGACAGTTCGTATGCCGTAGTAGGAGCTTCAATATTGTCGTATTTAAAATTGAAACCAGCCAATGCCGATTCTACATTGAAAATATTCGATAGCGAAACCAACAGCGAAATAGTGAGTGCCATTTCCGAATATTATAGCACCCATTACGATTCTACGAAATACGAATGGTTTGCAAATAAAATCAAAGCCATCAAGCCCGAATCATTATTTTTCCTAGTCCAAGATTTTGGCACATTTTTATTAAAATCGAATGCTAATTTGCAACAACAAGGAGCAACTATATTGCTGCCATTAGCTGAAAAGTCTCCATTTGAATGGGTACGTTATTCTGCATATAAATCTTTGATAATTGTAGGGTTGAAAAGCAAAGAGCAAAATCTGAAACGGATAAAAGAAGGCGAAAGGAGCGAAAGGTTGAGGAGGTTGTATAAGAATTTGTAGCTGCATTTTTTAGGAATTGCCTGCCACAGGAGCAAAAATAAATACAACTTCATCTTTTGTAGCATTTTATTAATTTGACTTTGCCATGAATAAATTGTACTTATATTTACCCTTAATTCAAAAGAAGAATTAAATCCGTTTTAATTTTCATTACACATCTACTACTTATGTTTAAAAATTTAAGCCTTTTTGGTTGCTCACTTATGCTTGGTTTGAGTGTGTTTGCCCAGCCAGTATCGCAAGATCCGAGGATAAAAGTGCAAAAGTTATTAGCAATTCCAGCCTACGGGGTGCGTGTGGCCATCGATAAAAAGACCGAAAGGATGTATTTCACCACCAGCCACGACAACCCCAAAACGAACAACGAAATATATGAGGTGCTGAATTACAAAACAACGCCTAGCTACAGCTTAGTAGCAAATAAGGATAACCATGGTATTGTAGAGCAAATGACAGGCATGGTTGTTTACGATGGCGTAATGTACGTATCGGGAAGTATCGACAATGGCAGCACAATTGTAGGAATTATTAAAAAAGCTTCTCTACCTATCACGGGAGGCACTACTTGGGCAACTGTAGCTAAATCGGCTCCCTATCTGAAATCAAACAGTGCTTTTGATCACCGAATGAATGCAATTGCTGTAGATCCGGCAGGGCAATATTTGTATTTGAATAGCGGAAGTAAGTCAGATCATGGTGAATTTAACAAGAATTTTTTAGCCAGTCTCGAAAGAGAAGCCCCGCTTACTGCAAAAATTATCCGTATCCCATTAAATTCTTTAAATCTTCGCCTGCCAAATAACGATTCTCTGAATACTTATGTGTATGCAAATGGCACTAGAAATTCATTTGGGTTGGCTTTTGATGCCAATGGCAATATGTTTGGCACTGAAAATGCAGGCGACAGAGACCATCCTGAAGAGCTAAACTGGCTCAGACAAGGGCATCATTACGGTTTTCCGTACAGGCTTGGTGGCTTAAACAATCCGCAGCAATTTGCGGAGTATGCTCCAGGTGTATCAAATAACCAATGGTTTAATAACCCAAGTACAGATTATTTTATTCAAACAAGCCCTGTGAGAAGTATAGGCTGGGTGAACGGTCACTTTTATACCGACCCTACATTTCCGAAAAAACCCGATAATCTGAAACTAACAGAGCCTGTAATTAACCTAGGGCCACATGCTGATATATATAGAGATACTACAGATTACACCATGGCGAGTGCAATCTACGATGCCAGCATCACTGCCGGAGCGACAATGACTACTTTCTCGCCTCACCTTTCGCCAGCAGGTATCACATTTGACCGAGACAGGTATTTGTCCGCACCATTCAGAAGCAATGGATTTCTTGTGTTTTGCAACAGCGCAGGAATGGCACAAGTGTTCAATTCCGATAATTCGGGTGGAGCCTTGGCGCAAATCAAACTAACTTACGATGCTGCAATTGATAATTATAAAACAACTACTACCAACATCGTAAAAGGCTTTAATACACCATTGGGTGTAGAGCTTTATAAAAATGACCTATTTGTGATAGAGCATGACGGGACATCTCCTGGCATCTATATAGTGTCTTTTGACGAACAATTAGAGATTTCAAAAGCCACCAACGACATACTTATCGATGGCAAAGGCAATGACTTGGACTGGAATTTTGTGCCATGGACACCCATAGATAAATTGTGGATAGATAACGTGAGTGGCAACCAGAACACTTTGCCAACTGCCTCTGATTTTTCTGGAAGATTCAAAACCCTTTGGAAAGGCAGCAAACTATTTGTCTTGGCCGAAATTACAGACAACATTTTTGACGGCAAAGGGCCTAATGACAACCCACTAGATTCCTATTCGGAGTTCGATTGCCTAGAAATACTGATTAATCAAAGTAATTCTAAAGCCATGCACGAGCGCAATAACAAGGCTTTTGCCTTCCATATTTCACCTCAAGGCGATGCCCTAGATTTACGTGGCGATGGAGTCACTTCTTGGAGTCCTAACCCTGCTAGGGTATTCAACAAATTTACACCAATAGTAGTAGCCTCAATTACTGGCACTGGAACCCAACGTACTTGGGAAACAGCAATTACAGTGTACGACAGTACTTTTAACGAACTGTTACTATCGCCTGCTAATGCCAATTCTTTGGTCACACTCACAACCAATAAAATGATCGGCTTTTCGGTTTCGTACAATGATAGAGACGGAGCAGCAGGCAGAAGGTTTATGATGGGGTCTAACGCAGTGCCTGGTACAACAAACAGCGCTCGGAACATTCCTTGGCAAGATGCAAGGGTGTTTGGACAAGCCGTACTGACCAATAGCTTGGTAGCAGCACCATCTTTCTCACTTAGCGCCACCAACATCGGTATTAAAAGCAATAGAGACACGACTATAATCGTTACTTCCATAGCGCTTACACCCGAACAGCAAATCGTATATTCAATTGCCCCTCAGGTGAATTTTGCTACTATTTCGATAAACAGCATAAGTGGAAGTGTATCGATAGCCTACTTAAAAAACGCGCTGGGCAATCAAATATTTACCATTTCGGGTTTTAATGGGATACTTGCTGCGTCCAAAACACTCACTGTAGATGTAATTTCCATTACTGGAGTTTTAACTACGCCTTCGGGAATAGTAGATAAAACGATCGAAAATAGTGTGGTCATATTTCCAAACCCTGCAACAAATAGGGTGTCGATCAATAATATATCGGGCGTAAAATCATTAAAATTAGTTGACGTGCAAGGAGCTATAAAATCGGAATTTTTATTGGCAGATCTCGATAACACAGAAATTAATCTTGATGCATTACCTAAAGGATTTTATTTCCTTTACTTCGGCACCACCAATTATACATTTATCAAAAAGTTGATCATTCAATAAGCTGGTGTATACAATTGTGACATAAAAAAGCTCTGTAAACTAGGTTTACAGAGCTTTTTGTAAATAATCATGCTAACCGTTATCAAGAAACTTATGCAACTTCTGGCTAAGTTTAATTCCAGTTTCTACTAGTGCGAAAATGAAGGAACAGCGTTTTTTTTCGGCCATTCTAATATCATTTTAGCTCCTTAGCCTTGATAACCGTGCTCCATTTTTCCACCCCACCAACATCAAAAAAGCTCAATTTTAGTTGTCTATCTTGCCTTGTACCGCTTACATCAATGGTGGCAAAATTCCTTTCTGTTAGTATCGATTCTGGGATTCTCAGGCTGTTGTTTTCTTCTTTTGCTCTTGTATTTGCTTTGGAGGTGAGGGGCGAGATCGTAAAATCATACAACGGATAGGTGTCGGCTCTTACCATCTTTGCAACTTCGCTATGATGGCGGTCGCCCGTAAGAAATACCACACCAGCTATTTTTTCCTTTTTTAAGGTGCTAAGAATGCTGTCACGCTCTACTGCACACATGTTTGCATAAGTCTCGTTAGTCTTTAGCTCATTCAAAAATTGCCCCCCTATAGCAACAAATTTGAAGGTGGCTTTGCTGGCTACAAGTGCGTCTTTAAACCATTGCAACTGCTCGCTACCTAAAACAGTGCATGCCCCCGTTTTCTGGTTGTTGGGCGAACGATAGTAGCGGTTGTCGAGCATGAAGAACTCACAATCAGCCCATTGGAACGAAGTGAATGCCCCTTTTGTATCGCCTACACCATACGAAGGATTGCCCCAAAACAGTTGAAAAGCGTTGTAGGTAGTATTCTTGTTCCAAAAGCTGCGATCTGAATCATTTGGGCCGTAATCATGGTCGTCCCAAATGGCATAGTGGTGTGCGGAAGCTAGCAGCGGTTGCATCTCTTTCAAAGAACGGGTGTGCGTATAGCGATGAAAAATGCCCGTTTTGGTATCCCAATCCGATTCTCGCAGATACGTATTATCGCCCAACCAAATCATCAAATCTGGTTTTTTGTCATTTATTGCTTTGAAAATTTCATAACTGCCACCATAAGATTCGCCCGGTCTGTCGTAGGCAGGTTCGGCAACATACGTACAGCTACCTAAGGCCATTTTAAAATCAGGGGCATCTCCCCGAAATAGCCATTGTTTTTTTGATTGAAAATGTAGCGGATACGACAATTTCTGTAACTTTCCGTTTACATATATTTCATAGTCATATACATTGCCGGGAGTCACCTTGTCGGCAATCAGCTTGGCAGTATAGGCTTCATTTTTAGCGGTGGCTATTTCATTTGTGAAAAATTTCACCCCCGAGGAGGTTTGCACCCAGTAGGCCGCTTTTACTTTGGCTGGCGTGTTGGTTTGAATCCAGATCAGCACTTCTCTCATCTCGGAATACCCCAACATAGGCCCAGATTGAATGGTTTGAGAAATACCCAGCTGGCTTAGGCAAATAAATAAAAGTAGGGCAATATTTTTTTTCATGAAATTAACATTTGAACGGTTTGATACAGGATTTTAATGCTTGAAGTCGCAATTTAAGAACAATTGCATTAAGCCAATATTAATAAAAAGCCCCAATACCGAGAAGGGGGCTGAAAAATGTAATTTTTAAAAGCTAGGTCAATTCCGTTCCTTCCAAAGCCCATCTCCATTTCTCTACAAAACCAAGTTTTGAGCCATAACGTGTACAAGCGGGTTGCGGTGAAGGTAAAAATAAGCAAATGGTATTTATCTGGGCTTCACCAAGTAATTTAATACTGATGGGTAGATAACAACACAAGCGTACATGATTGTTCGGTCGCTATCCCGTTGTTATTGGCCAAGGTTGCCAGTTCTTGGTTTTCAGTGCCAGGATTAAATATGATTCTTCTAGGCATTGTATCAATTATATAGGAGTACCACTCCTTTTGGTTTGCTGGCGATACATATAAAGTGATTGTGTCTATATCTTTTTGCACCTCTTTGCTATTTACTATCTTACGGCCAAACACTTGCCCCTTGTGGATGCCAACAGGCACTATCTCGTGCCCATGATTGGTAAGCATTTGCGCAGCTTTGAATGCGTAACGTTCGGTATTTGCAGTTGCCCCAATGATTAATGTCTTCATGGTATTGAATGCCCTCTTATCCACCAAGAAGGCTTACTACTAGTTTGATATTCAGGAGATTGGTAGATACATTTCCTTCGACATTTGAAAAACATTTGCTCTCCAGATTAAGTGCAATTGGAACGAACTTTTATTTGGAAGCAGTGTATCGAGGGTAGCAAGTGATAACTCAACTATTGAAGTGTAACAGCTAGCGTTTACCTCAGCACATGATTATCAGTTATGCAAATAAATAGAAAAGCGCCTGTCTCTTTCCAGCAGGAGCTTGAGGGTATTACAAAGGCTGTGTTTCATTGGTTATGCAAAGGTCATTTTTCAGTTTGGTAAGTACGATTATACTATACTTCTATATATACGCCATCGTTCCTCACTTGGACGGGGAAAGTCTTTAGCGGCTTGTAATTGCTGTTACCCGATATGCCTGTTTTCAAATTGATGGTCAGGAAATGAAAAGGGCATTCAATTTTATCGCCACCGATGCAATTTGAGCCTTTTAGCGGCAGATTTTGGTGTGGACAATTGTTTTCTATGGCCCAAAATCCAGAACGGGTTCTGAAAATGGCAATATTTTCATTTGCTATGGTAATGGCACGCGATTTCATCAGTGCGATAGAAGCCTTTGCGAGTGCTTCACTATCAAATATTAAATGCCAAGTCACAGCGTTGGTTTGCGTAATTTAAGTATCAAGACAGTATTCATTTCATGCCAGAGGGCAATTGCGGCTAAAATGGTAAGCTAGTTTTTCAATAGTATTTTCAATAATAGCCCTTCCGCAAGCCACTTGATACATTATTCTGCTAGATTTTATTTTTAAAAATAAAGAAAATCTGGTTTATGAAATTGTTTTTGATGTCGAAAATGTAAATTGAAGCCACAAAAAGCATAATTCAGGAGAAATAGGGTTAAAATTTTATCCAACTGGGGAAAAAGAAAAGTACTACTACAGAGCCAGTAAGTACAAAAGCGTAAATATAGGTTGGCCAGTTTATTTTATGCACCTCGCTTGCAGCATTGGCTTTAAGGTACATGAAGTAGGGAATTTTCAGGTAGTAGAATAGCCCCACTACTGTATTTGCCAGCCCAAACAGAAACATATAAAGAAATATACGCTCTTGCTCTAAAGTATAGCTGTCCCACAAGGCACTGAAAATGTAAAATTTGGCAAAAAAGCCTGTGGTTGGGGGCAATCCGGTAAGTGCAATCATGCAAATGATGGCAGCAATACCAATGCCAGGATACGAGAAGCCCAGCCCTGCAAATGAGGCTATGGCTTCATTGCGGGTCAATTTTATGAGTTGATCTACAATGTAAAAAGAGGCAAAACTGATAAATACGTAGGCCGTCATGTAATACAGCACCGATTCGTAAGCCTGACTTTCAAAGCTAGTGAGTGGCAGCAACAGAAATCCTGAATGGGCTATGGCCGAATAAGCAAGCATCCGCTTGGCATTGGTTTGCGACAACGCCATCAAATTACCGATAGCGATAGTAGCCACTGCACTGAAGCCAAGCAGGTATTCGGGGCTGAACCACTTTACAAAACTCTCGAAATCGTATTGCCAAATTACGGGCATAAAATTGAGCAGAAAGCCGAATCCGGCTATCTTAGTACAAGTGCTGAAAAACGCTAGCGTAGCCAATGGCGTACTTTCATACACATCGGCTACCCAAAAATGAAAAGGGAAGGCTGAGATTTTGAACAAAACACCCGCCATTACCATCACCAAGGCTAGGGTGACTGCAACAGGCGATACGGCTGATAGCTTTTGAGAGAAATCGGGGGTGATAAAATCTACCGAACCCGTGAAGCCAAAAAGCAACGAGATACCATAAAGCATAATGGCAGAGGCAAACATGCCATAGAGAAGGTATTTTACCGAAGCTTCTGCACTTTTCTTTTCGTTTGGCAAAGCCACCAATATATAAGAGGCTACAGAAATAATTTCCAAGGCCAAGAAAGCAATCAAAAAATTGCCCGCTAATACAATGAGGCTCGACCCGAAAATAACCGCAGTAAGCAGTGCATAGTATTCAGTAGGCTTCTCTTTGTGCTCCGACAACTCTCTAAAAAACACCGTTAATAGGCCGCAAACAGCAAATATCAGTTTTAAGTATACAACTCTGCTATTCAAGCTCAAGGCGCCAGAGAAAAGCATTATTTTAGGGTTGAAATTGTATTGTTGTATCAGCAAATACAATTCTAATCCTATTCCGATCAAGAAAATGACGGGTACAATGGTTTTGCTACTTTTTCTAAATATCAGTCCACCCATGATTATGAGTATAAACAGGAAAAACAACACGAATTCGGGCACGCAGTAGGCCAATGAAAACTGTATGTCTGCTATATATTCCGAAGGGTGCATATTTTAAAGCACTGCTCAAAAGCAGTCAGACAAAGAACTAAAAAAAAAATTGATAATGCCTTGTGAACATTATCTAAACTTGCTGTTCTTTGTATAAAAAACTGTAGACAATGAATTTTCCAACGGATTTAAAGTATTCAAAAGACCACGAGTGGGTTAAAATTACGGGCAGCGAAGCTTTGGTAGGCATTACCGAATTTGCCCAAAGTGAATTGGGTGACATCGTATTTGTAGATATCAATACTGTAGGGCAATCAGTAAAGCAATTTGCCTTATTTGGAAGTGTAGAGGCTGTGAAAACAGTTTCAGATCTTTTTCTACCTATTTCAGGCAAAATATTGGAGGTAAATACCGAATTGAATGCAAAGCCGGAGTTGGTGAATAATGCACCCTACGAAGGCGGCTGGATTGTGAAAATAGCAGTAGAAAACACCGCAGACTTAGAAAAGCTGATGTCCGCGGCCGAATATCAGAAACTAGTAGGGGAGTAATCAACTGCACTTATTCCACCAGCTTACTGCCTTGGCACGACTGATTTTTAGTTTTTGCAAAGCTCATCCTTATTCGAATTTTTAAGGTTTGAATGAATGGCTGCCTCACCTCTGGTGTTGTTCTTGCGACCAAAAAATAATAACGTAAGGGGAATTTGCTATGCAGCGAATAGTAGTAAATAGGGCTGTGTAATTAATCAAGCTTCTGATAGGAATGAAGTCGGAGGTAGATAGGAAGTGCGGATTTTCGTATTTTTAATTTGCACCTTTACTGATTTTCTTTCGACCAGCAAACAACAGCACAATGGAAATTTGCCATTTGGCGAAGAACACCAAAGATGGAAAATGTTTGGCCTTATTGGCATTTGCCCCTCACTACAATATACCAAAATAGCAACCCACATTTAAAGAGTTTGCTAATTTTGCCATATCTAAAAAAGCACCCTCTATGAAAATCGGTAAACTTTGGCTAGCAGCATTTGCTATTTTAATTGCAAGCCTAAGGCTTTTCGCTGGCATTATTCCCATTACTGGTTGGCAATTTTCGGAAGGCAGAAAAAATGAGTGGCTTCCAGCTACCGTTCCCGGCACCGTGCACCAAGATTTGATTACCAATAATAAAATCGAAAACCCCTTTTATGGCGACAATGAATTCAAACAAGTCTGGATCGAAAAAACAGACTGGGAATATAAAACAACTTTTTTAGCAGATGAAGCCCTGTTGACAAATGATAAAATAGACTTGGTATTTGAAGGCTTAGACACTTATGGCGATGTTTTTCTGAATGGTAAGTTGATCTTGTCCGCGGAAAACATGTTTGTGGGTTACGATGTTGCTGTAAAGGAGGCTTTGAAGAAAGGTACCAACGAACTAAGAGTTTATTTCAGATCGCCAAGCAGAGTAAATCTTTTTAAAGCCGAAAATCATCCCTACTACGTGCCTGCCGTAAATGAATATGATCCTCAATACAAGCAGAGGCATAGTGTTTTTAGCCGAAAAGCTCCATTTCACTTCGGTTGGGATTGGGGGCCTCGCATAGTAACCTCAGGTATTTGGCGACCCGTATATTTGCGAACTTGGAATATGGCAAGAGTAGTAGAATCATTTCACCAATTGAAAAAATTGACTAAAAGTGAAGCTTCATATTCTTCGCAAATAGAAGTAATAGCAGCAAGCGAAGCGAAAGCAGTGTTGGAAATATTGGTAAATGGAAAAGCAGTCAAAACACAGCAACTAACGCTGACACAAGGTAAAAATGAAATTAAATCCGAATTTAAAATAGCCAATCCGCGCCTTTGGTGGAGCAACGGGCATGGTGCACAGCCCATATACACCATTACTTCAAGTATTTCTGTAGATAATAAACCAATAGATAAGCAGCTGAAAAAGTTAGGCGTGAGAACGATTGAAGTGGTGCAAGAGAAAGATGAATTTCCAGGCAAAACATTTAAAATAAGACTTAATGGGGTAGATGTTTTCATGAAAGGGTCGAACTACATCCCGTCCGACAATTTGATACCCCGCGTGAGCAGCGAGCGCTATGGGGCTATAATAAAAGCAACAAAAGGTGCCAACATGAATATGCTGCGGGTGTGGGGAGGAGCGGTGTATGAAGACGACCGTTTCTACGATTTGTGCGATGAAAACGGCATATTAATTTGGCAAGATTTTATGTTTGCTTGTGCCATGTCGCCCGGAAACAAGGAGCATTTAGATAATATGAAGACCGAGTTTGACTACAATGTGAAGCGGCTTAGGCAGCATCCTTGTATTGCATTGTGGTGTGGCAACAATGAAAACATGGAAACTTGGTTTCGTAGCGTCTGGAAAGAAAGGTATCAAATAAACCGAACAGATTCCGCCAAATTGATGGCTACTTACAAAACTATTTTCTACGATTTGATACCTCAATCGATAGCAAAGTACGATAGTGATAGATTTTATTGGCCATGTTCACCAGGTAGCGAATATGAAATTAGCCAGGCAAACAGCCAATCGGGCGATAAGCACAGTTGGTGGATATGGTTTGGCAAGGCCACATACAAAGATATAGCCGATGAACGCACCCGCTTTGTGAGCGAATATGGGTTGCAGTCGTATCCTGAGCTGAAAACCATACGCTCATTTGCCCCTGCTAAAGATTCTACATTCGACTGCTACACTTTCGATAGCCGCCAGCGCAGCGAAATGACTTGGGATTTCACCACGCCAGGCGCAAACCTATCCAAAGGCAATGAAATGATAAAGGAGTATATGGACATGTATTACCGTGAACCCAAAAACTTTGAATCCTTCCTGTATATAAGCCAATTGATGCAGGCCGAAGGTCTGAAACAAATAATAGAAGGAAACAGGCGTAATAAGCCCTATTGTTGGGGAAGCCTCTACTGGCAAATAGACGACTGCTGGCCCACCATTTCTTGGGCCACTATCGATTACGACATGCGTTGGAAAGCAGGCCATTATTTTGTGAAAAAGGCTTATGAAAACCTGCTGGTATCGCCAATTGTGAATAATGACGGTGATAAAATCAATTTTACAATTTTAAATGATAACCTCACGGCAAGAAAGCTAAATTTGGTATATTCAGTGTTGAACTTCGATGGCAATGTATTGAAAACGGCTTCGGTGCCTTTAAATGTAAAACCCAACAGTTCCATTAGCTACCATACGATTGCCATAAAAGATGTGATAGGAAAGGAAGCTAAAAATAAAGTGGTGATAGTAGCCGAACTGGTGGAAGACGGCAATAGCGTTTCGGAAAATATATTGTATCTAGATCTGCCCAAAAATTTGAACCTGCCTGCTG
>Ga0163144_10011380_pt1 | contig 18822 bp, 31 predicted proteins | sample OliLak19BULKMAT1_FD_123175 | JGI IMG/M metagenome (GOLD analysis project Ga0163144, IMG submission 123175) | Freshwater microbial mat bacterial communities from Lake Vanda, McMurdo Dry Valleys, Antarctica - Oligotrophic Lake LV.19.BULKMAT1 | ecosystem: Environmental > Aquatic > Freshwater >... | reverse complement strand
GTGGTGCGCTTCTATGAAGAGGAAATTACGGAGCTGTCAGACGGCACGGTTACAAACCGGCCGACGGAAACGCTGCCGGCTGATATCGATGCGGGACTGGTGGCCGCACTGATCGCCAAGTACAGGCAAGTCGCTGACGAGCGCGACAGCCGACCGCCGACGGCTGAGGCGACTGCGCCGCCGTGAGCTGGCTATTCGGGCCGCTACTTCCGGCATCCGCTGATCTGCAAGCGGCGGGCGGCGTCACTGGCACGCTCGCTCAAACGACTGCCAACGCAACACTAGCTGCCAACGGTGCAGTTACTGTCACTGGCACGCTTGCTCAAACGACTGCCAACGCAACACTAGCTGCCAACGGTGCAGTTGATGTCGCTGGCACGCTTGCTCAAACGACTGCCAACGCAACACTAGTTGCCAACGGTACGGTCGGCAGCGACGCCACTGGCACGCTTGCTCAAACGACTGCCAACGCAACACTAGCTGCCAACGGTGCAGTTGATGTCGCTGGCACGCTCGCTCGAACGACTGCCAACGCAACACTAGTTGCCAACGGTGCAGTTACTGTCACTGGCACGCTCGCTCAAACGACTGCCAACGCAACCCTGGCTGCTGATGGTACGGTCAGCAGCGCTTCTATCACGGGCACGCTTGCTCAAACGACCGCCAACGCAACACTAGCTGCCAACGGTGCGGTTGATGTCGCCGGTACGCTTGCCCAAACGACTGCCAACGCGACCTCAGCTGCCAGTGGTGCAGTTACTGTCACTGGCACGCTCGCTCGAACGACTGCCGACGCAACCCTGGCTGCCAACGGTACAGTTCAGACGGTCACCACCGGCAGTCTCGCGGTCACTACGGCGGACGCGACCTCAGCTGTCAGTGGTACAGTCAGTGTGCTGGGAGCTTTGGGGCAGGTATTGGCTAACGCAGTCGCCGTTGCTGCGGGCATCGTCTCAGTCATCGGTACGCTTAGTTCTACGCTTGACGATGCGTCCAGTGCTCAGTTTGATACGTCCGGCGTGGCGGTTATATATGTAACGGCGCAAGTCATAGATCTCATCGTGTCTACGCAAACGTTCGAAACACAAGTGTTCGTTCAAACTGCATGATGCCGCTGTATGACATTCCGATAGTGGCGGTGGCGGTCACAGCTTCGGTTTGCCTGTGTACGCACTTATACGTATCGTACAAGTTGCGCAGAGACGTAGCAGCTTTTAGGGCTGCATTCGAGTTCGCGCCAGTTCCGATGTTCATGAAAGACGCAGCACTGCGTACGGTTGCCGTGAATGCGGCGTTCACCGAAGTGTTCGGCATTTCCATGACGGACATCGAGGGTTTGACCGCATCCCAACAAGGCGCATTGTGGTCTGCCAGCCCGCTGGTTGATTTCGCCGAGCAAGACCGTGCAGCAATCGATAGCGACGAGGTGTTGTATTCAGTAACGCAGCTACTCCCGCCCCGGCCGGACAGATCAACTCTTCGTAACACACACGACCCGCAAGAATATTTTATATCCAGACGCAGATTCCTTCGAAAGAGCCTTATCAAGCGTGAGTACTGGATAGTGGGCGCTGCAAAGAGCGTGGAGCTGATGCTTCAGTTTGCAGATAAAGCGCGCGCTAGGCATGAAGAAATCCAGTCAAAGTCGCCGATACTGTCGGCCATCACTGAGCTGAAGAACGTTGTTCAAGACGGTTTTCAGAACGGAGCATCTCGCTTCGACCGTGTTGAGCAGCGCCTTACACTCACCGAGACAGATCTGGGGGTGCTAATGACACGTATCGCACCTGAGCTAGTGCGCACGGTAGTTACTGAAAAGTTTAGCGACTTCGAGACATGACTTGGGACTCATTTTTAGCTGGAATACTCGAAATCAATCGCGGAGTTCTCAGTGCGTGGCCAGTCGCCGCGGTTACAACGTTTGCTCTGGTTCAGCGCATAAAGCGGTTGTGCTTTTCTAAGAACATAGACTTAACGCTGCTCCATGTGGAAATACTGGCTTTCAGCGTCTGCACCATAAACTCCATGCTATGGATGCATTTTTTGTTCGAGATACCGCTGCGACAAGCGGTCATCCACACGTGGTTCATATCGACGGTGTATGTCATCTCAATCAACTACGTGATGGCGTATACGAAGAAGAACCAGCCGGAGATATACCAAGCGCTCCGCACGAAGCGTCGACAGACCGATTTCGACGGAGACGCGACTATTCCGGACACGCCAATGGCGCACCTCGTTGAGCCGCGAGAACCTGAATAGAGAGGGCGTAGGAATATGTTCCCCATCCCGCGTTTAGCAGGCATATTGAGCGCAATCGCTTTGGTTGCGCTACTTTGGGGTCACGGCTGGAAGACTGGATGGGATCAGCGCTCCGACCGAGCGGATAAAGCGCAGGCAGTCGCAGAGCGTGTTCAAGCTCAAGTCTTCAAGCGTCGTGTAGAAATAAAAGAAGTAGCCGTGTACCAGTATGTAGATCGCTGGCGCACGGTGCTTCAAAAAGGCGCGACTATCGTCAAAGAGGTCCCAGTCTATGTCACTGCTAAAGCAGATGCTCAGTGCGCCTTTACTAATGGTTTTGTCAGCGTGCTCAACGCCGCCAGTCGTGGTGAATCAATGCGAGCCTTTACCGGAGATTTTGATGAAACCGCCGCCGGACTTAGAGCCTCTGACGTGGCCAGATCTGTCGCCGGAAACTACACCACTTGTCGAGCAGTCAGAGAGCAGCTGATCGCAATCCAGGACGTCGCTCGGCAGCTATACGCGCCGTGAAGCGTTGCCGTTCAACCAATCGATAAGCTCGAGCTTCGTCGTTGGAACGTCGACCTGGGTAATGAGCCCGGCCCTGTGCGCGCTGTGCAGCTTGCGCAGTTCAGTACGTGCTTTACTCGCCTCGTCTTTTGAACTGTGCCACGACTGAGCACGCACACCAGTTTCAAGGTCGTGGAATTCCAGCAGTTGCAGTTTCACAGATCTTTCTCTCCTTGGTTAACCATTTTATCTCCTACGTTGTCGACCCACTCGTAGTTCACAGGGTCGCTTGATTCGTGTGCGTCGTACGCAGTTGGCATAGTCCAAGCTACGAACCGTGCCAGCGCTGATGCACGTGCTTCGCCATTGGTAGCAAAGCGCTGGGCGTTGTCGTACCACTTTGGATCGTTACCGATCTGAAAAACAGGTTTCCAGCTCACTGGGCTCGCTCCCGTCAATTAACTTAAGCGCGGCGCTCCATGCCCTTTGCTTCAACTTGCCGCCGTCACCAGTCCAAGAACTGTTGAGACGCGACGAGGTGGAGCGTGCAGGTATGTAATAATCCACGAACTCAGTGACCGCATTCACAAGTCCCCAGGCCGTGCCTTTAGCGGTAACCAGTCCAGAGCCAATTGCTGCGCCACTAAACAACTGGTGAATTCTGTTCATGCGGTGGGTGTTCTGCTCTTCGAAGCGTTTGGTCGGATCTCCGACAGCCTCTAACAGCCAGTTGCGCGTCTCGTTATCCGACACCTGACGCTTGGTCAGCGCGTTCGCAGTGTCGATGTGCGAGGACCATGCGTTTGGCAGCAGCCCAAGTTGCGCTTTGACATCACTGGCGACGAAGTTTCGCAAGTGCGGGATGCGTATTGCGCCGCCTTCGCCGACCGCCACTGCAAGCGTGTTGTTGCACACGACCCGCGTGTTGACGAAGCTGATTTGCGTAGACATCTCACCGTCGCACGACGTGACAAAAAGCAAGTAGCCCTTCACAGCGTCGACACCGCTCAGCAACGCTGCTTCTCCAGTATTAGCCAAAGCCCACACTCGCGCACCGTCTTTAAGCGCGCCGGCTGTTTCCATAACGAAGCCTTGGTCTGCGACGAGATCTCGGTAAAACTCAAGCACCTGCTTTGGCTGCACGACCCGGTATTTATCCGATACGATTGAAAGCGGCGCATTAGTATCGCTGCGAACAAGCACGAAGCGATTAGGATAGCAGAGCGATGGATCCCCGTGCCACACAGCGCGCTGCACGTATTCGAAGTTAATGCCGGCGTTCGCAGCCCACACTTCTAGCGGTGCGTCTGCGGGGGTTTCGCCGCCGAGATTATGCCACGCTGGTTCTGAAGTGCTGCGGCGCGTAAACGCTGGAAAGCCCGTTGTATAGTCGATCAAATGAGCCACTGTAGCGCCTCCAAATCAATTTCGGTTGTTTTGCCTGTTTGTTTATCAGTTACATCGAAGACAGTTGCCATGCTCTCTTCATCGCGCTGCATAGCGAGTGCACGCAGCGCAGCTTTTTGTGGAGAATCCGCATCGACGTCGGTGCGCCACGTCACTAAAAACGTACCCATTCAGTTCTCCTAAAATTGGTTGTCGTCGTCGTCGTTATCGTCTACATGCGCCAACATAAGCACCCAGGCGATCGCCAGCAAGATCAGCGCAGCCCATGGGTCGGGCGTAGGTTCTAGCATTCGCCACCTCCATTGCACATGTCCCACGCATCCACCATGCGCCCTACGTCTTCTGCCGTCATTATCTGACACCGTTCCCACGAGTTGACATGGGCTGTGTCCGTGTAGAACGCCCAGCATATTTCAAGCTTCGCGAGGGCTTCGTCGCCCATGCAATCGTTTACGTCGCGCTGGTCTGCGGCTGACGCGCACGCTTGTTCTCGAACAGGAATTGTTGATACGTATTGGATGATGGCTCGTCGAGTGTGTTTGAACGAGTCTTCCATATCAGTGCTCGAGATAAACTATGTGTTCTACAGTCGGGTTCCAACAAGCGCGGCATTGCTGGCATCTGTTCATCTGCAACGAGGAAGGGCAGTAATACGTGTCTTTAGAATTGGTGGCTACTAAGTCTGGCCACATCTTTTTATATACCTTAGACGCCACGCTTGAGGTTGTCGCAAACCCTACCGGGCGCTTCCAGCTGTTAATCGGCGCCTTGATTGTGCAAGACGCGCGCACTATTAGATTCCGCGGTATTGAATAGCGTCTTGAAACTTTGCGAACAGCGACGTGTTCTTGCGTTGGGAGCCAGAACTTTACCCAGTCCAGGCGCTCTGCAATACCGATGATTTTGCGAAAATGAACTGCGTCTTGGATGTCGCCGGAATCATGCCACCGGAAGTAATTAACGAACGAGCAATAGCGGCCTATAAGCGTGACCATCGCGTCTTCCCAACGCGGGTCTTTGGTAGCGGCTAGTCTTTTTTCTTGCGCGCTACGTACGTTGCTGTATTGATAGTGCCCGCGGAAGGCGTAGCACCGACTGCATGGTGAATTGGGGTTTGCTCGAAGCTCAGCTCCACGCTTACACGCTGCGGCGGGGAGTCCGTAACCGTAAGCTGGCATTTTGTCCGGCTGACTGAGCGTGCCCGCGATTTCTTCGGCGAGCTTGATACTGGCGATCGGTGATTCAATACGCCTACGGACAGGCATATCCATGCGGCGACCTCTTTCTTAGTTTTTGACACGGATTCGCGAGTCACCAATGCTTGTGTGTCCTGGCAGATGATACCGCGAACGTCGCGATCTCTGCCTACACCAATGATGCACGCCCATGGTTGATTGTTAGCAAGCGCTCGCAACGCCCACAAGAGTTGCTGAGCGCTTAGCAGCCGCGATACGAGCACTCCCTTCAATGGGATGACATCGAGAAACTTATACTCTACCCACAGATGGAATAGAGCTTCGTAGTAGTGATCAGGCGTTCCATTCGCGTACGGGGTATACATCGACTGGCGGTGTACGACATCTTTTGACGGCATCTGAATATGGACACCATCTTTGAATTTCGTCTCCGGCTTTCTTGCCACGCCTGACTATCCTTATTTGTTAAGCAGCGAGCTTATCGATGATTTTCTGAAACCTGGACATGTCTTTCGCCTTCTTAGCGGCGTCCCGCATAAGGGCTTTGTACTCGACCGTCGCCTGCTTCAATCCAATTTTCGCTTCCTTGAACATAACTTTCTTGTCCGGAGCGCTCTGTTTCTGAGTCTCCACGGCCATCACTGCACTAGTTTCGCGAGTCATTATCTTCTCTCCACACACGATAAATTTTAAATGTTGGGGGAGGGTGGCTCCCCCAACTGTTCTTAGCGGCGAGTAGGCACTGGGCGCTTGACAGGAACTTTCGACGGCGCCGTTTTAGTGGCTACCGACAAGTCAGGTTCCTGTTGCAACATCTGCCGTGCTTCTTCTCGCAGTCCCCAGTGATACTGGAGATCTTCGTTTGGTGCAGACACTTCAAACTGCAGCTTCGGATATTCAACGGCATCGTCGAACGTGACTTCCGTAACTACCTTGACCGGCACAGAATTAAACTTAGCCTTAACACCTGCCACGTACTTGTTCCAGTTGGCCAAGCCAGTCGGAGATACCGACAGCAGCATGACTTCCTTCGACTTTCCGTCAGGCGCCGCAAGTGCCAACACAACCGTGTTCTTACATGCTTTGCCGGGACCAGATGAACCGAACTCGTTCATTGGGCATCCAGTGCACTGCTCGGACTGAGGGTCCGGGGCATTCGCACTAGGAGCCATGATCGAGAGGTCTTTGGAAATAGCAAAACAGATAGGCGGGATGCGCTCGCCTTCGCGATAAGCCCGGTCGTACATCAAGTTCTTGTTGACGTAGTCAAGGATGACTACCTTCATCGAGCCCTTGTGAGCACGGCCATCTGGGAGTGTGAACGTCTTGTTACGAGTTGAAATGTTTCTGCCAGTCACAGAGCCTATCGTTTTCGCGATGCCCTCTGCTTCCTTACGCAATTCTTCGTCGTAATTCACCAACGCTGTCGACGGTTCCTTCGTAGTCTTTGACTTTGTAACCATATGACTTAGAGACTCCTCATGTTGAGAGACACTTTCTTAAATGCCTCGACGCCCGGAAGAGGTTTTCCTTTCCGGGACTCCACTTCCTCACTCCACGCAGCCCTTGCCGCACGACGCTCCAGAAGATGAAATGCTTTGGCCTTGTAAATGTAGGCGTAAAATTTATCCCAGTCCTTCACCAAGGGTACGTCACGGGGGGACTTGGTGATTGTAGCGCGCTGCCCACGGGCTTGGTCAATACCCGCAGCGTCCATCGTCTCCAAAAGAAACGCCTCGATACTATATTTTTGTTCTTCTAGGATCTTAATGGCGGCCTCGTGCTTGCGTATCTCTTCGCGCACTGTGAAAAGCTCGTCGATTGAATCACCGAGTTTCGGGATAGTGGGTGTAGGGTCCGTTCCAACTTGCGTCGATGAACTCGACGTTTTCGGGGGTGTTTGTGCCAGCGACTTTGCCATCTGTAGTAACTCCTACGTATTTACATTTTTCGATGCTGACGAGCACCCATTTTGCGAACGGCATCCACATGTCTGTGGGTACCAAAATCGACTCTCTACGAGCCTGGGTGCCGAAGAATCTTGCCAAGTAGTCTGCGCCATGGTCGTCCATCAAAAGCCTGTTCCTGAATTTGTAAGGGCAGGCTTGGCCCTGATACAACTTGATCCCGTAGTCGGTAAAATCCCGCCAAGAAGTGAACAAATAGTATTCAAGGCTTCGTGTAGACATCAGAGATAATTCCTTCCCCTGCGCAGGGCAGATCTGTACACCACTCTGGTGGTGTGTGGAACGCTTTAAGAACGGCAGCGAGCGCCTCCTTTGCTTGTTTCTTGGGAACTACAAATACACCTTCGTCATGCACCATCAGCACCAGTCGGTACAAGTCGGCAACAGACAAGATCTGTTGAGCAACGATGAGCCTCGATAGCGCCTGTATGACGTTCTCCGTGAACAGCCCGTCGTAGATGCGCTTCTCGTTGCCGTACATCCACGACTCGGTAACCTGCGCGTCGTCTAAAGCATCCTCATTAAATCTGGGCACCAGCTTCGGGCGCATGGCTGGGTATTGGAGCGGCATGCCGTTGGGCAATATGACCGTATTGCGCCGAAACTCAACGCCCATGTACTCGACTGGATCTGCCCGGCCACCCAATACTTCGAGCATCTGCTTCATGAAGCTCCACAGCCACTTCACTCTGTCAAACCGCGTACGGTAGCCGTTCACCGCCCTTCGTAACAGCGCGTCTTCCAGGACAACCTTGCCTCCCATGGAGCCTGACGCCAGTGTGTAGCCGAGCTTCTCCGAGCCCATCTTGTACCCCAGGCCAAGTACGCACACTTTGCCGACGAACCGTTCGTCTGGATTTTCTTGCTTGGACAGTTGTTTCAAATAAATGTACATCGAAGCGAAGTCGAGGTACAGATCTTTACCGTCCTTGAAATCAGCAAGTGCGTCGTGCTGTTGGGCAAACCAAAACAGCATCCGCGCTTCGATCTGAGACGAATCTACGATAACGAATGTGTGACCCTTAGGGGCCACCAAACACTGCCGCAAGTCTGACTTCCTGGGGAAGTTCTGCGGATTCAACCTGTCTCCACCGCCCCATCGAAGCGTATGTGCGGAGCCGTACTTGAGCATGATGGGCAACGCGGGATCTGCGTGCGCCAACAACCGCTCGGCCTTGGATTTCGTGATGGTGGATGAGCATTCAAGTCGCGCTTCGCATAGCGTACGCACAGCTTCGCTCGGGTGAGAAAACAGGTCTTGGAAATCCAGGTCCGTTGCGGCGAACGCGTAAGTAGGCTGCTGCGTAGTCGGTGATACTTTAAACGGGGGCTCTACACCGTAGCTGCGAAGAATCTCTGCAAACTTGTCCCGAGACCGCAAGTCTTTTTCCGAGTGCCCGACATCAGCTAACAACTTCGTTCGATGCGCAGCACTATCGTCGCGTACTTTCGTCGCCAATTTCTTGTTGACTATGATCAGTGGCTCGCAATAAGCGCGGATGGTGTGGTGTATGAGATCTAATTCATCAAACGGATATAGCGGCAACAACTTTTGGAATATCTGCCACATCAACTTGGTGTCGCGGTTGGCGTAACGCGCGAGCTGTACCTCAGCCTTCTGCGATAGTACTTTTACGCCCTTAGTGCCCTCGAAAAGTTTTGTGAGCTTGGCACCGAGCCCGTAGTGCGCAGCAACTGAGTTCAAGTCATTGCGTGGAAGTCGCAGATACGCACGCGCCATCGACAGAGTGTCAAAGTAGTACGCGGGGGTTACATCGTAGACCTGCGATAAGATGAACGCGTCGAATGCAGTGTTGTGACACACAACAGCCGTCTGCGCCCATTTAATCGAATGAAAGAACTTCTTCAGGTCTTTATGGGTAATCCACCGCGGCGTGTGGTCGCTATGCATTTTGACCGAAACGCCATGTGCGCGAAACCGAGGACTGCGCACGTACTCCGTGGTCGTGTGCTCTCCCTTACCTTTGGATAGCGTGAAATCAGCGTCCCAGTAAGACTCAAAATCTAGCGCGAGAATTTGTGTGATTTGTCGTCTCACTACTACGATAGGAAGCTTCACTACGTCGCATCCTGTGGATGTTTTCCAAGACCACCGCCGTCCGTAGAACTACTACCGACAACATCAACACTAATTGCAGGACTCGTATATAGGGCATCATTGATTGTGTATTGCTTTATGCCGGGACTTTCAAACAAATGCTTCAAACTCGTGACCAACTGTTTGAAGTCGTCTGCTACTTTAGCTTCGTGATGTAGCGTTCCAGGAGGTCGGTCGTCTACGAGGACGTCGTACTCGCTTGCATCTATCAAAATTGATATGCATGCGATAGCGTTGGCCAGATGCGGAACGTTCGTGACAGGGTCTCGGGCTTCACCACCCCACCATTTCATCAGATGGCGGCGAGCAGCATCCACATAGGTTGATGCAAGTACTCCGGAGCACCGCCAGTTATAGCGGCCGTATTTAAGCGCGCCCTCCAAGAAAGCCATGTTGCCGTACATGACTGCGGTATCGGGCATCAAAGACATTGGGATGCGATCAGTCGCCGCCAACCCTTTTGGGTTTGAATCTTTGTGTTCCATGTTTATCGCTCAATCGGCGGATCGTCGTGGTGGTCTACTACGTTCATATCAGGCGTTATGGCAACGAAGTACGGAGCGATCTCTGTAAACCCATTTTCTAAGTGCGCTACATATGCAATCGCGCACGATGGCACGCCGTTTACAAAGCAACTCATCAAAGCAAAGTTCGCGTTTTGCGCGGGGTCCTTGAGTAAACTAAAAACTTCTTTGTGGGCTTCTGTAACATTTGTCGACGGTTTATCTTTAGCCAAGCAACACCTCCAAAAAATTCGACATTCGTACGCTTTTTACACCAACGCGTTCGTACACTTTGCGTTCACACGTGCCTCTTGCTTCGGTCTTGATTGTCTCAGTAGGCAAGGTCTGCCCGCCGCGGTAGATGCGGTGTAATCCTTGCTTTAAGAAGTCAGCGCGGTAAACCGGAGAACTCCAGACAGTGGCTGTGCCTTTGGTTAGCGTCAGCCCATGCGCACCCGTTTCCGGTTGGAGGAACAGCGTTTGGTAAAAACCTTTCTGATACGCTGTACGAATTTCGTCTCTTCGTCGGTCAGAAACACTTCCATCAATGAACTCAAACTCGACGCCACGCGCTTTTGCAAACTTGACGAGGCCGTCGCGTTGGTGCCGCCAGTTGAAGAAGACGACCGAGTGCTTTCTTTTCGCGACGATGTCGAGGATGAACTCGTATCGTCCGTCGTCGATAAACTCATAAGACTCATCACCTGTATAGATTGCGCCACTGGCAATTTGTAGTAACTTGTTACGTAGTACAGCCGCATTTACGGCATTAACAACTTTGTCTTTCAGTGCTAACACTGCGTCACGTTCCATTTCGCGATACATCTTCAGCAACTTTGGACTTGGTTCGTAGATCATGAACCGCTCACGGTTGGGCGGAATGTCCATGCACGTCTCAAACTCATTTCGGATCGAAATGTCGCTAAGCAGATTAGCTACTGCCAACTCGGCCCCAGGCTTGTCTTCCCATTGCAAATGCTCAGCTCGCGGACCTATCTGCATTGCATCACATGTGGCGTGTCTGAAAGCAAAAAATCGAGTGCCAAGGCGCATCCCGTCATCGAGCAAATACACTTGGTGCCATACGTCAGTGATTGAGTTGCTGTTGGGCGTCCCTGTAAGACCGGCGCGATACTCAAAGTGGTCTTTGATGGCAGCAGCGGCTTTAGAGCGGTTGCTTGTGCGATGCTTGTAGAAAGTCAGCTCGTCGATGAACAGCGTATCGAACTTGGCAAAGAACGCAGCTTTTTGTTTTTTCAACCAGTTCACTGCATCGATGTTTGTGATGTACACGTCAGCCGGTACTTCAAACGCAACCTCACGGTTTTCAGCACGCGCTATGGAGTACGTGACACTGGGGAAGTATTCATCCAGGTCAGATCCCCACGCAGCCGATAACAATGTACGAGGCGCGAGGACCAGCAAGCAACCGCCGCCCTTTTTGCGGCGGTCGTACCATGACTGCAATGCAACACGCGTCTTGCCAGTACCTGGGTCGCTACTGTCAAATATGCGTTTCTGTTGTTGATAGGTTTTAAGCGACCGTTTCTGGTGCACCCAGAATGGTTTGGCTATGACTTTGGCGGCTTTCAACTTGTAACCATCCGTTTGGCTATCTTGGCGTTCTCGATACTGGACTGACAAAGCTTATGAGCTACATACAATGCCAACCAGTCTCTATCTATCGCCTCTGGCAGATCGATGAACAGGGCTTTTACCCACACCACAAAATCTTCAAACGAAACATCGCTCATCGAGGCGGGCTTCCTTGTACGCAGCCTATGTAAAGTACTTCAGTGTATGCATCTTGCACTTCAAGGTGCTCTGAGGCGATGTTCAAACAGCGTTGCTCTTCGTACGTATACAGCGTGACTGTAGTTGGGGTACCTGCGCTCAGAATAAACAGAACAAACCAGTATCCCATAAATACCTCAACACATAGCTAATGGGTGATTGCGAGGTACTGCGAACCCGGCGGCATTGCGGTGCCCGCCGCCTCCAAACTCCGCAGCAATCATACTGACGTCCAGGCCGTTGTCGTTAGATCTGAGACTGAAATTGCGACCCGTAGCCGCGTCCATGTAGCACGCTGCGAACGGATGGCCTTCCGCCAGCAAATTGCCAGCGTCTGAGGACATCGTGTATGACACGTTGAGCGTAGGAACTGTGTACCCAGCGATGACCATCGGACGTTTAGCTTGCATCAGCTCATTAATGTCTTTGAAATGTTTGCGCTCTATTGCAAGACCGTCTGCGGCCAGTTGTTTAAGTGGCATACGCATCAAGTCATCCCAGACTTCAAAATCGTACGGGTATGAGAACACCGCCGCTTGCACGCATCGTGTGTCTGGGTATGCAAACTGCCAAAGGTCGCGGTCTTCGATGCGTTTTAGTAACTCGGGGGGAGCTGCTTCGTTTTTCAGAAACTGCCAGGCCAACATGGCACCTGAGTGCGTCATGTCGAAGTACTTGGTGAGTTTGAAATGACAAAGCGACGCCAAGTCTTCGATTGCAGACTTGTGGTGGTCGATGATGGTGACATGCTCAGCTTCTTCGAGCATCTGCTCAAAAACTGCTCGCTTGTATGAAAAATCTACCAAGTAGACTCTACGCCCATGTACATCCGGCGGCGGGTTTTGATACACACCTGGGTAGTAATCCATGTTGTCGCGATAGTCTCGCCAAAACGTCCACGCAGCTGCGAAACCGTCAGCACAGTTGCCGTGGTAAATGACCAATGGTTTTTTCATAGGGAGTGCCTTTTACTGAAATATGAAAACTACTGTCCATCCCGCCATGACGAAGTACAGCATTGCGCTTAAGGGATCTGTTTTGACATTCAATGCAGTGTGGAAGACGCAGTAAAGACCGATCAGTATCAAATAAATATCCAACGCGCGTTACTCTACATTATGGCTTTGATTACTCGCCACATCATCGCCTGATCCTGGTGCAACTTACTAATATGGCGACATGCAAATACCAAACACGCAGCTGTTACTACTACTGCGGGTTTGGGTACAAACAATGCCAGCGCCGAAACAATCGCGAATACGTATTCCGATATCTTCCACAACGAGCCCCAAAGGTCGTGGTAAGCGGCTAACCTAAACGCCGTCTTGGCAGTGTCCTGTTCCACGAGGTCCATAGGGGCACCATTTGCAGTTGTCTCGACTTGGACTCGGAGGAAACTTTGACGTATCAAACATTCTCTGCATACGTTGGTTCCATCCATCAAGAAATCGCAGCGCATGCCGACGTTCGAAGCGCTGTTGAACCAATTCGTTCTGATCTGTGTACCAAAGCTCAGCGGTTACGTATTTAACATTGTCGTATCGCATCACAGCGCCTACGCCGTACAGCTGGACTTGCTGAGCGTGTTTCATCTCGTTACCAAACCGTCTACCGGTTTTGTAATCGATAATGATGACGTGCTCGGCATCTGCAAAAACCGTTACGTCGGTTTTAATGCGCATGCGCGTATTAGCAAAGTCGCGGTCATCGATCGGAGCCCAAGAGTCGTCGTAGCACCACATCTGCTCAGCGGTAACGCGGCCTTCGGCATACAGTTCGCGAACCCTGGTTGCTTCTTCCGCAAACGCAGAGGCTTCTTTGGGGACTTCGGCGCGAGTGCCCTTGATGTAGGCATCCAGTTCTTGATGAACGCGTTCGCCGCGATCATTTGGATACTCTTTGCCGTTCGGCAGGGGAGGGCGAGTAGGTTCTTTGATACGTTGTATAAACGCTATTTCAGCGCGACGCTTACATGTTTCGAACACATCAAGTCTTGAAAACGACGCAGCATTTATCACATTACTCATCCAATGTTGATGTAATTTTTGCGCAGGATATCTTTCTTTTGATCTAACGTCTAGCGCCCTTCTCGTAGGTGGTTCTCTCGTGCTCCTTGGGTCATTCACTTCATCTGGTTCTTATCAAGGGAATGATTCGTTCTATGGACTTGGCGCTCTCCACTTTACTGACTCGCTTCTGATCTTTGGTTCTCTCGCTGGAAATGGCTCACTCTTCTTGTATGGCACTTTCGAAGTACGTGGTTCGATCTCTGGCTTTGATGCTTTCTCGAAGGATGTCTCATTCCGCTTGCTGGTACTCTTCCCGTGTCTGATTCACTCAGTCCTTCTTGGTGCTCTCAACCCGGTGGATCAATCTTGTGCGCATGCCCCAGGATAGCAATCGGATACGGCAGAGGCGGTTCTTTGCCGTAGTGCTGCTTGTACGATACTTCATGATAATGCGCTAGAAACAGCTTCACCGCATACCGCCTTGCGCGTGCGTGGATGTGGGCTGGCGGTAGTTTTCCAATGCTGTAGCTTTTGTAGGCATCAGTGGTCTGTCCGATTTTGAATTTCTTCAATTTCGTTTCTGCCTGCTCGGCAAATGCCAACGCTTCGTTGCGTTGAACCTCCAGCTCTTTGCGCTCGCGATAAATACGACCGTAAAACGCTGTTTCTTTGTTGCTGACTTTGACGAACGACTCGCCAATCTTCCAGCACAACGTCTTCAAGCCGGCATTCCATGGACGCCGCTCGCCTTTCTCCCAAGTCTTGGTTGGATCTAAGCCGGCGAACGCCCAGATGTGCCCCGCGGTAGGTGCTTTCTCGATGTTGATGTGGGCCATAAGGCCCGCTGCAATGATAGGGCCGACGCCGTCTATAGAGCGCGCCCACGCACCGATGGGCTTTGAAGCTGAATACGCATCAAGTGCACGGGCGATTTGTCGCTCTAACGAGGCCGCTTGTTCAGCCAACCAACCGATGACGGCTGTAGGCTCTCCGATTTCGTCTAGCGAACGTTCTTGGCTGTACGCACGCTTCCGATCTTCCTGCATCGTGTAGTACTGATCTACCAAGTATCGCGCTTCAGTAGCAGACAGCGTAGTAGACGCGTTTTTCAAATCTCTGCTCAGCCGCTCAATCGGTTCGAGCACAGGGGTCTGACTCATATCGATCCTTTGTCCTGCTTATCTTGTGTGTAGTAATAATCTAGCAGTTTGTAACGCAGTGCATCGGCCCCCTCAATTGTAAGTACACGCTCCTTCGATCTGGGCGTCCCCATCCACAGATCTAACGCATATTGCAGCACTATCAACTCGTTGTTCGTCAAGGGCACCAGCGTTATCACTGTCCAGTTCCTATTCTTGCAGCAGCAAGTATGTATTCGTGTAGCCGCTGGTTGTCGTGCACCAACCGTGCGTTCTGACCAAGTGCGCTGTTAAGACGCTCTTTTACCCTGTTCATCTCTCTTCGCAATTCCAGGATTACTTCTTCAAGCACCAACACGCGCTTTTCAGCAGCTTTTCGCTGAAAATCTTGGTTTATATCGGGGTCGTCCATTCAAATTCTCGCCTTGATGGCGTCGATCACGAACTCAAGTAGTATCAGGAGCGGGACGATATAGGCTGGCAACAGCACGAGCCACCACGACCAATCGATGTAGCCGAGTAATTTAAACCAGACGAAGAAGGCGGTAAGGATGGCGATGGGCATCATGCGCTGACTTCCGGTTCAGCGGGGCAGGTGCTGTCGACGTCGCGAAGGAACTCCGTTTCAGAGTCCGACGCTACGTACAGGTTGTACACCTGGATGATGGCTCGATAGCTGTCTTCTGAGAGCAGCTGCTCCGTACGCATCTTCTTCGCCTCGGTGAGGATCGCGCTTCGGTCTTCGGGTTTGGTGGCGACGATGTACTCAGCCAGGTCGTGATGTAGTTTGCAGACTTCGGCGTTGAAGTAGCCGGCAGCAGAGGCCCGCTCGCCAACGAACATCACGGCGATGATGACGAACGTGACGACAAAGAACTCACGCATGCGCGCTCTTCCTCTCTTCGTCCTTCTGGATGGTCTTCTTGAAGTACTGCTTGGCTGCTTCATGATACACCATAACTCCTTCCGGATTCATAAATCCGGGAACTGCGGAGCTTCCGTAGTCGCGCAACTCGTAAAGCACAGCGTCGATGTTAAGCGTGTCAAACCTATCCTCATACAGCTTAGGTACCACGTGACAACACGCAGGACGTAGCGCTTCATCAGTCCAGCGTGTCGTATTAAACAAGGAGAAGCGCTTCTCGGTGAGGCCGTAGTTGCGTTGGATGCCATGGCCCCACCATTCCCCGAAGTGATGTCCCTCGCCGAGCTTCACTAGCTCGTCCGCGTTGCGCTGGACCCAGCTGGCGAAGCCGAAGTTGTCGTCATCCGGAGTGATCCACCGGGTACGAGAGCCGGCAGAAATGACGTAGTCGCCGACTCGCGCAATAAGGGGTCGTCCGTGGAAGAGGGGGTTCGCCCCTGGCCAGATCTCGAGGAACACGCTGGCGTTGGTGCCATCGAGCTTCTCAGTGACGACGCAATTGCGGCTTAGCCTGGGGATTTTGGGAAAGGCTTGGAATTCTTCGCTCACGGTAGTCTCCTATTGGACAGATAGCCGTCTCTAGGTAGGGCTGCACATGGCCAGCACTTCTTCAATAGTAGCGGCGTACCCAAGCTCCCGAATGATGAGTGTCCCAGATGGTTCGGTCGGGGGTGTTCCAGTCGAGGATGCTTCGACTACGTTCAACGGCTCAGGTTCGGGGAGGCATTCGAGTTCAAGCTGCTCGCCGACAGCGCAGATCTCTTCCTGCGATTGCGGAAATGCGTTACGGAAGTTGCACGTTGGAAGAAGCGAGCTGCAGATATCCGAATACAGCATGAGCTTGCCGTTTCGTATCGGGAAAAGTTTCCACGTGTCGCCATCTGGCATCAGTACGCCGTGGCTAGCCCAAGTCATGTCGAATCCCGGGACGTACAATCGCGTCAGGAAAGTCGAGCGCTCCAAAACGATTGATCCAGTGCCGATGCCGAACCGGCGGAAGAACTGAGCCTTGACCATCGTCGCCCAATGCTGTCCTGCGGCATCGCCAGCGGTAGCCTGACAGAAGAACTCGCGAAGGACCTGGACAAGCGTCGGGATGTCGAGCTTCGCGCGCAGTTCTTCGACCGGCCCCGCGAAATCACCCAGGCACAAAGTGCCGGTTGAGTTGAGGTTATGCGGATGCACCGAACTGCGCCCGCTGTACATCGCGTAGCGAGGTTGATTCCGGATGTGGTGCGCGGTGACTGCGCCCATGCGGGACAGATCTATGCGTACGAGGAACTTTGGTAACGCTACCTGGACGTCCTTCCGTCCGCCGTAGATGGACGGGTAGTGATTGACATCCGGGGTCATCTTCAACCCCTCGAACATGAATGCGATCCGCGGCTTGCCAGTCTCAGAGGTCTCCAATCGAATCGACCGGGGATTTACTCCGGAGATCTTACGGAGCTGCTCGCGGAGTCCTTCGATAGTAAACGTGACGCTAAGGCCCTCGCCTTGCTTCTCTGCTGTTTTCTTGTGGCTGGTCAGCTCTTGTATCTGTTCTCGGCAGGCGACCGCTGCGTCGTGTACATGGTAGCGAGTCATTCGCATCCGCTCGTAGACAGTGCTGGATGAAAACTGGTGGCTCCGATCTGTAAACACTGGCAGTCCATCGTGCCCCACCATCCACACTGTTGCCCATAGTGGGAGGTCGGCAAGGGATACCGGGTTATTTATTATTTCTGCCATATGGCGGTCGAGCTGATCGATCCCTCGAGTCAGATGCTCGAGGTGTATCGTCGTGCTGCGAATGGCGGTGTCGAGCTGTGAAACTGTTCGTGTCCCCACCAAATAAGGGGGTACGACCTCGAGGCTCTGGAGTTGAATGGTCATCGTTTCTTGGTCCAGTTGGTGAATTTACGACTGGTGACATTCTCCTTGAGCATTTTCACCAAGCTGACTTGCTGCTCATCAGAAAGTCCGGGGCTGTAAATTCGATTGGCGACGCACTGATGGACGATCTCTTTCTCACGATCGAACACGTCTACCTTGACTTCCCCGCGCTTGTTGTAGATGCCGCGGATGAAGATCGGACAGTCAACCAAATACTCGTCGATCTGCCGCTCGTCCTGTCCACTCGGTGCCACGCCCATGTTGACGTGGCTATGGCCCCAGTACCGGAGCTTGCCCGGGTCTTTGCCGGCTTGCATCAGCTCGTAACCCAAGGTCGCCAGTTCACTGGGGTCGATGTCAGTCTCCGTGCCCGTGACCGTCTGCGCCGGCACGTACAGGTCGGTGATCAGATAGTCACCAAGCGGTGTGTCCTCGACGTACCCGAGCCAGCCCACTTCCTGGGTACAGATGGAGATCAACGACCACAACGTGTCGAACACGGCTGGTGTGTAGAACACCCGCGGGGCGCGTGGCACCTGCGTCGGATCAGTCCTGAGCTGTAGCGGCGTGGACTTACGCGTGGTCTCGCCGGCACTGAAGTCGAACTTCCGCTCGTATGCCGGTGGAGCCGGCACACGAACCGTGGTGTGGAAATTGGTGGCGGGCGCGTATATGTTCAGCCGTTGAGACGGCGCCAGCAGAGTGTTATCTGCGTGCTCGTCGTCATCCTCAATAATGCCGAGGCCCATGTCGTAGTCACGTTGAGTGAAGAGTGCCGGACCGCTCGGGCCGGGAACCTTGACGTTCGGTTTGTGTTCGCGTCGCTTAGCCATGACAGAGATTCTCCTCACGAAGGACGACCAGAGGGTCGAGATACAGGTTGAGTTGTTGAGCCAGGGCACTGGGTCGACCCTCTGCCATGCAGAACTGGATATAACGCCAGACTGCGAGGTTAGCGATGATGGATGCCGTGGCACCTACGCTGATGCTTGTGCCACATGAGCTGACCTCAGCGTTAGCGTCGTCGATCAACGTGGCCGTCCATGCAGCGCTCTCAGTGGGCATGTACGGGTTGAAGTTGAAGACGTTGCCGTAGCTGGAGGCCATGCGGGTCTCGATGACCTGGGAGATCTCAGG
>Ga0163144_10011379_pt1 | contig 18823 bp, 18 predicted proteins | sample OliLak19BULKMAT1_FD_123175 | JGI IMG/M metagenome (GOLD analysis project Ga0163144, IMG submission 123175) | Freshwater microbial mat bacterial communities from Lake Vanda, McMurdo Dry Valleys, Antarctica - Oligotrophic Lake LV.19.BULKMAT1 | ecosystem: Environmental > Aquatic > Freshwater >... | reverse complement strand
GCAAAATCTCTGATGCTGCGCGGGATCGCCTTCGACATCGCCCACACGCTCAGCACCTCGGTGCTGCTGCTGTCCTTCGCGCTGCTCTATCAGCGCCGCCTGCCGGCGATCTTCAACGCCTTCACCGTGCAGATCCTGCTGGTGGCGGCCGCCGCGGCCTGGCAGGCGTATGTGCAATCGGCGCCGCATCTCTATTGGACCGCGGGCATCACGCTGGCCAAGGCGCTGATCGTGCCGACGGCGCTGCATCACATCGTGCAACGCCTCGGCATTCACCGCACCGTGGAGACCGTGCTCTCGGTCAATCTGACGCTGCTCGCCGGCGTGGCGCTGGTCGCGCTCGCGATCCTGCTCGTGCTGCCGGCCAACGTCACGGGTGCGATGACGCGCGAGAACCTCGCGCTGGCGCTGTCGATCGTGCTGATCGGCCTGCTGATGATGATCACCCGGCGCAACGCGATCACCCAGGTCGTCGGCTTCCTGTCGATCGAGAACGGGCTCGTGCTGGCGGCGGTCGGCGTCAAGGGCATGCCGCTGGTCGTCGAGATCTCCGTCGCCTTCTCGGTGCTCGTGGCCTTCATCGTGTTCGGCATGTTCTTCTTCCACATCCGCGAACGCTTCGACACGCTGGATCTGCAGTACATCGAGAATTTCCGTGGCGATCCCGACCATGGCGGCGAGAACCGATGAGCGCGCCGCTGATCGTGCTCGCCATCCCCTTCGGCGCCGCGCTGCTCCTGGCCCTCGTGCGCGATCCGACCTGGGCGGCCCGTTTCAACGCCACGGCGAGCCTCGCGACCTTCATCGCCGCGCTCGCGCTCCTGGCCGCGCCGCGCGGCGTCGACGGCTTGCTGTTCGTCGACGAGATGAACGCCTTCCTGGTCGTGCTGACCAGCTTCGTCGCCTGCACGACGAGTCTGTTCTCGGCGCGCTACATCGCGCACGAGATCGAGATCGGGAAGCTGACCGCGCTGTCGCAGCGTTTCTATCACGCGATGTACCAGGCGCTGGCGGCCGCGATGCTGACCGCGCTGCTGACCGACAATGTCGCGATCATGTGGGTGGCGATCGAGGCCTCGACGCTGATCACCGTCGTCATGGTCTCGATCTACCGCACGCGCGCCGCGATCGAGGCGGCGTGGAAATACTTCATCCTCGCCTCGGTCGGTATCGCGCTCGCGCTGTTCGGCACCATCCTCGTCTATCTCGCGGCCCAGCCGGTCATCGGCGAAGGCATGGAGGCGCTGTCCTGGACGCATCTGCGCGCCGCCGCCGCGCGGCTCGATGCCAGCGTTCTCAACCTCGCCTTCGTCTTCCTGCTCGTCGGCTACGGCACCAAGATCGGCCTGGCGCCGCTGCACGCCTGGCTGCCCGATGCGCATGCCGAGGGCCCGACACCCATCACGGCGGTGATGTCGGGCTTGCTGCTCAACATCGCGCTCTACGCCGTCCTGCGCTTCAAGCTCATCCTCGGCGGCAACGCCGCCGCCCTTTCGCCGGGCCCGCTCCTGCTGGCGATGGGCAGCTTCACGGTGCTGTTCGCCGGGCTCATGCTCTATCGGCAACGCGACATCAAACGCTTCTTCGCCTATTCGTCGGTCGAGCACATGGGCATCGTCGTCTTCGCTTTCGGCCTCGGCGGCGGCGCCGCGAATTTCGCCGGGCTGATGCACCTGGTGCTGCACAGCGTGACAAAATCCGCGATCTTCTTCGCCGTCGGCCAGATCGCGCAATCCAAGGGCACTCAACGCATGAGCGAGCTTAGCGGCCTCACGACCAGCCATCCCGCGCTTGGCTGGGGTCTCGTGGTCGGCGTCGTCGCGATCGCCGGCCTGCCGCCGCTCGGCCTGTTCATGAGCGAGTTCCTGATCGTGACGGCGGCGATGGCGCGCGAGCCCTGGCAGGCGGCGCCGCTCGTCGTCGGGCTGGCGCTCGCTTTCGGGGCCCTGGTCACGCGCATCCAGCAGGTCGCCTTCGGTGCTCCGCGGGGAACACAGAGTCCGGTCTCGGGCTCGCTGATCCCACTCTATCTGCATCTCGCGATCGTGCTCACCGCTGGGCTCTGGCTGCCGTCGCCGATGGTCGCATGGTTGCGCGGCATCGCCGCGTCGCTGGGAGGATGAAGTGAGCGACCTCGCTGGATATTTCGCGCAAGCCCCGGCGATCACGCAGCATCGCCCGTGGCCGCGCGTCGAACTCGACGCGGCGGGTTGGCACGCGCTCGTGGAGCAGCTCGCGCGCGAACCCTGGGAGCTCACCGCGCTCTGGGCGGATCCGCCGGCCATCCATGTCTGCCTGCGCGACGCCGAGACCGGCACGCTCATCGTTGCGAGCCACGCCACGCCCGACGGCGCCTACGAGAGTCTGGGTCGGGTGCGGCCGAGCGCCTTGCGGCTCGAGCGCGCCGCACGCGACCTGTTCGGATTGGTGGCCGAGGGAACGCCGGATTCGCGGCCGTGGCTCGACCATGGGCGATGGCCGATGCGCATGCCGCTCGGCACGAACCCCGTGCCGCGGCGGCTCGACGAGCCGGCCGCGCGCGCCGTCGACTACCCATTCCTGCCCGTCGAGGGCGAGGCGCTGCATCAGATTCCCGTCGGGCCCGTTCATGCGGGCATCATCGAGCCCGGGCATTTCCGCTTCCATGCCAATGGCGAGACGGTCGTCAGACTCGAGGAGCGGCTCGGCTGGACGCACAAGGGCATCGAAGGCCTGATGCGCGGCAAGACGCCGCTGGACGCGGCGCGCATCGCGTGCCGGATCTCCGGCGACAGCGCGGTCGCGCATGCCCTCGCCTTCGCACGCGCCGTCGAGGCCGCGGTCGATCAGCGGCCGCCGCCGCGCGCCGATTTTCTCCGCGCGCTGATGGCGGAGATTGAACGCATCGCCAATCACCTCGGCGATTTCGGCGCGATCTGCAATGACGCCTCGTTCGTCTTCCTCCAGGCGGAAGCCACGACGCTGCGCGAGCAGATGCTGCGGCTCGCCGGCAAGCTGTTCGGCCACCGGCTGATGATGGACGCCGTGGTGCCTGGCGGTGTCGCACGCGACCTCGACTGGGAGGGCGCGGAAGCCCTGCGCGCGCATGTCGATCAGCTCGGCCCGGCATTCGAGAAACTGGTTAAGACCTACGACAACAGGCCTTCCCTGCTCGACCGGACCATGGCGACGGGCGTCACGGCGGCGCATCTCGTGCGGCGCTTCGCGGCCGGCGGCTTCGTCGGCCGCGGCTCGGGCCGTGGCGACGATGCACGCAGAACGCCGGGCTATCCGCCCTACGACCAGCTCGATTTCGAAATCCCAGTGCAGCACGAGGGCGACGTGCATGCACGCGTGTGGATCCGCATCCGCGAGATCCGCGCCAGCCTGAAGCTGATCCGCGAGATGCTCGCGCAGTTGCCGACCGGTGCGATCCGCGTCGAGCTGCCGACCGGCGCTGGCCGCGAAGGCATGGCGATCGTCGAGGGATTCCGCGGCGATGTCTTCGGCTGGGTGAGGCTGGACGGCCAGGGCCTGATCGCCCGCTACCACCCGCGCGATCCGTCCTGGTTCCAATGGCCGCTGCTGGAAGCCGCGATCGAAGGCAACATCGTCGCGGATTTCCCGCTCTGCAACAAATCCTTCAACTGCTCCTACTCGGGCCAGGATCTGTGAGAGAGGATCGACTCTGATGTGGCGCCGCTTCGCACGATCGCTCGTCAGCCCGCGCACCGAGCCCGCGCCGATCGCGTCGAGCGCGGGGTTGGCCGAACTCGCCGCCGCCGTAGACGGCGCCGCGCAGGCGCGGCTCGGCCGATCGCTCGCCATCCGACAAGTCGATGCCGGCAGCTGCAACGGCTGCGAGCTCGAGATCCACGCGCTCAACAATCCCTATTACGATCTCGAACGCTTCGGCCTGAAATTCGTCGCCAGTCCGCGCCACGCCGATGTGCTGCTGGTGACCGGACCGGTCACGCACAACATGGCCGAGGCGCTGCGCCGCACCTGGATCGCGACACCCGATCCCAAATGGGCGATCGCGTCGGGCGATTGCGCCATCAATGGCGGCGTCTTCGCCGGCTCCTATGCCTGCATCGGCCCGGTCGACAGCGTGATCCCGGTGAGTCTGCGCATTCGTGGCTGTCCGCCGACACCGACGCAACTCCTCGAGGGCCTGCTCGCGCTGCTCGCCCAATCGAGCGGCGCACGCGGATGACCCGGCCGCCTCTCAGCCTGGATCGGTGAGCAGTTCCGCGCCACGCGCTTCGAGCAACGCTGCCGGCCAGATCGCCAGGATCCTGCCGCGATAGGAGGTCAGCTGCAGCGGCCGCGGCCACTCGGCCGGCAACACATTGCGCCGACGATAGGTGACCAGCACCACGCCGCCGGGATGCTCGCGCGCCCACTGCACGGGATCGGCGCCGTTGAGATCGGTGATCGGGCGCAAGAGACGCCCCGTGAAATGGAAATCGCCCTCGTAGTCGCCGTTCCAGGCGATCGGGCGCCCATCGCGCTCGATCTCCGTCAACAGCCGCGCGACACGCTGCGTATCGTAGGCGATCGCGAATGACGCGAAAATCATGTGGATGCCAACGAGCGCGCCGGCGCCGCTGATCGCAACCGTCGACAGCCGCGTCCGCACGTCGCGTGCGCTGTCGCGAATCAGCCAGACGCCATAGGCCACGAGGGCGATGCCGAGCGTGACCATCGCGATGATCTGCTCGGTATGGAGCACGATGTCGGCGCGGCCCTCCGCGAGACGCGCGAAGCCGAGCCACGGGAAGAGGATGACGATCGCGCCGACGACGATGCTGACCAGTGCGGGCAGGATGCGGTCGAGGCGGCGGTCAGTGAAAGCGGCTTGATCGGCGATGCGCGCGACCAGCATCGCCAGCAGCGCAAGTTCCGGCAGGATGTAGTGCGGCTGCTTGCCGCTGATCGCCGAAAAGGCGGCGATGACGGGCAGGCAGGCGGTGAGGATGAAGAGCAAGCCGCGATCGCGCCACAGGCCGGGCGTCGCACGCAGCAGACGCCACGGCGCCAGCCAGGCGAGCAGCGGCATCAGCCCGATCACGATGACCGGGAGATACCACCATAGCGGCCGGCGATGGGCGAAGGACTCGACCATGCGGCCCGTGTGCTGACCGAGGAAGATCTTGCGCGCGAAATCCTCGCCGCCGGAGACAGCCGCGGGGACGGCCCAGAGCAGCGCGATCGCGGCGCCGCCGAGCACCGCCAGCCCGAAGCCCGCATACCAGCGACGCCACGCCGGCCGGTTCTCGCTGCCCATCCACAGCGGCGCGAGCAGCGCCACCGGCGCCATGTGCAGCAGGATGACGGGGCCCTTGCTGAGAATGCCCAGACCGATCGCGAGCGCGACGATGATCCAGCCGCGCCGCGCATTCAGGCGCCAGGCGGTGACGATGCCGATCCACCCGACCAATGACCAGAACGTCACCATCGCGTCGAACATCGTGAGCGAGGCATTGAGGAGGAACAGGCCGCCGGCGCAGACGGCGAGCGGCGCGAGCTCGACGGTGACGGATCGTTCCGGAAACAACCGGCGCGCCAGCACGGCGGCAGCCGGCAAGCATGCCAACGCAAAGAGCGGCGCGACCAGCCGACCCCAGATCTCGCTGACGCCGCCCACCGCCCAACCGAGCTGGATCAACCAGAACAGCAGCGGCGGCTTGTGGTGATAGGGCTCGCCATTGCGGTAGGGCACGAGGAAGTCGCCCCGCGACCACATCTCCCACGCGACGGAAAGATAGCGCGTCTCGTCGACGGTCATCAGCGGCCGCAACGACAGACCGACGACGACGATGACCAGCCACAGCAGACAGGCGAGCAGGAAACCGCCGCGCAAGGCGCTCACGTGGCGTCGTCCATGCTCTCGAGATCCTCGATCTCCGGCCGCAGCGCGCGGCGCTGCAGCCACATCACGCCAGCGAGATCGACGATGCCGACCCAGAGCCGGTTCATCACGCCGTATTTCGAGATGCCCGCGGCGCGCGGCCGGTGATTGACCGGTACGTTCACGACGATGCCGCCATCGCGCTGGACGAGAGCCGGCAGGAAGCGATGCATGTGATCGAAGGGCGGCAGACGCAGGAAGATCTCCGGCCGGAACAGCTTGAGCCCGCAGCCGGTGTCGGGCGTGCTGTCGCGGAGCAATCCGCGCCGCACGGCGTTGGCGACACGCGAGGAGAAGCGCTTGAGCGCCGTATCCTTGCGCTTGGCGCGCAGCCCGGCGACGAGCGCCGGCGCATCCGGCGCGCAGGCCCGGACGAGGAGCTTTGGAATATCAGCCGGGTCGTTCTGCCCGTCGCCATCGAGCGTCGCGATCCAGAACCCACGCGCCGCGCGGATTCCCGTGACCAGCCCGGCGGATTGCCCGGCGCTGCGACGATGGCGCAGCACGCGCAGACTCGGGTATCGGGCGCGTGCCGCCCGGAGCTTCGCCGGCGTCGCATCGGTGCTGCCGTCGTCGACATAGATGATTTCGAACGCATGACCGCTCAGCGCCGCATCGATCTCCTGCAGCAGCACATCGATGTTCTCCGCTTCGTCGCGCACGGGCACGACGACCGAGATTTCCGGGATGAGGTCGGACATGGCGAAAACCGCGGCCTTCTAACACGCCCGATCACGGCTTGGGTACAGGGTCGGTGCGGCGCTCGCTCGACACGTCCGTTCGACACGTCCGCTCGACAGGTCCGCTCGACACGCTTGCCACCGCGCTCGGCTTTGCGCGATTCTCCGGTCCCGATGCTGTCGTCTCATCCGCTTCGCGCCATCGGTCGCGCGCTGCTGTTCGCGCTTCCCCTGGCTGCATTCGTTGCTTGGGCCGGCGCCGCCGCGGACGAACGGCAACTCGCCCGGTTGCTGCAGGGATTCGACGAAACGTCGCTCTGGCATGACGGCAAGACCCTCGTTCCCACGCGCAAATGGACACAGCCGATCCAGATGCACATCACCGGCAATTCGACCGGCAGCCTCGAGCAGATCGTCACGCAGGCCGTGGAGAAGAGCGCTGGCCTGGCGGGTCTCACCGTCAAGCAGGTCGATGCGACCGCCGCGAATTTCATCGTCAAGTTCGATGATACATCCTCGTATGTCATCAATGGTCGGGCCGCCGGATGCTACGCCACGACGCGCATGAACGCGCGCGGCGAGATCCAGCGCGCCGAGCTGTTCGTCAATTTCCAGATGCGCGGCCAGCTTCGGCAATGCATCGTGCACGAGACGATGCACGCCTTCGGCTTTTCCGGGCACCCGCATGGCCTCGACTCCGTGCTGAGCTACGTGCACCGGCGCGATGAGCTGACGGAAATCGACGAGGCTGCCTTCCGGACTCTCTACGATCGCCGAATGAACACCAATCGCTACTACCTCCCGAGTCTGACGCTTGCGCGACAGATCATCGCCGAGCGTCTCCAGCTGGTGCCGGCCGGCGGCGACAGCTCGGCGCTCGCCAGGCCCTATCTCGACCAAGCCGTGAAATATCTGCGCGAAGCGGCGCAGGCCGGCCAGGTCATGGCGCAACGCCAGCTCGGCGTCGCCGCCTACTTCGCGCAGGTCATGGCGCAGGACGATGCCTAAGCCGTCAGCTGGTGGCGCAAGGCCGCCGCTCAGGGCGATATCGACTCGAATTACTGGCTGGGCGAGGCGACGCTTGCCGGACGCGGCGTGGCGAAGGACAGCGCGGCCGCCTTCGGCGAGCACAAATTCGCCGCCGATCGCGACCATGCGCTCGCGATATTCCGCGTCGGCCAAGCCTTGGAGAGCGGTGACGGCCCGCCGATCGATCGTCCCGGCGCCGCCGCCTACTTCATGCTTGCGGCGACCCGCGGTCATCAGCCCGCGACTGCGGCGCGCGACGCGCTGCTCGCCAAGCTCACGCCGAGCGATCGCACCCGCGCCGACGCGCTCGCCCGCGAGTGGAAACCCGCAGCGCGCTGACGGATCGCAGGGTCCAACCGCGGGGACGCAGCCCGGTTGCCGCAGCCGCGCTACGGGATGCACGCAAGATTGCCCAGCACGTTGATGAGGGTACGAGCGGGCCTGCATCACGTCGATCGAGACTCAAGACCAGAAGCGCAGCCCGCAATTCATCCCCTCCTGTCGCGGCACGCGATAGGAAGGGTGGCGCGCGCGAAGCACGTAACGGGGAGGTTCCTTGAATTCGAAAAGGTCTGTGCTTGCGAAGGTCCCGCGAAACCTCCCCGTGCCAGTCATTCCGCCATTGCTCACATCTCCTGTCGCGGCACGCGCCGGGAGGGGATGTACGCATTCGGCGATCGGCGCCGGGCGCCGGGGCCTCGTCTCGACGATGTGTGAATCGCCCAGCTCAGTTCGAGGAGGGGCGACAGTGGGGTGGCCATCCGTGGCACAATCGTCGAGCCTCTGTTTGGTTGAATGCCTGGGGAGAACTTCATGACCGTCATGCTGCCGCCGTCCAAACTCTTCATCGCCGGCAATTGGCGCGCCGCCGCCGATGGCCGCGCAATCGGCGTCGTCAATCCATCCGATGGCGAGGCCTTCACGACGATCGCGCGCGGACTCGCCGGCGATATCGATGCCGCGGTGACAGCGGCGCGTGAAGCGGCCGACGGCGCCTGGGGGCGCACCAGCGCGGTGGAGCGCGGCAGGCTGCTGATGAAACTCGCCCGCGCCGTGCAGGACGATCACGACACGATCGCGCGACTCGAGTCGATCGACACCGGCAAGCCGCTCAAGCAGGGCCGCGCCGATGCGACGGCATTGGCGCGGTATTTCGAATATTACGGCGGCTGCGCCGACAAGCTGCACGGCGACACCATCCCGTTCATGGACGGCTACACGGTCATGACGTTCTGGGAGCCGCACGGCGTCACCGGTCACATCATTCCCTGGAACTATCCGTCGCAAATCTTCGGGCGCTCGGTCGGTGGGTCGCTTGCGGTCGGCAATGCCTGTGTCGTGAAGCCGGCGGAGGATGCGTGCCTCGCGATCCTGCGTATCGCCGAACTCGCTGCCCAGATCGGCTTCCCGCCGGGTGCGCTGAATGTCGTGACCGGCTACGGCGAGGAGGCGGGCGCGGCCTTGTCCGGCCATCCCGGGATCGATCACATCTCTTTCACCGGGAGTCCGGAGACCGGCGCGCTCGTGCAGATCGCCGCCGCGAAGAACAACAGGCCGGTCACGATGGAGCTCGGCGGCAAGTCGCCGCAGCTCGTCTTCGCCGATGCCGATCTCGACGCGGCGCTGCCGTTCCTCGTCAACGCGATCATCCAGAATGCCGGGCAGACCTGCTCGGCCGGATCCCGGCTCCTCGTCGAGCAACCGGTCTATGAGCGTGTGATCGATGCCGTGGGCACGCGGTTCCGTGGCTTGCGCGTCGGCGCATCCGATATGGATCTCGATGTCGGGCCGGTGATCAACAAGCAGCAGAAGGAGCGCGTCGAAGGCTTCCTCGCGCGCGCCGAGAAGGACGGGCTCGAGCCCGCCGCGCAAGGCGCGATGGCGCCCAACACGCCGAGGGGCGGCTATTACGTGCTGCCGACCCTCGTCGCTGGCGTGCCCCCCGCGCACGAACTCGCCCAGCAGGAGGTCTTCGGACCGGTGCTCGCGGCCACGCCGTTCAAGGACGAGGCCGAAGCCCTGCGCATCGCCAACGGCACGGCCTATGGGCTGGTCGCCAGCGTGTGGACGCGCGACGGTGGACGCCAGCTGCGCCTCGCGCGCGGACTCCAGGCAGGCCAGGTCTTCGTCAACAACTACGGCGCCGGCGGCGGCATCGAGTTGCCGTTCGGCGGCGTGAAGCGATCGGGGTTCGGCCGCGAAAAGGGCTTCGAGGCGCTCTATTCCTTCGCGACGCTCAAGACCGTGGCCGTTCGCCACGGCTGAACGCATTCAACCGCCCGGCGTTGCGCATGCTGGCCGCGATCTCGATGCGCCGCTGCGTGCCCGAGTACTTGATCGCGTTCGACAGCAGGTTCTTGAACACCTGTTCGGTCAGGCGCGCATCCGCCTCCATCTGGATCACCGCAGGTTCGGCCGAAACGATGATCTGGAACTCCGGCGCGGCGCCCGTCATGCGCTGCGTAACGCCGCCGACCAGCGCCACGAGATCGAGCGCCACTGGATCGACCGCGATGCGACCATCGTCGAGCCGCGGCACGGCCGCATCGATCCAGGCCTCGCGGTCCGACGGAGCGATCTCGTAGAGCTTGGAGGCGGGCAATCGGGTCTTCGCCGCCCTCTGCGCGCCGAACTGATGATCCAGTGCCTGGACCAACAGCAAGCCAGCCCCACGAAAGATGTCGCCAAATGGAGCGGGCGCGAATTCGACGCGATGTCGCCCCTGAGGATTGACGTTCCGTTCAAGCCAGGGATTTGTAGATCATTGCGCTGGTGCGCGCATAGCCGCGGCCGACATGCGCCAGTCGGTCGCTCAGTTGCCGGTGCGCCGCGGGAAGGGCGAAGAACGGCACCGAGGGATAGAGATGATGCTCCGCATGAAACGGCATGTTCCACATCGTCAGGCGGACGAAGCCATTGGTGTGGGTCGTTCGCGTGTTCGTCAGGCCGTTGGCATCCGCGCTGCAGCCGGTATGCTCGGCCAGCAGGTAGGCCCGCATCAGTGGCTGGGCCAGCAGCATCGGCCCGAGCCAATAGACCATCACCAGATCGAAGCGCCCCGCCGCGGCTGCCATGCCGAAGATGCCGAGCGTCACCGCGAGCTGCGCGCGCGCACTCGCGATCACGCGCGCCGCATGCGCCGGTGCGATGAAAGGGAAATGCGCGGTGCGGCCGAGCGCGAGCAGACCGAGCGCGCGCACGCGGCCACGCCAAGCCTGCCAGCCCGTCAGCCGCCAGAGATATTGCAGACGCGTGGCGGGTGCGGGTGGCGACAATTCGGGATCACGCGCCGGATCCTGAGCGTGCCGGTGATGTGCGAAGTGAAGCAGCTGGTAGTAATGCCAGTTCAGCAAAGTCACCGATCCGCAAATCCAACCGATCGCGCTGTTCACCTTGCGACTGGTGAACGGCGTGAGATGCGACGTCTCGTGCAACGGCGCGAACAGCGCGAGCAGGATCCAGCCATGAAGCAGCATCGCGGGAGCGACGAGGAACCAGATCTCGCGACTGGCGGCGAGCAACGCCGCGGAACAAACCAGGAGACCGAAATGGCGCGCCAACTGCATCAGGCCAAGCGCATCATCACGCGCGCTCAGCGCCTTCAATCGGTCGGCGGCGATCAGCCGAGGGCGAATCTCACCTTCGGCGCTCAATACAGCTTCTCGCGATAGGCCTGTTCGATCCGTTCCTCGACCTGGGGAATCGAGTCCGTCGACTTGCTCTGCTCGATGATCATTCGGCCCAACGACGCCAGCGCCGTGCGCGGCACCTGCGCCGAAAAATCCCAGAGCTTCGAGCGCTTCAGCGCCTTGGCGCAGTGCAAATAGGCCTCGCGAATCTCGACGACGATGGCGAGCTTGGGCAGCTTGCCCTGCACCGCCATGAGCGCGAGCAATTCGGGATCGACGCTGAGTCGCGCGCGGCCATTCACGCGCAGCGTCTCGTCCACGCCGGGAACGAAGAAGATGACCGCGATCTCCGGGTTCTCGACGATGTTCAGCAACGTATCGATGCGGTTGTTGCCCGGCCGATCGGGGATCGCGAGCGTGCGGTCGTCGAGCACCTGCACGAAGCCCGGCGGATCGCCCTTGGGGCTGGTGTCGGCCTTGCCCGTGCGGTCGGACGAGCCGATCACCAGGAACGGCGACAGCGCGATGAAGCGCCGGCAATGCGCATCGAGGGCGGGAATCACCTTGATCGACGCGAGGGCGGAAACGGGTCCAAAGAGCCCGAGCAATGCCTCGCGGGTCGCGATCACATGGCTCGTCGTGGGGTTCACATCATCCATGGACGGGCATGATGCCCGTCGCGCCGCCGGATTTCCACTCCGGACTCGGGCGCGAAGCTTGCGACGGACGACCGGGTCGGCAATCCTCCGCGCTTCGAATTCGGGGGGGAACGGCAGGCCATGCGGCTCAAGGACAAGGTTGCGATCATCACCGGCGGCGGCTCGGGCTTCGGCGAGGGCATTGCACGACGCTTCGCTGCGGAGGGCGCCAAGATCGTCGTCAACGACATCAACGTCCAAGGCGGCGAGCGTGTCGCCGATACGATCAAGCAGCAGGGCGGCAACGCCATCTTCGCCAAGGCCGACGTCGCCAAGTCGGCCGACGTCAAGGCGTTGGTCAAGGCGGCGCTCGATGCCTTCGGACGAATCGACATCATGGTCAACAACGCCGGCTACACGCATCGCAACCAGTCGATGATGAATGTCGACGAGGCGGCCTTCGATCGCATCTTCGACGTCAATGTGAAGGCGATCTATCTCGCCGCGCTCGAGATCATCCCGGTCTTCCGCAAGCAGGGCGGCGGCGCGATTCTCAACACCGCCTCGACGGCCGGGCTGCGGCCGCGGCCTGGCCTGACGATCTACAACGCCTCCAAGGGCGCCGCGATCACCATGACCAAATCGATGGCGGTCGAGTTCGCGCCCGACAGGATCCGCGTCAATTGCCTCTGCCCCGTCGCGGGAGAGACGGCGATGCTCGCGGATTTCATGGGCGGCGACACGCCGGAGAATCGCGCGAAGTTCAAGGCCAGCGTGCCGCTCGGGCGGCTTTCCTTGCCCGAGGACATCGCCAACGCCGCGCTCTATCTCTGCTCGGACGAGGCGAATTTCATCACCGGCGTGGCGTTGGAGGTCGATGGTGGCCGCTGCATCTGAAACCGAACGCGCCGCGCTGGCGGCGGCGCTCGAGCGCCGTTTCGGCGATGCCGACGGACTCGCGCATGCCGCGCCGCATGATGGCCTCGGCACCCTGACGAGAATGGCCGCGCATCGCGTGATCCGCGGCTATACCGATCGCGCTGTCGATCCCGGGCTCGTCGATCTGCTCTGCGCCACCGCGCTCTCGGCGCCGAGCAAGAGCGACATGCAGGCGCGCGATCTCGTGGTCGTGACCGATGCGGCCACGCGCGCCAAACTCGGCGAGCTCTGCGGCAGCGACCATTGGATGCCTTCCGCGCCGGTGTGGATCGTCGCCTGCGGCAATCACCGCCGCCAGCGCCAGATCCATGAATGGCGCGGACCCGAATTCGCCAATGATCACCTCGATGCGTTCTTCAACGCGAGCGTCGATGCCGCGATCGCGCTCGCCTGGTTCATCGCCGCCGCCGAGGCCGCGGGGCTCGGCTGCTGCCCGATCAGCCAGATCCGCAACTTCCCGCGCGAGGTCAGCGCGTTGCTGCATCTGCCGGAGCGGGTATTCCCCGTCGCCGGCCTCACGCTGGGCTGGCCCGCGAATGACGGCGTGCTGAGCCCGCGCCTGCCGCTCGCCGCCACGGTGCATCACGAGCGTTTCGACGATGCGCGATCGCGCGAACTCGTCGACGGCTACGACCGACGCCGTCACGCGATGATGCCGTATCGACGGCAGCGCGACGTCGCGCGGTTCGGCGAAGCGGCGCTCTATGGCTGGTCCGAGGACAAGGCGCGGCAGTATGCGGATCCGCAGCGCACGGATTTCGGCGCCTATGTCCGCGCGCAGGGTTTCAAGTTGGATTGATCCGGTGATGAGAACCCGCGCCGCGATTCTCGAGGCATCGGGCCGCACGCGACCGTATGCGCAATCCCGTCCGCTGACGATCGCCGAAATCGAGCTCGCGCCGCCGCAGCGTGGCGAAGTGCTCGTGCGCATCGCCGCCGCCGGGCTGTGCCATTCCGACCTATCGGTCATCAACGGCGATCGACCGCGACCGACGCCGATGGCGCTGGGCCATGAAGCCGCCGGTGTGGTCGAGAGTCTCGGCGAGGGCGTCGACGATCTCGCGATCGGCGATCACGTGGTGATGGTGTTCGTGCCGAGTTGCGGTTGCTGCGGTCCTTGCGCGGAGGGCCGCCCCGCCTTGTGCGAACCGGGCGCCAAGGCGAACAACGCGGGCGAAATGCTGGGCGGCGGCCGGCGCATCCGCCGCAACGGCCAGGACGTTCATCATCATCTCGGCGTCTCCGCCTTCGCCGAGCACGCCGTCGTGTCGCGACGATCGCTGGTGAAGGTGACGAAGGATCTGAAGCTGGCGGAGGCCGCATTGTTCGGCTGCGCCGTGCTGACCGGCGTCGGCGCCGTGGCCAATACGGCACGCATCGAGGCGGGCGCCAGCGTCGCGGTGATCGGCCTCGGCGGCGTGGGCCTCGCGGCGCTGCTCGGCGCCGTCGCCTGCGGCGCATCGCGCATCGTCGCCGTCGATCTCGAATCCTCCAAGCTCGCGACCGCGCGCCAGCTCGGCGCCAGCGATGCGGTGAACGCGCGCGACGAGCATGCCGTGCAGCAGATCCGCGATCTCACCTCGGGCGGCGTCGACTACGCCTTCGAGATGGCAGGCTCGGCGAAGGCGCTCGAGCTTGCCTATGCGATCACCCGCCGCGGCGGCACCACGGTGACCGCCGGCCTGCCCAACCCCACGCAGCGCATGCAACTGCCGCCCGTCTCGCTGGTGGCCGAGGAGCGTACGCTGAAAGGCAGCTATGTCGGCTCCTGCGTGCCGTCACGCGACATCCCGCGCTACATCGCGCTCTACCGTCTGGGTCGCTTGCCGGTCGATCGCCTGCTCAGCGCGACCATCGCCCTCGACGACGTCAACGCCGCCTTCGACCGCCTCGCGGACGGCCAGACGATCCGCCAGGTCATCGCGTTCTAGCGTTCGGGCCGTCGTCGCATCCGACAGCGCTCATGACGGCGGCGCCGCGCGCATCGCATCGACCATCATCCTGAACAGCACGAGGTCCTCGCGCGCATCTTGCAGCGACGTCTTGGGTCGCTTGCGCTGCGTGAAATTTTCATGGAACGCGATCCATTCCAGGGCGAAGGGATCACGCCAGGCGAGGCTGCTGGCGGACCGCGCCATGCCCGCGCCATCGAGATCGGTCACGTGCAACCGCCCGGGCATGTTGCGGACATAGGGCGTGTCGAAATCGACGCGCACGATGCGCGACGGGCTGAGCACCTCGATATGCGCGTCGAAGCGCGGCAGATTGTCGACCTCCGTCGCGAACTGGCAGACAAAGGAGCCGTAGTCGAAGGCGGCGGCGATGCTGCGACCTTCGGGACCGCGATGCGTCGCGAACAGCACGCGCCGGGGGAAGCCGAGCATCTCGCGCATCGCCGAGAGGTCGTGACTGCACAGCGCGAGCAGCAGCATGTAGGCGTTGTCGAGCGTCGGCGACGCCGTGCCGATCGCCTCGCGGACACGTTCGGTCTGCAGCTTCCGGAGCTGCTCGCCAAGCGCCGGCGCCAGATCGGTCGGCCGGATCACATTGGCGATCTGGGCGTTGATCAGCGCGTTGCGACCGAGGATGTCCTGCACACGCACCAACCGGATATCCGGCATTCCCTTCACGAGATCGCACGCCGCGATGAACGCCGGCGCGTAGCGCCGCATGTAGCCGATCTGCACCGTCACGCCGCTGCGGCTCTGTTCGGCGATCAGCGCGTCCGCTTCGGCGAGGGTCAGACACATCGGCTTCTCGATGAACACCGCCTTGCCCGCTGCCATCGCCGCGAGCGCCACTTCCGCATGGAGCGCATGCGGATTGGCGACCAGCACGGCATCGATCTCCGGATCGACGACGAGTGCGTTGTGGTCGAGATGGCGTCTCCGGATGTTCCATTCCTCACCCACGCCGTCGAGGACCCGGCGGCTGACATCGCAGAGCGCCGTGACCTGCAAGCGGTCACGCAGATCGCGCAGCGTCGGCAAATGAATCAGCTGGGTCGCCTCGCCACAACCGACGATCCCAAGTCTCAACCGATCGGACATGTCGCCGTCTCCATGATCGCCGCTTGGTTCGCGCGCTTCGATTCAGGCGAGTTTGGTCCAGCGTCCTCCGCGCGATGAGGAGCGCACCGCGGCATCGACGAAACCCAGCCCGCGGACGCCATCGACAATGCCTGGATAGATCACCTCGCGCGGCGCGCGCTTGGCCGTGCGGCGCGCGCGGATCGCCGCGGCAATCTCGGCGTAGACGGTCGCGAAGGCCTCGAGATAGCCCTCGGATGACCCGGCGGGATGCGCGTCACGCGCGCCGCGTCGGGCCCGAGCCCCGCACCGCCGCGCAACAGGATCCGCGTCGGCTCGCGATAGGGCGACCACAGCAGCTGGTTGGGATGCTCCTGGCTCCAGGACATGCCGCCCTTGTCGCCGTAGATGCGCAGCCGCAGACCATTCTCGTTGCCCGGCGCAACCTGGCTCGCCCACAACGCGCCCCGCGCGCCCTTGGCGAGGCGCAGCAGGATATGCGCGTTGTCGTCGAGACGCCGGCGCGGCACGAAGCTCTGCAGATCCGCGCAGAGCGATTCCACCCGCAGCCCGGTGACGAACTCCGCGAGCTGAAAGGCATGCGTGCCGATATCGCCGATCGCACCTCCCTTGCCGGCGCGCGCTGGATCCGTGCGCCACGCCGCCTGCTTCTGCCCGCTGCGCTCCAGCGGCTCGGTGAGCCAGTCCTGCGCGTATTCGACCTGAACGACTCGCAAGCGTCCGAGCTCGCCCGCCGCGACCCTCGCGCGCGCCTCGCGCACCATCGGATAGCCCGTGTAGGTGTACGTGACCGCGAAGAGTCGATCGCTGCGCCCAGCGATGCGCGCGAGCCGGCGGCCTTCGACAAGCGTCGCCGCGAGCGGCTTGTCGCAGATCACGTGAACGCCGGCGACGAGGCAGGCCTCGGCCGCCGCGGCATGCACGTGATTCGGCGTGACGATCGCCACCGCCTCGATGCCGTCGGGACGCTTCGCCTCGGCGGCAAGCATCTTCGCAAAATCCGGATAGGCGCGCGCCGGATCGAGCCCAAGCGCGCGGCCGGAGCGCCGTGACTTCTCCGGCGTCGCCGACAGGGCGCCGGCGATGAACGCGTAGTGATCGTCGAGGCGCGCGACGAGACGATGCACGGCGCCGATGAAGGCGCCTTCGCCGCCGCCGATCATGCCGAGGCGGATCCGCCGGTTCGTGGTCTCCGGCTTGCTTGCTTCGATCGCCATGTGCGCCTCACGCGATCCCGAGGAGCCGCGCATTCGCAGCGGCGTCGGACCCCGAGTCGGCGAAATCGTCGAAGCTCTTCTCCGTGACGCGGATGATGTGATCGGCGATGAAGGGCGCGCCCTCGCGTGCCCCATCTTCGGGGTGCTTGAGGCAGCACTCCCACTCGAGCACCGCCCAACCTGCATAACCATGGCCGGCGAGGCGCGAGAAGATTCCGGTGAAGTCCACCTGGCCATCGCCGAGCGAACGGAAACGGCCCGCACGGTTGAGCCAGGGCTGATAGCCCGAATAGACGCCCTGGCGCGGCGACGGATTGAACTCGGCTTCCTTGACGTGAAACGCCTTGATACGGCTGTGATGGACATCGATGAAGCCGAGATAGTCGAGCTGCTGCAGCAGGAAATGCGACGGGTCGTAGTTGATGTTCAGGCGTCGGTGCCCGCGCGTCGCATCGAGGAACATCTCGAACGTGGCGCCGTCGAACACGTCCTCGCCAGGATGGATCTCGAAGCAGACATCGACGCCGTGCTCACCATAGGCGTTGAGGATCGGCGTCCAGCGCTTGGCGAGTTCGGTGAAGGCCGCGTCGATCAGGCCCGCAGGGCGCTGCGGCCAGGGATAGAGGAAGGGCCAGGCCAGAGCGCCGGGAAAGCTGACGCTCGCGTCGAGTCCGAAATGCCGCGAGGCGCGCGCCGCGAGCTTCATCTGTTCGACCGCCCAGGCCTGGCGCAGCGCCGGCTTGCCGCGCACCGCTTCGGGCGCAAAGCCGTCGAACATCGCGTCGTATGCGGGATGCACGGCGACGAGCTGACCCTGGAGATGCGTCGATAGCTCGGTGATCGCGACGCCGTTGGCCGCGGCGACGCCGGTGATCTCGTCGCAATAGGTCTTGGACGAAGCTGCCTTCGCGAGGTCGAGGAAGCGGCTGTCCCAGCTCGGCAGCTGGACGCCGCGATAGCCGAGCGATCCGGCCCAGCGCGTGATCGCATCCCAGGAATTGAACGGCGCGACGTCGCTCGCGAACTGGGCGAGGAAGACCGCGGGACCCTTCATCGTGCTTGGCATGGTCTTGGTCCTTCACTTGGTTGCGACAGGATATTTTTGACGCCCCTCAGTTCCACGTCGCGACGGTCGCGATGGTGCGCCGGGCGAAGCGCCCGACATCATTGGGCTTGTCGTGCTCGGCGACGAAGAGCCCCACGCCGGCGTTGCGCATGGCGGACAGCAGCGCCGTCCAGTCGAGTGTACCGTGGCCGACATCGGCCCAGCCATCCTCGTCGTCGCATTGTCCGGCGGGCGCGATGTCCTTGATGTGCACGGCGGGAATGCGGCCTGCATATTTCGCGAGCCAGGTCAGCGGATCGGCGCCGCCGCGCACGACCCAGGCGAGATCGATCTCCCACAGCAGGTCCGGCGCCTCACCGAGAATCAGATCCATGCCGAAACTGCCATCGGCGAGCTTCTGGAATTCCCAGTGGTGATTGTGCCAGCCGAAGCGCAGGCCCTCTCCGGCGATCACCTTGCCGATGCCGGCGAGCTCGCGCCCGAGCACGCGCCAGCCAGCGACGTCCTTGTCGCGCTCGCCCGCCGGCGGGGCGGGCGCCAGCACCAGCGTGACCCCTACCATTACAGTTGCCGTTTTTCTTTGCAGTGCGCGCGCTGAGCGACCGCCTGGTGAGCTCTGCGCCAGAGTGACCATGCGATGATGTGCGCGGGTTGGATTCGTTTTCGGGCGAGTCTGATGGCG
>Ga0163144_10011378_pt1 | contig 18823 bp, 15 predicted proteins | sample OliLak19BULKMAT1_FD_123175 | JGI IMG/M metagenome (GOLD analysis project Ga0163144, IMG submission 123175) | Freshwater microbial mat bacterial communities from Lake Vanda, McMurdo Dry Valleys, Antarctica - Oligotrophic Lake LV.19.BULKMAT1 | ecosystem: Environmental > Aquatic > Freshwater >... | reverse complement strand
GGTCGCGGCGGGGCCGCGAAGTCCTTTCCGGCAGAAAGGACCTACTTCAGTCCTTTCCGGCAGAAAGGACCTACTTCAGTCCTTCCCGGCAGAAAGGACCTACTTCAGTCCTTCCCGGCAGGAAGGATCTACTTCAGCGCGTACGTTCCACCGGCACGGCCTGAAGCGAGTTTGAAAATGAGCGAGGATGACAGGCGAAGTCTCGTTCATCGGCGTCGTTATCCTGTGTCGCAATAAGTCAGTGGGTGATCCGGCGGAGTCCGACGCATCAGGATGCCCCCGTCAGCGGCGAGGATTGCAGTGACGCTCAACCCACCGCCGGAGTCTTTGCAGCGAATGCGATTCTGATGGCGTGCCGGCTGAGGAGCGACTCCGCTGCCGAGCCAGTAGGTCCAGCCTCGATAGAGCCACACCATCCACTTCACGCGATCGAGTGTCGTCCGAGAATGCCTGGTTCGCTACCGCGGCCAGGCCTTCATCCTCCCTACTCGGTCGGCGGCGGGCCTTGCTTCCAGCCATAATGCCGCACCTTGCGAAATCCCTTTGGCAGAGCATGCTGCAGGAAACCTCGGACAAACTTCCAGCCATCGACGGTCCTGGTCAACGCCGACGTTGTTCTGGACGGTGTGTACCGATACGTCACTGAAGTCTCGCCGCAGTCCATGATGCGATTGTCACTGATCGCAACTCGAAAGACATACGGCGCCACGCAGAAGGCTAGAGGGAAGAGGCTGGAGCCGGTAGGTTGCTGCAATGCGAGACCATTCAAACTTGAGAGCATTTGAGTTGGCGGACCAATTTGCGATGGATGTCGATCGCGTGACACGGTCATTCCCGAAGGACGAGCAGTTTGGCCTGACATCTCAGATCCGACGTGCGGCGGTGTCCGTTCCAGTCAGCATTGTCGAAGGGAGCGCACGTAGTTCGCTGGCAGAGTATGTTCGGTTCCTCGATATCGCTTACGGATCGGCACGTGAGGTTGAATATCAATTGCCACTTGCCGCCCCCCCGCCTATCTTCACGTCGATTTTGCAGGTTCGAAAGTTCGGCCACTCGTGCCATGACAATGCTTCTGTGAGATTGGAGTTTGGTGCCAACTTAACTGCAGCGTGATGCGGTGGTTTGACACGAGGGACCGAAGCTGGCAGCTTCGGCCACGGGCGCAACGAGATATTCCCCATGCGGGTTGCCCGCAGTCAAGCACTATTTTTGACTTGCGGAACTGTCACCCGCTGTTCCACGGCGCAAAGCCAGACTTTGACATTCAGCTGTGTCCGTCTGCTTTGTCAGGAGCCTGATGGACACGAATACGCTGCCATGCCGAGTTTGCGACCAATGAACTCCTGAACTACGATCCCGCGAATGGCGGCAATTGAAGTTCGGGAGCTGTGTCGGGAATACAAGGTCTATCGCAAACGCGAAGGCGTGATGGCGTCGGTGCGCGGGCTGTTTCATCGTGAACACAGCATCGTCAGCGCCGTTCGCAACGTCAGTTTCACGATTGACGAAGGAGAGATGGTCGCGTTCCTCGGACCGAATGGTGCCGGGAAGACGACGACCTTGAAACTTCTCTCCGGACTGGTTGTGCCCTCTTCAGGAACCGCGACAGTTCTGGGGCACGTGCCTTGGCTGCGGGAGAATGCTTACCGTCGACGGTTCTCGCTGGTGACCGGGCAGAAAGAACAGCTCTGGTGGGATCTGCCGGCTCAGGAATCGTTCCGGCTCCACAAAGAAATCTATCGCATTCCTGCGGACGAGTATCAGCGGCGACTCGATGAACTCACGGACCTCCTTGAAGTCCGCCGCCTGATGACCCAGCCCGTGCGTGAACTGTCGCTGGGTGAGCGGATGCGGATGGAACTGATCGCCGCCCTGCTCCACCGGCCGGATGTGTTGTTCCTGGATGAGCCCACGATCGGACTCGATGTCGTCAGCCAGCGACGCGTGCAGGAATTCCTGCGGCACTACCAGCGAGAGCAGCGCATTACAGTGATCCTGACCAGTCACTACATGAAGGACGTGGAAGCTCTTTGTGAACGAGCCATCGTGATCAACAAAGGTATTGTGATCCACGACGGGCCACTGGCTGCGATCATTGACCGGTTCAGCGGCCATAAGATCATTGAACTCCAGTTCTCCGACAACCGCTGCCCCGCCGGGCTTGAGCGTTTTGGCCGGATCATTGAAACTCGCCCGCCCAGGGTCCGCCTTCAGGTCGAAAAGCAGCGCGTGTCGGAATGCCTTGCCAGTATCCTGTCACAGCATTCTGTTGACGACATCAGCGTCGTCGAGCGTCCACTGGAAGATGTGATCGCCGAATTGTTTTCGTCGGACGACGCGGCGAGGGCGACAGCATGAGAGACAAGTGCGGCAGTTTGGTTGCTCGCCTGGAAGCTGTGAGTGTTTACTGTTGGCCCGCCGCTCCGTCGGCGGGGATTCGTCGTTCTGCGTCGATGCGAAGGGAGAATCCCAGCCGGCGGAGCGGCTGGACAACAGTAAATCGCAGCCCCGGAGCGAACGACGACAATGAAAGGCCCGTCGCATGACGCAGGCATCCATTGGCGAAGCAACATTCGTGGGGGAACTCAGAGCACGGCTGCGGCTGAAGTGGCTGATCCTGCGGACGGCCATTGAAGAACGACTCGTCTATCGAGCCGACTTTGCGTTCTCAACGCTGGTCCGGTTTCTGCCGATCGTGACACAGATTTTTCTCTGGAACGCCATCTTCCAGAACGATCCGAAACGCACCATGCAGGGCTACAACTTCGATCAGATGGTGTCGTACTATCTAATCGTGATGCTGGCTCGGGCGTTTTCCAGTATGCCGGGGTTGTCGACTGGGATCGCGGGCTCGATCGCGGACGGTTCAGTGAAGAAGTATCTGATTCAGCCAGTCGATATGCTCGACCATCTGTTCTGGCACCGAGTCGCCCACAAGCTGGTCTACTACATCATCGCTGCCGGTCCGTTTGCCTTGGTGTTCTGGCTGTGCCGTGCCCACTTGCCTGGCTGGCCCGCATGGCCCGTGACAGCTGCGTTTGTTGTTTCGCTGATGATGTCGTTCGCGATCGGATTTCTGATTGAGGCTCTGATCGGACTCGTCGCGTTCTGGTTTTTGGAGGTCAGTTCACTGATCTTCATCTATATGATGCTCAGCTATTTCCTGTCCGGCCACATGATCCCGCTGGAGCTGCTGTCGCAGTGGATTCCGTTCGTCGATTACCTGCCATTCCGCTATCTGGCCTACACTCCGGCGGCCATTATGCTGGGAAAAATCCCGGTGGAGCAGTTACCTCGCGAACTTCTGATTCAGGCCGCCTGGATCGCCGCCCTGTTCGCCCTGAACAGGCTCGCCTTCAACCGGGGAGTCAGGCGTTACAGTTCGTTCGGGGGATAGTCGAGACGAGCTTTGTTCTCCCCTGTCGTCCGCGTCAGCAGGACGATTCGGGCAAGATTGCCTGGATGATCCTGAAGGGACGACGGATTCGCAGCTTGAACGCTGAAGTTCGGGGCTCATCACGTCCCGGCGTGCCGGGATGATGGCTACATTGTGATCTCGATCCGCGGAGCTCCGGACTTGTCGGCGTCTGATACAGCTGACACGTCCGCCTGCTTCACGGACAGTCGCCCGGTGATGTGAGTCGGCGAATCGAACCACTGAGCAAGCTGTTCGATGAGGGTCGCCGCAACCGGTTCACTGTCCGGGCGAGAAGAATGTCGGGAAATCACCACCAGCTTCATTTCGCCGGACTGATGACGAAGAATGCTGAACGAACCGTCATCGGCGGCGCGAGTGGTGGTCCCTCCCAGCACTTCCAACGCCGCCTCCACGGCGACTTGGGCTGGCCCTGACTGACCGTCGCGAAGAGGACGAGCATCCAGCCGCAGTCCTGAAGCATTTGCGGTTGGCAGCAGCAGAATCAATGCCCCGATGTCTGGTTTCAGCTCACCCGATCCATCGGTGTAGCGAACGACGCCGGAAACTGGCGGCAGTGTTCCCGGAGGAGCACTCTCAACAGGTTGAACGGCATTGCCCGGTGCCTTCTTCGATTCAACCGTACCGGCGGATGCATCGGCTTCGGGACCATGATTCGCTCTTGAGCTTCCCCACAGGAATCCCGCCGCGGTTCCGCAGATGACCAATGCCACAGTCAAGACGCTCCACATCATCAGGCCGGGACGACGAGTCACGGGGAGATTCGGCAACGCAGCGGTCGGCGCAACAGTATCGGCCAGTTCTGCAAGAGCGGACGAAAGATGATCGGGAATTTCAAAGACTGCCTTCGGACTCGTCGACTTCACTGGAGGAACCGCCGGCGGATTCGGCACGGCAGATAATGTCACGGGCTCTTCCAGCAGTTCCGGCTCCACAAGCTCAGGAATAATCTGCGGTGCCCAGTCTTCTGCAGGAGGAAGATCGGCAAGCTCCCGAAGAACGTCCTCAGGTAACGCACGGGAACTCGTCGAGCCCGAAGCCGTTAACGAGAGTGGAACGATGCGAATTGAGTCTTTGCCCTTCTCAGCGTTCGCATCGGACAGATCGCATTCGGCGTCTGTCGCTGGAATTGCACCTCGTCGCCCGACGCGAGTCGGTTGCGGTTCGAGGTGATCTCGCCGCGAAATCGGCGGTTTCGTCGAGCCGAATGCTGTCGTCGACTTGAATGTCAACGTTTGCGCTGGATCCGGAAAGTTCGACAGTTCCTCCAGTGCGCTCAGCAGGCCAGCGTCGCTTCCAGGCCGTTGAACAGGTTCCGACTTCGCCGCCGCTCCGTCGATCATCGGTACTCGCAGCGACCGACCACATGCCGGACAGTCGACAATCGAACCGGCTTTGGAACGCGAGATCCCAAGCAGTTGACGACAGTGTTGACATCGGAACTGGATCGGCATCCGGAAGGGTGCAATCTGCGGTAATGAAGACGAAAGCGGCAGGAGCAGGCGAGATCGTGGCATCCCCGCGACCCGTTGGTCAAGCAGCTGCGGAGAATTCACATGCGCGCGGGCAACGTCTGCGACGCAGAACGGCACAGAGCATCGACCGGCGTTCCGTACGCTTAGTCTGACTGCAAGAGCAGATAAAGGGTCTTGATGCCGAGTTCATCCACCGGATTGCTGGAGTTGGACAGTACAATAACGCCGCAGCGTGGTGCGACCGTGAAGGCCGCATAGCTGCACGATCCGCCGGCGCCGCCGTTGTGCCAGACAATGTCATGTGCGTTTTCCGAGTCGATGTGCCATGCCAGGCCCATGCTGCGAGCCGAATGGTCGCCCGGTCGCCGCTTGACGGACGTTGCGAGGGCTGCCTGAGCCAGGGGATTGGAAGAATCCGGCGATGGATGCAGGAAGAGCTTCAGATATCGCAGCATATCGCTGGCAGTTGAGAGGAATGAGCCCGCTCCGGGCATCGTCGTGTCTTCCCAGATCGGCACCGCACTTCCGCCATCGTGCGGTGTTGCCAGGTTGGTTCGAAGTTCATCCGTTAACGTCATCCGGGTGCGATTCATGCCGAGCGGAGTACAGATACGATCGACGACGAGCTGTTCGTATGATGTCCCGGCTGATTGTGCAAGTGCCTGCCCCAGCAGTCCGAAGCCGAGGTTGGAATACTCGTACGCCGAGCCGGGCGGCCGTGTCAGCCGGATGCTTCGAAGACTGGAGAACATCTTTTCCGCGGTGTAATCTTTGTAGGGATTCAGCGGATCGCCGAATTCAAAGTCAGGGGGAAGAGACGGCAGTCCCGATGTCTGCGTTGCCAGATCCAGGAGCGTGATTTCGGTCTCGTTCAGGGCCGGCACGGCAACGCCTTCCGGCAGGTGTTGTTCCAGTCTGTCGTTCAGGCGGATGTCGCCGGATCGGTCCATGTCTGCCAGCACCAGTGCGGTGAATGTCTTACCGACGGAAGCGAGTTCGAAGAGTGTGTCTCCATCGACTGGCTGAGTATCGCTGACCGCGCTGCGGCCATAGCACCAGACCGCCGATTCCTCACCACGGACAACTCCGATTGCGAGTCCCATGCTGCCCTGATCATGCAAGTGGGCTTCCGAGAGTGCATCCACAGTTGCATGAATCGTTGAGAGACTCTGTCGTCCTGCGGGAACATCGAGACCTTCGAGCGGATTCATTGCTCCCTGCTGATCCACGAATTCCCACGCGAAGATTCCCAGCAAAACACCGGCAAGGAGGCCGCTTATAACCCCTGGCAGGCAGCCGAAGCAGACGATCGCACCGATCCGGCGAAATCCGCCTCGCCGAGAGAAGTCGAGGCGAGCTGAATCCGTCATGTCCGTATCCGGATGTCCTCCGTTCGTGGTAACTTTGCTCATCGCGTGATTTCTGCAGACCTGAGAGAGTTAATCGTTTCCGTCACAGCCAGAAACAGACCGCCCGAAACCAGCAACGCCGCGGCGGTTGACACGAACATTCTCCAGAACACGGAATACCACGGCATCGAGTAGAAACGAACACCGGCCCAGGTGGTCACGGACAGCCAGATGATCGAAAACGTGATCGACAGGATGGTGTCCGAGGCCGTCAGAAATGAGAGAGGCATCAGTGCCAGTTCGACATAAGCGAACTGCCCGACCAGAAACAGACCCAGCACGTAGTTTTCGGCAAAGTTGCGCTGGGACACGGCGAACAGACGTGTCCACAGAAACGACAGTGGTATCAACACGGCGAACAGTATCCACGTCACCGCATCGTCCGGAAGGACATCCGACTCATGGCTTGACTGCGCGACCCATCCTGTCCATCGCAGACATGCATCGAGAACGATCTGTGCCGTTAACGCGACCAGCATGAATGTGAACGGATTCATGTAATGTTTGCGCCGCCCGTTGACATAGTCGAGACAGACTTTGCCTGGATTCCTGGTCAATCCGATGAGCGTCGCCGGCAAAGCGGACTCCGCGTCCAGTATCGCCTCAGCGCAGTTGGCAGCGATATCGTGGACCCTCAAACGCCGAGATCCGCGTTGATGTTGTCCACACTGTCCGCAGTAGCGAGTGGACAGTGGCGCTCCGCAATTGGCGCACAGCTGCTCGGAAGATTGACCTGGATCGTGCATTCTGCCCTCCTGCCGCACGAAGGTTCGGTTTACAAATCGGCCGAATTCTTCCTTTGCGACCGCTGTTTAGCAAGGCCTGGTGCGCAAAGATTCGCGACTGAGTTGAGGTGTGACCAGACCAGGCTGCGAGAGGTTGAACCTGGTGCAGTCGTGATCGTGAGGCGGGAGAATGACGACTGCCTTGTTACGGTCCCGGATTGAATTGACCGCCGAGCCGCGTCATGTCCAATTGCGGCTGCTGGTCGAGGCTGCGGATGGCATCCTGACGATTCTGCTGAAGCTCGCGGCCCTGATTGGCAAAGAAGTCCGACATTTGAACGATGGCCGGGCCCAGCAGGAACAGGAACACGGACGGCATCAGCAGCAGAGCCACCGGAAACAGCAGCTTGAAAGACGCCGCGTTGGCTCGCGCGTCCGCCCGCTCTTTCAGCGACGCCCGAATACTGTCGCTGTAATCTGCGAGAGCCTTGCTGATGCTCGTGCCAGTCGCTTCGGACTGGATCAGCAGGCTGGTGAATGAGTTCACTTCCGGCGAATCGATCCGCTGACTGAAGTTTTTCAGCGCCTGCGTCAGACTGCCGACGTCGGCCTGGTGATTGACGATCTGCAGTTCCTGCGCCAGTGCCGGATGAGCCGTCCTGATCTCGCGGCTGATGCGTTTGAGCGACTGTGGCACTGTCAGCCCCTGACTGACACCCATGTTCATCATGTCGAGGACATCCGGAAGTCCGCGTTCAATGTCGATCTTTCGTTCGGCCGCCTTGTAGGCCACCACCAAAGGCGGCAGAGCCCACATGAACAGCGGAGCCATCACCAGCAGAGCCAGCAGCCAGGGTTCCAGCACGGGCGGCGCCAGGATCAGCCAGAAACCGACAATCATCAGCGCAAGAAAGGCCAGCACGAAACGAATTGCGGTCAGGTTGAGCCACGCGGCGCGAGAATGATAGCCGGCACCAGCGAGATTCTTCCGCTGTGTTTCACGACGCGCTGCCGATTCGGGCAGCAACTGTGCCACGGACGGAGTGATCGTCCCGAACACAAAATCGTCATTGCGAATCGGCAGCTCTTCAGGTGTCGGCAAAGGGACGTTGCTGCCGTCATCAGAGAGGAGACCGCGGAACTCTGAAAACAGACGGCGGTTTCCCCAAGTGGAAATCCGGTTCGGCCCGCCGACTCCGGAGAATGGGATTGTGGCGGCCGCCGACCATTCCGAATCGGAAACGCCTGACCCAGCCATCACCGAACGCTGGTCACTGAATGCCTGAAGCGGCTGTCGAATGCTGCGTGATGAATGAAGAGAATCCCCGGCACCCTGCTCCGCCAGCTCTAACAGCCTGGCCTGCGTCCGCGACTGGGATTCGCGATCCGGATCGCCAGACAGATCCGGAACCGGTCGCGACCGCTGAAACGGGCTGAGCATCCGCTTTTCAGATGGTGCGAAAACAAACGGCTTCACCAGCATCCACAACAGGACCACACCGGCAGCGGCGAGAAACCAGATGAAGTACATGAAACAGTATCCTCGACGCGGAATGCAGTACCAGCGGAATCAACCGGCGATTGACTGCGTTGAACCCGTGGTCAACGACCAGGCTCGTCCAGAAAATCCGTGGTCAATGACGATGACTGGCGTCCTGGTCTGTGACCACGGGCTAAACGCACAAAGCACTTGGTCAAAATCTTGCGCTGCGACTCAGAATCCGGTACACCAAAAGACACCCGACGATCTGCAGCACGACGCCGGTCCAAAGCGATAGTCGTCCCCAAAAGGAATTCAGCAGGCTGTTCAGATAGTTGGGATCACGAAACAGATAGAAGCCCATCACCAGAATCGGAATGGCAACCATCATGACGGCTCCCATCCGGGCAGCGATCGTGGCCGCCCGCTGGCGTGCTACGAAGTGCTGACGGTCGCGAACCGCAGTGGCCAGACGCTCCAGGACGGAAATCAAATCGCCGCCAGTGTCCTGATGAACCGAGAGCGCGGATGAAAACATGGTCAGAGTCGATACGCCGGTGCGGGCCGCGAGATCGCGGACTGAACTCGAAACATCAAGGCCCATTTCCATGCGTCGGGCGCTGATCCGCAGTTCATCACCAAGCGGTGACGGAGTGTCCGAGGCCACGACTCTGAAGGAATGTTCCAGGTTGCGTCCGGCCCGCGCGCTGCGAGCCAGTTCATCGGCCATGCCAGGCAGCTGCACGATGATGGCCTGCTGACGGCGAGACCTGAGTAACATCGCCGCGCCAATCGGCAGCAGCAGCCCGATCGCCGCAAAGAGCGCCGTCAGAATCGGACGCTCAGTCGCGACAAACATGAGTCCGCCCAGTGCCAGCCCCGACAGTCCGCACAGTCCCAGCCAGATCGCCGGTGCCGTACGGATCCCCGCCTGCAGCATCAGGTCGTCGAACCAGCCGTTGACAGATTCGCCGATGCCGTCGGAGTCGCCTCGGGCATACTGATGGTCTTCTTTCAGCAGATCGGAAAACTCCGGCCGGCGTTCAAGCGTCGAGATCGGTGCAATCATGACTGGAGACCAATGACGAATGACGAATGACGAATGACTGGTTTTCAGGAGTTGAATTTCAGCTCGCGGGCCTCGAAGAGCGGGCGATACTGTTCGACGTTTGCTCCCGTCATCGCCAGCCTGCGGAGAGCCACAGGCTGGTATCCTGTCGCGAAGAAGCTGCCCTGAGGATGTCCGTCTTTGTCTTCACCGCTGATGCGATAGACGAAGATATCATCCATCCGATACTCGCCGTCTTTCAGTCCGGACACTTCCGAAATTCGTGTGATGCGGCGTTCGCCGGTGTGCAGGCGCGTGACATGGATCACGATGTCGATCGCATTCGCCACGTACTGACGGGCAATGCGAGACGGCAGGTCGACGCCTGCCAAAGCGATCATGAGTTCCAGACGGTCCAGAGTTTCGCGGGTGTCGTTCGCATGCACGGTGCTCATCGAACCGTCGTGGCCTGTGTTCATCGCCTGCAGCATGTCGAGCACTTCACCGCCGCGCGCTTCGCCCACGATGATCCGATCCGGTCGCATGCGCAGCGCATTCCGCAGCAGGTCCCGCTGAGTCACTGCGCCTTTGCCTTCCAGGTTCGGCAGTCGGGTTTCCAGAGGAATCACATCAATCTGCTGCAGGCTCAGTTCTGCAGTTTCTTCGATGGTGACAACTCGCTGCGAGTCCGGAATGAAGCGGCTCATACAGTTCAGCAGCGTCGTCTTACCGGCACCCGTTCCTCCGCTCACGATGATATTCATTCGGCCGCGAACGGCCAGGATCAGAAAATCGGCCATCGCCGGAGCGACCGAGCCGTACTTGATCATGTCTTCCATCTGCAGCCGGCGGTTGCCGAAGCGACGAATGGAAACCGTCGGGCCGCACAGAGCCAAGGGCGGAATGACAGCGTTGAATCGCGAACCGTCCGGCAAACGGGCATCCACCATCGGGCTGGATTCGTCAATCCGCCGACCGGCTCGTCCGACCAGTCGGTGAATGAACTGCATCAGATGATTGGAATCCGCAAACCGGATGTTGGTCGTTTCCAGAAGCCCGTTGCGTTCAACCAGAACCCGATCAGGCCCGTTGACCAGAATGTCGGTGACCTCAGGATCGACCATCAGGGATTCGATCGGGCCGAAGCCGTAGATCTCGTCCATGATCTCGCCGACCATCGTCTCCCGCTGCTGCTGACCCATCTTCACGGACTGGCGCGTACACAGGTAATCGGCCAGCGACCGCAGCTGAGCTCGCAGATCGCCCTCGGTCATGGACTCCGCTTTGCTGAAGTCGATGACGTCAACCATTTGACGGTGCAGGGATGTCTTCAGACGCTGAAAATCCCGGACCGTGTTGTCCGCAGATTCGGCAGAAGCGACCATGAGAGTCCTCAAGTTCAGATGGCAGTACAACGCCCGTGTGATTCAGGATCGACCGCGAAATGACTGCAGCACCAGCCGCCACGCGCGAGCGTCCGGTTGCCAGGGAATGAAGGAGAAACCGGACGCGGGAGTGTACTGGTCGATCTGCAGAGGGAACGACGATCCGGAGTCTGTTATCGAGAGACCGGCCACGGGGAATCCAGATTGACTCAGTCCGCCGTCCCAGGCAGATTCTCCCGAGAAACATGCTCAACCGGCAGAATCCGCGCGGCGACGACGGTCTGGATCATGCGTTTCAACAGGAGAACCGCCATGACTTCCAAAATTGCGATCGTGCTTTCCATTCTCGCTGTGAGTGCGGTGTGGTTGTCCGGGGCCTCATCCGCCGATGAGCACGAGAACGAGATGGACGTTTCGATACACGTGGCAGCCGACATCAAATGGAAAGATGGACCAGCATCACTCCCCAAGGGGGCGAAGCTTGCCGTCCTGGAAGGAGATCCCAGTCAAGAGGCGCCGTTCGTGATGCGAGTCATGCTCCCGGATGGCGATCGTATTCCCCCACATACTCATCCGAAGCCGGAACGTGTGACGGTTATCTCGGGTGTCTTCAATCTCGGAATGGGGAGCAAGTTTGACGTAAAAAACACGAAGGCCACGCCGTCCGGGACGTTTGGCGTGCGGGCACCAGGCATAAAGCACTACGTCTGGTGGATAATAAGGTGAAACCGTGGTCCAATTCCACGGCATCGGGCCATGGGTCATCGAGTACGTGGATCCAAACGACGATCCTCGCAAGGTCAATCGGTAGCTCGCAACAGTTCTTCTCCTGGCTGCGGCGTCCGGTTGTCAGCGAGAGTGGATCCTGCCACAGTTTGTTCAGCGGATCCTGCGGCCCAGTCGCACGCAAACCGCATTGTCATCGCAGGAGTTTGAAGATCATGTTTCCGAGCACAATCAAGATCAAGACGATGACGGTGTTGTTGGTCGCCTGCTCTGGCACGTTCCTGGTTGCGCAAGACGGGCCGGCCACGAAGCGAAAGTCCACCTTCATCGCCAGGCCCGAGGCGTTCAAAACTCTGGTGAACCCCGAGTGCTCGCATTGTCGTGATGAGGCCCAGCGCCGCGCCGCCGATTTGCGAGAGGATGACCGCGTGCTTTCCTGGATTCGTGGCTACTCGGACGGCGGGGCCATTCCGTATCGCTTTTTCCTCAACCCGTACCGCGTCATCAGCGACAGCTACGGCGTCTTTGTCTACGACCCCGACGCGGGCTTCGCGAGGGGATTCGCACCCTCATACGATTTCAGCTTTCACGGCTGGCGCAATGGCGTGATGGTCATGAAGCACAAGGACGGCACTCTTTACTCCTGCCTCACCGGAGTCGCCTTCGAGGGGCCCCGGACGGGCGATCGGCTCAAGCCGGTCCCGACCGTGGTGACTGATTGGGGTTACTGGCTCAAGCGCTACCCCGGCGGAGTGGCCTATAAGATGTTCGAGGAATACCAGCCCGTCGAGCTGCGCAGCACCGCCAACGAAGATTCGCGCCAGAGCCGATCTCAGATCGACCAGCGCCTGCCGGAAGAGACGCTGGTTCTGGGTTTGGGCGAGGGGACGAACGCCAGGGCCTATCCGCAAGAAATCCTGGCGAAGTCCGGCCTGCTTCGGGAGGAAGTGGAGGGTGAACCACGGGTCGTCCTCTGGTACGGCCCCACCCGGACGGCAGCCGCTTACCGGCCGCTGGCTGCGCCCCCGAAAGATGGGACGGAAAAGCCGCGGATGGTCACACTGGAATTGAACGCGACTGTGCCGACGGCCCCCTTCATCGACAAGGAAACCGGCTCACACTGGGACATTGCCGGCCGGGCCGTCGATGGTGAGTTGCAAGGCTGGACACTCACCTGGCTCGAAGGCGTACAGGTCAAATGGTTTGCCTGGGCAGCGGAGTACCCGGAAACGTCGATCTACGGCGGGGGTTTCGCACAGTCCGACGACAAACCGATCATTGGCAAACAAGTCGACATCGCAGGACCTCTCGGCAACCTGGACGTCACATCGCGGCATTTTGCCATTCTGAAGGCTGCCGAGCCGCGCCGCCAGGTGGTTTCCCTGTTAATCGACGGCGAATCAGAACCCAGCGAGTGGCCGGTCATTCCGAGCGCGGAGTTGTGGTGCGGCGGCTGGTGGGGCCGGTTGGATCAATTCGCCGTCGGCGATCGCGTCTGGGTCTGGTTCAAGACGGACCTCGACAAGCACCCCATGGCAGTCTCGCTGTTGGCCGACGAGTTGAGTGAGCAGGATCTGTATGCGCCGGTGCGGGTCAAGGCTGTGAACAATCCGGGCTCGGACCACGCGACGGCGATTTTGGAAACGGCCAAGGGAGGCAAGCCGGCACTGCGGACCATCAAGCTGGCTAAAGCCGAATTTTTTCGGGGCGATGCCAGAACGGCGCTCGACGGCTTGAAGGTTGGTGAGACGGTCCATGTACAGACCATGGGCGAAAACGCACGCCTCATCCTCGATGCCACGGCGTTCGCGACGCGACGGGCCGAGCAGAAGGCCTTGCTCCGCCAGCGTTGGGTGGACGAGGGTTTGCCCGGCACAGTGGCCTTCGAACATCCCGAACGCCATGAGGTTGAAATGCTGCTCGACCACGAGGGGATGCGCTGGGGCCGGTCGCTGAAGGCAGGCGACAAGGTGACTTTGGTGGCAGGCAATCCCATACCGGCCGAGGTGCGACAACTCCGGACCTGGCGGGAACGAACGCAGGTTCTCCTGTCGGTCGCTGGCTCGGATGAGTTGGCAATCACGGCGGGCCAACGCGTGCACATCCGTCTGGCAGTCCCGCCGGCGGAAGCCGACAACGACGAACTGCCAGCGGGCCTGGGCCAGTCTCGCAGCAAATCGGAACGCATCGAGTGGCTCATGTCGAGCGTCTACTGTCCCTGCATGATGCACGATGCCTGCGCCGGGCATTTCTTCACGTTGGCCGCTTGCGACTCTGGTGGCAAAACCCCCTGCGGAATGGCGAAACACACACGCGAAGAGATTACGGAAATGATCGACCAGGGCCATCCGGACCGGCAGATCTTCGACGAACTCCTCAAGGATCGCGGCACGAAATTGCTGCGGCCGCACATGTCGCCGTGAGAGCGAGACGCGATTCTCGATTGTCACCCGATTACTTCCCCTGTTGCCCCGGATTATGCGAAGCTCTACAGCTTTTTCAGGAACGTCGGCAGTCCTTTGTCCTCGCTCACCGACGGACGCTGTCTGGAAGCTCTGGAACTCAAGCGGAACGACGAATGGTATCTCGTCGGGAGTCCCCAACTGGAGGCTGATAAGGATTAGTCATGCGACGACAACTCATGGGATGAGCGTAAGTCACAGCCGCGTTTCAGTCACACAGCCGGACGCTGTAGACGTAGCGGTTGTCGGCCAGAGCAGGTTCGCGGGAGGTCACAGCCGTTGCGGTGACCACGACGCACGGCTGGAGCGTGATCTTGAGGCCCTCGAAGATGCTCATGGTGACTCGGATGATTCTCGCAGCAACCGGACGAGTCAGTTTGATCTTTGAGGCTTCTGCCGAACCTGCGGAGGAGCACAGACTGACGATGCAAGGCTCACCGATTTTCGCCCGCAGCGCAACCGCAACGGATTCGATCTGCTGCGAAGACAGAGAGCATGTCGGCAGTGTTCCAGGAAAGGTGACTTCCTGCAGTCCAAGCGTCTGCAGGTCCTGTTGCGTCAGTCCGGACTTGACCCAGTCGGACGTTGCGGAGGAACTCTGTCCGGAACGCGATGCGCAGAAACTCAGCGGGATGAATGCGTCGGCACCTGTCGATCCGTCCGGGTACAGCGTGACAGTGATCTCAGGAAGGCCATCAGGGCCGAGTTCAAACTGGTGCAGCCCATGGTTCCAGCTGTACCTGTCTCGCCCGGAACCGGATTCGATACTTTTCGTCCAGTGACCGGATTGCGCCGACTCGGCCTTTGCAGAATCGGCACCAGTGTCATTCAGAATCGCAAATGGCAGCATCGGCACCGATGCCTGCGGTCCCGGTCGGAACGCACCCGGTGCGTGTTCCATCGACACCGAAGCACTGACACCAAGTCCTGTATTTCGGAGACCGGTCAGTCCGCTGAAGAAGAGTGGAATTCGGAATCCGTCGTCGTGGCCGTCGTAATCAACGGTAATTTTCGTGGGGACCAAAGCTGCGGCATTCTCCAGCGCGTCGGATACCGACGGCCAGTCCAGCTGAATGTCCTGCGGCGACAATCTAGGCAGTGCCGTCTGCCGGCAGTATTGGTCGGCCATCGCAACGGCAGCGTCTTTACAACGAGCAGTGCGACCGTCGTATTCGAAGGGCTGCTGCGATGTTCTCAGCAGATCGTCAGACAGATAACTATGACCGGCGGAGATTGCGGAGGACTCGGCGCATCGGCGAGCCTCCACGCGGATTCCGGAGATCCAGAGCACATTGAACAGGCCGGCAGCAATCAGGCCGGCCGCCAGCATGATCCAGATGCTCCAGGCAGTCAGGATACCGCGGCGGTTTGGTCGGTGTGCCGGGGATGAGTGTTTCATGATTGGCGGTTTACGAGGCGGGCTCAGTGGCGAACGAATCGCAGTCACGCAGTTCACAGATCCGACGAAACCGTATTCGGCAGCTTCTGGGCGACGTCCTTGTTGCGGTCGGCGGAATTCACATCGGTCGTCCAGTCGTCATCGTTGCCATTGCTCTGCAGACGAGTTCCATCGGCACTGTCACCGCCAGCGTCGCCGTTTCCGCCGACTCGTTCACCGTCGCGGAAGTAGCTGGACGAGTGCCCTGCACCGCGGTAGTGCTCGGTTTTGAACGGCTTGTCTTTTTCGATCGCTTCCTTCAGACCAAGCAGTTCGTGCAGCGTCACGCGGTCCTTTTCGGACTTGATTTCAATCCCGCCGGTGCCGGGCCCGTTCGGATTGTAAACCAAGTCGATCTGACCCTTCTGCTGAGCCAGCAGTGCGATCCGGGTCTGCACTTCGTCCAGTTCCAGAGTCACGTTCTGGGATTCTCCGCCCTGAAGAGCGGTCGTCGTGTAACCGCGACTCAGGGAAACAATTTTTACGCCTTTGAACAGTGTTGCGGTCATGGCATTGCCGTAACCGGATGCGTTGCGAACGCTGCCTCCGGTCGACTGCAGGCGGTCACCTCCGCCTCCGCCGATTCCGTCGACCGTCAGCTGAACGTCGACATATTGTTCGGGCTTCAGCTTCTGAAGCAGAGCGGCTGTCGTATCGCTGACTCGAATCGACACGGCGCGCTTGCCGTCCGCGACTTTCTGGTCCGGCTGATCGCCGGGGGCATAGAACATGGAACCTCGCAGCGGCGTGGCGCGGGAGATGGATTCCTTGACGATGCGGCCGAGGACGCCGTCGACTGACAACAGGGTGTCCGACGTCAGCTCGCTGTCCTTTGGCCACGGCCCGTTACCGACGTGAGCGCGAGTAATCACCATGCCTGGTTCCAGGTCCATAATGGCCATGGGGAGTACCTTGGACTCCGGCTTCGGAGCTTCCACAATCTCTGTGGCCCAGATCTTCTTGAAAATGAACCCCACCGCCAGCAGGGCGATGATTCCAAACGCAGCGACAGTCAGCATCCACGGGGTGAGTTTCACGACGAGTCTCCGGACAATCAGTTCTGCGCAGGGGAGTTGTCAGTGGGTCTTAACTCCGGCTCGGATAATCCGCACCGGGCTTTTTATCTCTGCACGATCCCTGCGCAGCGATGTCTCGAATGATCTCAGCCGCTGAGCGCGAGTCCGCAGATCCGGGAAGCACCGGACGCTGGCGCGCAGCAGCTGATGCTACAGTGTTTGTTTCCTGTCGATGGACGCACTGCGTTCCATCACCATCGGGGCTTCGGATTCAATTGTTCGTTGAGCAAGACTGAAGCCCGTGATCCAGAGCAGATCGGGACTGGCGTTTTTCATGGGGACTTTGACAGAGACGCGACCGAGAGCTCCGGCATGTTCGGCTGGTTCGACGATGATCTGACAGTTCTTTGCGAGCGCCGGGCCCAGCAGCCAGGTCACTTTGTCATGAACTTCTTCCGAACCGGCTCCGCCGATGCTCATCAGCCTTGCGCCGCTGGTCGCCGCACTGGCGACTCGCGAGTGAGCTGCCATCAGCATCGAAAATTCCACGATCGAGAAAATGAGCAGCAGAAAGATGGGCAGAATCAGAACCAGTTCCATGGACAGGATCGCGCCGCGGCGACCAGAGGTTCTGTTCAGCGCGTTCTTCATCTGGAAGTCGATCTTTCAAACGGAAGCGACAGTTGACGGTCACTCATGGTGACGATGCACTTCCGTCATTTCGGCTGAAGCGACAGTCCGATGTGAAAGAATTGCCGGTTGACGTTACTACCCGCGGTTTCCGAACAATTGCAAGAGCAGCACGCTCCACGTTGCGAGGGCCACAGGAGCGGCAAACGCCATGACGCGACGCTTCTGACGCTGCTGGCTCGTCTCACCCGTCGATTTGCCGTTTTTCGACTGCTGGAGGTAGTGACTCTTCGTGCGACGGAATCCCCTGGACACAATGCTGCCGACGATGATCGCTCCCGTTCCGACCGTTACGAAAATCAAGCTGACGAACATGACTTTCAAAATCATCATTCCGCCCAGCCATGGTCCGAGTGCGCCCATGAGTTTGACGTCTCCTCCGCCCGCAGTTCCGATCATCCAGAGCACAAAGAAGATGCCGAAACCAAGAGCAAATCCGGCCAGAGCCGTCCACAGCCCTTCCAGCCGGTAAAACGTCAGCTGATAGATCAGCCCGGCCACGCACATCGGCGCGGTGAGCTTGTTGGGGATCTTGCGCGTCCGCAGGTCAGTAATCGCCGCGACCAGCGTGAACAGCACGACGGCGACGAGCATCACAATCTGTGCAGCAGTGAGTTCCGGCATCCGAAGTGTCCCTGTGACTCGTGTAGGCTGGATCCCGGCGCGCCGGGATCCGACATCGCATCAATTGTTGTTCGGCGTTTGCAACGGACTGGTGTGTTTTCTCACCATTCGGTCTGTGGCTCTGTTGACACAATGAACCCAGTCACGAGGATTGACTCGATCGCTGTTCCGGGCATGACCGTCAGAACCGGAATGAACTGTCCAATCGCTCCGCCAGGGTACAACCGCCTCAATGCAACCGGCGCTCTCACTGACTTCTCAACAGCAGCAATGGCTCACGGCCGCGATCGACGCGGCACACCTCGGGGGGCGTGTGCTTCAGGATTGGATCGGTCGTTTTTCCGTCCGCGAGAAGAGTCGCGCGAATCTGGTGACAGAAGCAGATGAAGCGTCACAGGCGGTGATTGTGCAAAGTCTGAAGAACCGGTTTCCGGAACACGGCTTCCTCGGTGAAGAAAGCCTGAACGAACGGTCGACCGAAACGGAAGCTTTCTGGGTCATTGATCCGCTCGACGGCACGTCAAACTACGTTCACGGGTTTCCGTATTATTGCGTTTCGATCGCATTGTCGGTGGGGGGCCGCGTGGAAGTCGGTGTGATTTACGATCCGACACGCGACGAGACGTTTGCCGCGGTCTTCGGAAGAGGGGCGACTCTTAACGGCGTGATCATCTCAACCAGCGGAGAAACCCAGCTCGGGTCGGCCATGGCGATGGCAAGTCTCCCGGTGGCGACCGATCCTGAGAACCCCGCCGTCAAACGATTTCTGCGAGCACTGACTCAGCTCCAGACGGTCCAGCGCAGCGGTTCGGCAGCATTGAATCTGGCCTATGTGGCGTGCGGTCGGATTGATGCGTTTTGGTCGAGTAGTCTGCATCCGTGGGACGTGGCCGCTGGATCGCTGCTGGT
>Ga0163144_10011377_pt1 | contig 18824 bp, 19 predicted proteins | sample OliLak19BULKMAT1_FD_123175 | JGI IMG/M metagenome (GOLD analysis project Ga0163144, IMG submission 123175) | Freshwater microbial mat bacterial communities from Lake Vanda, McMurdo Dry Valleys, Antarctica - Oligotrophic Lake LV.19.BULKMAT1 | ecosystem: Environmental > Aquatic > Freshwater >... | reverse complement strand
TAAGAGAGTAATTTAATGTAAATTCTTTAAATAAAAATATTTTTTATTTAAAAACAAAGAATTGCAAAATATTTCTAAAAAAAATTTGCATTCTAAAAAAGGGCTGCTATAGTTAAATGTACGGAAGGTCGATATACGAGAGCTAACAGTAAAAAGCAAGGGAATTAACTTGATGATGTTGTGAGCAAGCCAGCCATGTAGCCGGAAGCCTAATGCATCACAGTGATTTACCACTTAACTTTTATAGATACAGCTCACGCATGTCGTCTTTTCGACTAAAGCAATGGATTGCCTGAGGCGGATAATTAAAATGGAAGGTTTCCTGCCGTCTTGTTCTAAAAGATTGTCCGCCTAGGTTTTCCAAGCATCCGCCAAACATCCAAATTCTTCCTGATCGGAATCCAAAAACAATGGCTCAAAAAAAATAGATTTGTTATGATATACTCAAAACGCTTAGGTTTTCGGTGTTCTAGCATCCCATCGACTGATGATCTTGAAACGTTCTTCTTTCGAAAAACCTTGAAATACAATGAGTATTCCTGCGGCTTTTCTCAGTCAGAACGTTTCAATCTCATCAATCGTTGGGCGCTATAACAGCGAAAACCTAAGCGTTTTGAGTATATAGCAAATTTATGAGCAAGGATTCTATATGATTATCCAACCAAAAATTCGTGGTTTTATTTGTACGGCAGCACATCCTGAGGGTTGTTTCAAAGCTGTTTCAGAACAAATCGAGTATGTGAAAGCTCAAAAAAAGGTTTCAGGACCTAAAAATGTGCTTATTATCGGTGGTTCAGCCGGTTACGGTTTAGCTACGGGTATAGTAGCGGCTTTTGCTGCGAACGCCACAGTCACCTGCGTTGCTTATGAAAGACCGGCGGAAGGCAAACGCACTGCCTCAGCGGGATGGTATAATCTGGCGGCGTTTGAAAAGCTTGCCAATCAATCCGGACATCAGCTCAACTGTATTAATGGTGATGCTTTCACCGATTCAATTAAACAGGAAACTATTGAATTATTGAAATCAATAGGCCCGGTTGATTTGATTATTTATAGTTTGGCTGCACCGAGAAGAACCCACCCGCAGACAGGGGAAGTATTTAATTCGGTATTAAAGCCCATTGGGAAAAGCTATCGCAATAAAACCGTAGACCCTATGGCCGGTGTGGTCAAAGAAATTGAAATAGAACCAGCCAATGCCGCTGAAATCTATGCCACTGAAATGGTTATGGGCGGTGAAGATTGGGCTTTATGGATTGAACAATTACAATCTCATCAATTATTGGCTGAAAACGCAATCACTTTAGCCTATTCTTATATAGGTCCTGAGTTAACCCATCAGATATATAAAGAAGGGACAATAGGCAACGCAAAAAGGCATTTACATGATACGGCCAAACAATTGGACAAAAAATTGCGTATTACAGGGGGCAGGGCGCTCATTTCAATTAATAAGGGATTAGTCACACAGGCCAGTTCAGCAATCCCGGTAGTGCCACTTTATATTTCTTTATTATATAAAGTCATGAAAGCTCAAGGCACGCATGAAGGCTGTATTGAGCAAATGTATAGATTATTTAATCAGAAACTATATTCAGAGAATGGGCTGATAGTTGATGAACAAAATTTTATTCGTTTGGATGACTGGGAAATGGATTCCATTGTCCAAGATCAGGTTAGCCGATTATGGGAACAAGTAAATACAGAAAATATCAATGAGATAGCTGATTTAAAGGGTTATCAAGCTGATTTTTATCGTCTTTTTGGTTTTGGATTTTCAGAAATAGATTACCAGGCTGAGTGTGATCCTAATGTAAATTGGACGTCTTACCATACAAAGACTTATAATTTAAATACTTAGAACAATAAGAGAAGTCTTTGAGTTTTTTTGGAAATTAGCTCTTAAGATTTTCTTAATGTATTATTTCTATAATCACTGTTTTGGAGCTCGGATAGCTTCCATAAGAGAATATAATTAGTTAATTCAAGGGGGTATGTAGTGCGTAATTCTTTAGTAGTCATCGAAAAAGATAAAAAATTTTCCGAATCCTGTTTATGGGCCTTACAAAGAGAATATTTCCATACAGAGGGCATTGATGCCTGGGTTAATCAAGTTCCTTTTTACGTGACGAGTAATCCTTTTCTAGCTAATTGCTATGCTCATATCATCATTCGTCTAGCTCAGGATTGGGTGAAAAAAAATCCGGGGGCTGAACAGAGTCCTTTTTATATTTTAGAGCTGGGTACCGGTTCAGGCCGATTAAGCTATTATATTTTGAAGAAAATTTTAAAACTTCAACAACAGCTTAAACTAGAACATATTAAATTCTGTTACGTAATGACCGATTTTACAGAAAGTAATCTTAAATATTGGGATAGTCATCCTGCGCTTCAAACGTATCTTAAAAACGGTATGCTGGATTTTGCTATTTTTAATATGGAAGAAGACACTACCATTAAATTACGTAAAGCTGGAACTGTATTAACTGAAGGCAGTCTTCAGAATCCTGTCACTGTCATTGCTAATTATATATTTGACACTGTTTCTCATGATGCTTTTACCATCAGTGACGGCAAGGTCAAAGAATCCCTGGTTAACTTAGCAACCTATCATGAAAACATGAAAAATGGTCGTCCAGTAGATTGGGAGCAAGTCCAAATTACTCATACTGCTCGTGATATTGACGATCATTATTATGATGATGACGATTTTAATGCCGTTGTTAATCAATATAATAATTTATTAACGGATAGCCATATTTTAATTCCTATCGCCGGTTTACGTACTATTCGTAATCTGAAAAAATTATCCGGTGGTAAAATGCTTTTATTATCCACCGATAAAGGCTATAGCCATTTAGAAGAACTGGATCATTTGGATCATCCTCACCTGGCCTTCCATGGCAGCTTCTCTATGATGGTTAATTTTCATGCTATTGCTAAATATTTTGAACATAGCGGCGGTAAGGCTATTCTGCAAAGTTTAAGGACTGGTATTAAAACTGCGGCTTTTGTCAGTGGTATTGATTTGAATGAATATCCTGAGCTTGATTTCTCTTTATGGGAACATGTTGAACGTTTGAGTCCGGGTGATTATTTTATCTTACACCGCAATATCAGCGAAAACTTCCAGCACAGCATTTTAAATACCTTAGTAGCCCATTTGGCTTTTACGGATTGGGATCCACATATTTATCAAAAACTCAGCAAACAGATTTGTGAACAAATCACCAGCGCTGAAAATGTAACTGTAGAATATTTGACCAGTCATATGCCTAATTTGGCGGAAAATTTTTATTATCTGCCCAAGGGCTATGATGTGATGTTTGATATCGGAATTTTATTCCACACTTTGCGCCGTTATGGTGACGCCGCAAAATATTATAAATTATCCGAACAACACTTCGGTGAACAATTCGGTTTGGCTTATAATATTGCGCTGTGCTCCTATAATAATGGTGAAATGCAAGAAGCTTTAACTTACTTCCGCCGCGCCTTAAAATTAGATCCTAAATCGAAAGAAACTAAAGAATGGATTGATTTTATTGAAAAGGAACGCGCCGAAAATAGGTAATCTCTTAGTATCTATTCACCGCACGCAGAACGTCCAATTTTGCCCCAGGTTGGATGAAAAAACGGGCGAAAAAGCGGAGCATACACCGGTATGTGAGCATTTTGAGTCCGATTTTTCATCCAACCTGGGGCGAAAGTGGGCGTTCCCATCTACATGGTGAATGTTTTCATGTCTTATATTTTTTGTTTAATGGGCCCTACCGCCAGCGGTAAAACCGATTTGGCGGTGGAGTTGGCGCAAAATTTTCCTTATTTGCAAGTCATTAGCGTTGATTCAGCGCTGGTTTATCGTGGGCTTGATATTGGCGCCGCCAAACCGAGTCAGGAAACATTATCTTTAGTGCCTCATCGGCTAATTGATATTTGTGAACCTCATCAGCCTTATTCTGCGGGAGATTTTCGTCGCGATGTTCTGACTGAAATAAATAAAATTCATCAGCAAGGGAAGATTCCTTTCTTGGTCGGAGGCTCGCTTTTATACTTTTGGGTTTTAGAAAATGGGTTGGCGGTTTTGCCTCAGGCCGATCCTGAAATACGACGGCAAATTAGCCAAAGGGCCGCTTTACATGGCTGGGAGGCTCTCCATAACGAGTTAAAAATAATTGATGAAAAAGCAGCAGCTCAGATTCATCCCCATGATTGCCAACGGATCCAGCGGGCTTTGGAGATTTATTTTTTAACCGGTAAACCCATGAGTTCCTGGCAAACGGCAGAAATACCCGCTCTGCCCTTTAGTATTCAGCATTTTATTCTTTTTCCAGAAGAAAGATCGATCTTAACGTCGCGAATTGAGGCCAGGCTGAACAGCCTGTTTGAGCAAGGGTTTATTGAAGAAGTCGAGGCCTTGCGGCTTAAGCCAGAAATTCACGCTGATTTACCGGCTATGCGGACTGTGGGTTATCGACAAATTTGGGATTATTTAGAGGGTCAATATGATTTGGCCGCTACAAAACAACGGGCTTATTTTGCCACTTGTCAATTAGCTAAAAGGCAATTAACCTGGTTAAGACGCTGGCCCAATGCTCACTGGTTTTCCGTAGAAACACCAAAATCTATTATAAGTGAAAAAATATCACAAATAATCAGAGCCTTCAGCGCGTAAAAAATATTGAGTGGGCGAAACTTTCGTATTGCGAATGATAAGCCAGCCATGAGGATGATCTTGTACCCATTGATTTAAATCATCTGGGTTGATGACCAGCGGATGATTTAACCGGCCATAAAACTCAAACATTTCTTCTGGAATGTAGCGGGGGAAGGCGACTGAGATCCCTTGATCTTGCAAGGCTCTCACCTTGAGCGATAAACCCCGCCAATCATTATGTGAATCGGCTACTCGATTGACCCCAATCTGAATAACTATACAAAATAAAACAGAGCTTAGACTAATGGCGGTTAGGACTCGATTTAAATTGTTTTCCTTCCATAAAAACCAAAAACTGCCTAATAATAACCAAATTATACCCCAGGCAGGAGATAAATCTTGTAACCAAAAGATTGTTTCTTTGATGTGAATAGAAACCAGATAAGGCAGCAAAAGATAAATTATGCCTGACAGGCTATAAAAAATTGCCATTAAAATCCGCTCGTTGCGAGATGAACTTTGTGTATCCCTTAATAACAAATAGGCTAAAAAAATAGTTATTAAAGGCAGGCAAGGAAAGTAATAGCCATAAGATTTAGTGGCGAATAAAGATAAAATGAGCAATGGAAGAAGAATAGCCGGAAGTAAAAAACGTAATCCATCCGGTAAAGTCTGTTGTTCTCGAAAGTAAGAAAATCCTGATTTCCAAATCTTGGTCCATAAAATCCAGGGTAAAAGTAACACGGGTAAAAACTGTAAATAATGCTGCCAATGATGGCTAATTCCGTGGTGGCCGTTAATTCTGCCGATAGACTGAGTGAAGAATAAACTTTGAGCATATTCTTTTCCCCCTTGGAGCGCCGCAGGCAAAGCCCAACATAAACCCATGAGCAGAGCCAGTATAAAAGCGCCAAAACACTTTAGATAAATAGAAGGTTTATTCTGTTGTGGGGCCCACCAGGGAATAAAAATCACTGGCGATAAGGCAAAAATAAAAATAACCGGACCCTTTGCCAGCACTCCGCCGCCCATAGCCATTCCAAAGAATATCCAATAAAATTTTCCTTGAGTAATCGTGAGGTATAAATAATACCAGCTTAGTAATGCGAAAAATATAATCATCATATCAAACCAGGTGATATGGATTTCTAATGACCAAGCGATACAGCCTAATAAAATAAAGGATGTTCGCAATGCAATATTTTTATCAGCAGGGAATAATTGGGTGGCAAGGGCTCTGGTCATGAATAAACTGGCTAACATAAACAGTTGAGGAACCAATCTAACCCACCCACTATTCACGCCAAATAAAAACCAGCCCGCATGAATCAGCCAATATAAAAGAGGGGTTTTTTCTGCATAGGGATGACCGGTCTGGATAGGCACCAGGAAATGCTTATTTAGATACATCTCCCAGGCGATAGAAGCATGGTGAAGCTCATTGGAAGGAATCAACGGTCTGATCCAGCCATCAACAATGACCAGAGTTCCCCAGATTAAAACTAAAATAAAGCATTCCCAGATGTTTTTATTAATCATAAAAAATAATCATAACACAACTAACACAAGTAAGTCTTTGAAACCCAGATGTAGGTGGTGTATAATTGGCCCCCATGATTCAAAGAGCTGAAGAAATTAATAAATTCTGGCTAGGACGTGTGGAAGAAACCATTATTCCTAGTGAGCATCGCGCTCGGATATGGTTTGGCGAAGAGCCCGAGGTCGATGTCGAAATTAAACAAATGTTTAATCAAGATTTACAATTGGCTAGTCAGGGTGATTATGATTTTTGGCAAGAAAATCCCAGAAGTCAGTTAGCCCTAATCATTTTGCTTGACCAATTTTCTCGTCATATCTATAGAGACCAGCCCCAAGGGTTCGCTCAAGATTCCAAAGCCTTGTCTATCTGCATAAAAGGAATGAGCGAAGAAGCTGATCATGCGCTTAGTTTGATCGAAAGAGTGTTTTATTATTTTCCATTGTTACATTCAGAAAATATCCATCATCAAGAACAATCGGTTCAAGCGTATCAAATTTTGTCAGAGTTGGCTTTTTCTGAAACCAAGGTTATTTATGATAGTTTTTTGCGTTTTGCTAACCACCATTTTGGCGTCATTCAACGCTTTAACCGCTTTCCCCAACGTAATCGGGTATTGAATCGTGAATCTACACCTGAGGAATTAGTTTATTTACGAGAAATAGAAGCTTCTATGGAATAAAAGGTAAAAATATGAACCCAACTACTGAAAAGCCAATCTACCGAATCATATTTAGCCAACAAGAAGATATCCAGGAAATATACGCCCAGTTTATTTCTGAAGAGACTTTAGTCGGTTTTATTGAAGCGGAGACTCTTTTAGAATTAGACCAGCCGCAAATGATCAACCCAAAAGAGGTGCGGCGTTGTTATATCCCCATTCATAATATTATCCGAATTGATGAAATTATATGGCAGCCAGGTACCAAAATTAAAGATAACATCAGTCACTTGCCCCATGCTTTTAAGAAATTAGGTGAAGGAAAATAAGTTTGAGCCGGCAAACTGGAATATTAATTGATTTAGAAGGGTTTGAAATAAGTCCTTCTGAACAAAAACTCTTATTGCATCCTTACTGCACCGGAATTATTTTATTTTCGAGAAATTATCAAAACTTGCAACAATTGCGCAGCTTGACCACTCATATTCGCCAGCTCAAACCGCAAGCTCTAATTGCCGTTGATCATGAGGGCGGTAGAGTCCAGCGCTTTCGTGATGGGTTCAGTTTATTGCCTCCGATGAAATATTGGGGAGAATTGTTCGATAAAAACCGTCAGCTTTGTTGCCAGCAATTGTCTCAGACCATTCACAAGGTATGCACAGAATTACGTGAAGCCGGAATTAATTTAAACTTAATTCCTGTTCTTGATTTAAATCATGAAGTAAGCGCTGTGATTGGTGAGCGTAGTCTACATTCCAAGCCGGAGGTGGTCAGTGAGTTGGGTCGTTTAATTATTCAGGAAATGCATAAACAAAAATTCCCTGCAGTCGGCAAACATTTTCCTGGGCATGGGGCAGTGGTTCTGGATTCTCACTTAAACTTACCCATAGATAATCGAGATTGGACTACTTTGTGGCATGGAGATATGAAGCCTTTTGTAGATTTAATCCATCAATTAGATATGATTATGCCAGCTCATATAGTTTACTCCGCAATGGATAGTCGGCCTATTGGTTTTTCTCCATTCTGGCTTAAAGAAGTTTTACGATATAAATTAGGTTTTAAAGGTTTAATTATCAGTGATGATTTAAGTATGGGAGCTGCCGCAACCCGTGGTGGATACACAGCTCGCGCTCGTGAAGCATTTTTAGCGGGTTGCGATTTATTGCTGGTTTGTAATAATAGATCAGGAGCTGAAGAAGCTTTAGAGGCGCTTTATTTTTAAGAAAATTAGGAGATTATTTTGGTAGTTGATATTCCTCAGCATATTCGTGAAGTATTGGCTAAAGCCACTTGCTTACATACAAAGGTCCAAATAGAAGCCGCCCTTGATTCTATGGCTGAAAAAATCAATGAAAAACTGGCTCATAGTAATCCAATTTTTCTTTGTGTGGTTTTGGGTGGAATTGTGCCATTAGGTAACTTATTATTAAGATTAAATTTTCCTCTAGAGATAGATTATGTTCACGCCAGCCGTTATCATAATGACACTACTGGAAAAAATTTAGTATGGAAAGGGCTGCCCGCTATCCCTTTGCAGGGCCGCACGGTCGTCGTTGTGGACGATATTCTTGATGGCGGTTTAACTTTACAGGGAGTATTAGATTATTGTGCTGAGCAAAAAGCCCAACGTATTTATTCAGCCGCTTTGGTCGATAAATTTGCGGCCAGATTGCCCGGCGGATTAGCAAAAGCCGATTTTACTGGCTTGACAGTGGATAATCATTACGTATTTGGTTATGGTATGGATTACAAAGGTTATTTGCGTAATGTACCTGGTATTTATCGGGTCGCTCCCGAGCACGAGTAATTTTATTACAGAAGCAAAGAGTCATTTCTCTTTGCTAATATTTTATTATTGAATTCTTTAAGGAGAAAGAAAAAATGAAAAAATATTATTTCTTGATTTGCCTGTTAGGCAGTTTATTCTTAAGTGGATGTAGCCCTTGCGATCCGCGCTATCAACACTGCGGTGGCTCCAATCCTCAAATGCAGGATGAGATTACCGACGAAGTTGGACAAATGTTGTAAGCTGTTATGAAATCCAAAGGCCCTGGTTTAGCCGCCATTCAAAAGGCCCATGAATTTTTAAGGGATGACATTCTGGAAACCCCAGTTTGGCAGTGTCACGCGGCTGAGCTTAACGAACTGGGGCCGGATTTTTCATTATGCCTAAAGATGGAATTGTGGCAATACAGCGGCAGCTTTAAAGTCCGTGCCGCCTTACTCACTATTAAATCCATGTCTGAGGAACAACGCCGCCGCGGGGTTATAGCGATCAGCGCCGGCAATCACGCTATAGCCGTGGCTTACGCCGCCAAAAAATTTGGCGTTCATGCCAAAGTTTTAATGCCCAAAACAGCCAGCCCAGTGCGCATTGATAAATGCAAAAAATTAGGCGCTGAGGTTGTTTTAATGGAAAGCATGGAAGAAATCTTTTCTCGGATTGATGACATTCAAAAAGTGGAAGCTAAAGAATTGGTCCATCCTTTTGATGGAGAAAACGTGGCCCTGGGAACAGGAACTTTGGGCTGGGAATTATTTCATCAAGTTAATCGGCTGGATGTTTTGTTGATGGGCATAGGTGGCGGCGGTTTAATTGGCGGTGTTGCAAATGCTTATAAACAATTGCAGCCGGATATTAAAATTATCGGCGTGGAGCCTGAAGGCGCCGCGGTGGTTAATATGAGTATTAAGGCTGGAAAACCAATGACCTTTGCCCCCAAAAGCATAGCTGATAGCCTTTGTGTTCCTAAAACAGAGCCTTATCCTTTATCACTTTGTCGCCAATATGTGGATGAAATTGCAATAGTGGATGATAACGCCATCGTTCAGGGAATGTGCTTTTTGTTTAATGAAATGAAACTAGCCGTTGAACCGGCTGGGGCAATCAGCTTTGCGGCCTTATTGGGTCCTTTACGCCAAGAATTAGCGGGTAAAAAAGTAGGCATTATTATTTCCGGCACTAATATTGATGAAAAAAAATACTGCCATCTAATCGCTTCATGAATATTTTTTTGGGATTGCCTGTTTCGGTACAGACAGGACAAATTTTCAGAACAAAAGTAATCGAAAATAATCCACAATGGAAGGATCAAAGAAAGATTCGTTGGACGCTTGCAGACAATTATCATTTGACTATGCACTTTTTTGGTCCCATTAAATTTGAATCTTTGTCCACATTAAGTATGGGGCTATCGCAATATATTCAAACAATAAAGTGTTTTACGGTAAATATTATAAAATTACATAACTTTCCTCGCGAAAGTTCAAAATTAATTGCCGCCTATATTCAACTTAATCCTTCTTTAAATGAGTTATATAATTCTATCCAACAAGCGGTAAAAGATTATGAGTTTCCTGTAGAAGAGCGGGCATTTTCTCCCCATATTACCTTGTGCAGAGCTAATCGAAGCGATATTTTACAAATGCAACCGCTTATTTTAGAAAATTTCACTATTAAAATTTCTTCTTTGGTGTTATATCAATCCATACCTGGAGAATTTGGGAGTCTTTATATTCCTCTTCAGGAATGGTCATTAATTTGATAGAATTTAAAAAAGTTAATCATGAAGGAATATTATTATGTTTCATGGCAGTCTAGTCGCTATAGTGACACCAATGCAGCCGAATGGCGCCATTGATTACTCCAGCTTACATGAGTTAGTAGAATGGTATATTGCCAGCCACATTGATGGCTTGGTGATTTTGGGATCGACAGGCGAAGCGGCCACCATAGAGCCTGCGGAACGCCGTCAAATAGTTCAGCGGGTTATTAATCAAGTCAATGAACGCATTCCTGTGATTGTAGGGACGGGGAGTAACTCAACCAGCCATACTATTCAATTGACCCATCAAGCGATGGAAATGGGAGCGGATGCGGCTTTAATTGTGACTCCTTATTATAATAAACCGACGCAAGAAGGCTTGTATCAACATTTTTCCATCATATCGGACCGAGTGCCCATTCCTCAAATTTTATACAATGTACCTTCGCGCACCGGTTGTGATTTATTACCCGAAACAATTTTACGAATCAGCCATCATGCCAATATAATAGGCGTAAAAGAGGCTACAGGGGATTTGAGCCGTTTAGAAAAATTAAAAGATTCCGGATTAGATTTATTTAGCGGTGATGACGCTACGGCGAAGGAGTTTATTTTAGGGGGAGGTCAAGGGAATATTTCTGCGGTGGCTAACGTTGTTCCACAAGCAATTCATGATATTTGTCAAGCCGCGTTATCTGGAAAGCGAGAGGAAGCAATTCGCTTGGATCAACAATTAAAAGACTTATACAAGGTTTTATTTTGTGAATCCAACCCGATTGCTATTAAATGGGCGTTAAAAGAAATGGGCATGATTAAAAGCGGAATTCGCTTGCCCTTGACACCTCTAAATGATCGCTATCATGAAAAAGTTCGAACGGCTTTAATTGAAGCGGGTTGTCTTAAATTTAAAAAAGGGCATTAATTCCTATGAGATATTTTCTTTGTTTTATTTTGTTGTTAGCATTGACTGGGTGCGCTTCACACCCGGGGCAAACTAAATTTACCGAATATGCTAATACTATCCCTTCTATTATTGTGCCTGCGGGAATAAAAAATCCCACGGCGGAGAGTTATTATCCGATCCCGCCAGTGGTCATGGTTATGCCCATAGGTGTTAAACCACCTCTTGCGCCTCCAGGAAGTCAGTTGACCGTTAATACCAAAACCTCATTACCTAAACCCCAATGAAAAATATTAGCAAAAAAAATTTACTTTATACCGGCAAAGTCAAATCTTTATACACTACTGAAGATGATGCTGTATTAGTGATGGAGTTTCGCGATAATATCACGGCGTTTAATGGTATAAAGCATGAGCAATTGAGTGGCAAAGGGCGGGTTAATAACTGCATTAATACTTTTTTAATGATGGAATTAAACAAGGCAGGGATTCCAACTCATTTTATTGCCAAACTTGATGACAATCACTCTGTGATCAAAAAATTGGACATGATGCCTTTGAAGAGCATCATGCGCAATCTGGCTGCGGGTCGATTTTGCCGTCATTTAGGCATTAGTGCTGGCCGGAAATTAATTCCGCCGCTGTATGAACTTTATTTAAAAAGCGATGAATTGCGGGATCCTTTAATCAGTGATTACCACGCTCTAAGTTTAGGCTGGGCCAATAAAAAACAATTGAATGAAATGTCAGAGCTTTGTTTTAAAACCAACCAGATTCTGAGGCAAATTTTTTCCGAACATGGTATGATTTTGGTAGATTTTAAAATAGAATTTGGAATATTGGACGGCCAGATAATGTTGGCGGACGAAATCAGCCCTGACACTTGCCGGATTTGGGACGCGGTCACCCACGAAACTTTAGATAAAGATCGTTTTCGTCAAGACTTAGGTGGTGTGGTGAGTGCTTATGAGCAAGTCGCCAAACGTTTTAAAATTCTTTAATCCTTCATTTTCCCGGAGAGATACCGAAGCGGCCTAACGGCACCGACTCGAAATCGGCTGGGGGCTTTGCCCCACGTGGGTTCGAATCCCACTCTCTCCGCCAATTTTTTAGAGTAACTATTTATATTTTAACAATATATTTATAAATAAATTTTTCTAGGATACCCCTTGGGTTACCCCTTCTGCAGTATTGAATTAAAACTTTTTAAATATGGAGTTGTTTCTTTAGATAACTGATTAAAAAAGTTGTGGCGAGCATCTGAAAGCTGGTATCATGAAAAACACCACGCACCAAATGCTAGAATTATTGAAAGTTTAGGATGCTCCTGGTAGAGCCTTATTATTGTAATGCTTAGTAAAATTGTTAAAGCGTTAACAATTTATGAATGTATCTTAAGAGGTAGTTATGCTTTTGTCGCGACCAATACAGACAACCTTGTTTGAGGATACGGTTAAAATAAATAAATTACCAAAAACTCAATATCTTGGCAGTAAAGAACGTTTGGTAAATTGGATTTTAGACAATTCTCCTAAAGATATTGAGCATTTTTTTGATGCTTTCAGTGGAACTTCTGTTGTTGGTTATTACTTTAAAGATAAAGGTAAAAGAGTCACAGTAAATGACTTTTTGAAATTTAATTTTCATATTGGTAAATCTCTTATTGAGAATAAGGAAGTTACTCTTAATGACAATGATATTAGACTGTTACTTTCAGAAAATAAAAAGTCTGACTCATTGATTGAAGATATTTTTACAGGTATTTTCTTTGAAATAGATCAGGCGCGTTTTCTCGATAATTTTCGAGCTAATGTAAATCTGCTCGATGACAAATATAAAAAATCTCTTGCTCTCACTGTAATGAATCGTGCTTTAACGCGGAAAATTTTGCTTGGGCATTTCGCCCATTTAAGTGCATTGCGATATAGCAAAGATCCATTACGTATAAAGCGGAATCCAACTATTGCACGCCCAATCAAAGAGTTATTTCTTGAGCTTGTACCGCAATATAATAATGCTGTTTTTGATAATGGGAAACAAAATGAAGTATATTGCGAAGATATTATTAAGTTAGTACCAAAATTGAAAGATGTCGATTTGGTTTATTTTGATCCGCCTTATTATGGCTGCCATCCGGATTACCAAGCTTTTTATCATTTTTTAGAAACCTTTGTTGAATATTGGAAGGATAAAGAATTTGTCAATGGCACAAAACAATATTTTCCGAAAAAAGAAAGTGGATTTGTTCGTAAAGATGAAACAATTAATTCTTTTAAAAAATTATTTAAGGCAAGTGCTCATATTCCATATTGGCTTATTTCCTATAATAGTGAAAGCTATCCTGGAAAAGAAATAATGATTGATTTAATTAGCCGACACAAAAAGGTTAAAATATTCGAGCATGAATATCAAAACCATTATGGAGGCAAAGGTTCGAAGAAAGGAACCAAGGAATATTTATTTTATTGCTATGAATGAATTTAAAAAATTTAAGCAATTATATCAAGACAATAAATTTGATGTTCTCTTGAGAGAGCAGGGAAGTATTTATTGGCTTAAATTGCGTTCAATTTCAAGAAAAGAAATTTTGATTGACTTTTGTGTCTTCGCAAATATTGACTACACAAATACCCGAGGTACTTTACTTTTTGAATATATTTATGAGTCAAAACCAAAAGAAGAGTTGCTGGATAAATTTATTGCTCAAAGATATCTCATTGAAAGGTCAAAGCGAAAATTAAATGAAACTGAACTTGTTTCTGAGCTTTATAAAATGAGAATTTTTGATTGGGGCGGGTTGTATCAAAATAACCTTGAAAAAACAATTGTTAATAATTATATCAAAAAAATTCGTAGCTTTGATTTACTGAATGAAAAAATCGAAAACGAAATACATGACAGTATGCGTGGCTATGTCCAATCGTCTTGGTATAACCATTGGGCTTCAATTTTGATCGAGGATATATTCAAAGATCATAAAAGAGTGATCCCAACAGTTGGGCTTGTAAAAAAAATTGATTTTTTCATCGGGGGTATACCATTTGATTTAAAAGTTACATATTTTCCTGAAGGGTTTATGACGGCAAGCAGAAAAGCTGAAGGATTGCCAACAGAGCTGCAAGTCCTGAAGCGTTTTATAAAAACGCTTGGCATTAAGTATAACCGAGACCAAAAGCCTAAGATACTATTTGCCGAGTTGCTTTCCAGAATTGAAGACAGTCAGCGGCCAGAGGCGAAAGATTTTCTTGCCGAATTTAAAGAAACAAGGTGGTCAATTATTCAAAATGTAATTAAGGAACCAAAAAAACTCATTAAATGGCTTTATGAAGAACAGGGAGAGCGACGTTTTGATGCTGCTAATCGTTTGTTTTTGGTATTGATAGACAAAAATAGACTTGAAGAAAGCTGGAAGATGAAAAGAAATCTTGAATTATTAAGTGACTCTATTAATACTCATCTTGATCAGTTTGATGAGAAGATGGCTGAAAAATTGAGGATAGAATTTGATTGGATGGATGGAAAAAAATACGCAGTTCTATCCGATATAATTTTTGTGATTAAGGAATAACAAAGATCAATACACTGGCAAATTTACTTAATAAAGTTGATCCATTCATCTTGCCCCAATTTTTAAAATAAGCTTGATAGAAGTGGTGAATAAACTTACGAAACCGGACATTCATATCTTTTTTATTTTTAAAGACCAAAGAGAGCCTTCTTTGCTCTTAATATCAATGCAAAGCATTAACTATACCATTCCTGTTACGCCAACAACACAATTTCCTACATGCTGCAAATTTGGATCAATAGAAAGATCTATATTTTGGTATAATAAAGTTGCCGCTGGTTGTCCTATTTTTATAGGTCTGATAACAGAATATGCTTGAAATCCCACAGGATTAGGAAATGTTATACCAATCTGGATTCCTCCTCCTATTGTATCATATTTATTTTCATTGATGGCGTCTTGTATTATTTTTTTTGGGGATCGCCACCAGCAAATGTTTTTTTCTGCTAATGAGGAGCGGTAGTTAGCTATTTCCTTACTAATTTCGGCTTTAAAATCTCCCATTAAATGAGTAAATATATCGTCGCTGATGTCAACCTTATTTGTTTCTAGAATAATGGGCGGGTTACTTTGGCGTTGAGTAATGTGGAACACATTAAATTCTTGAGATTTACTACAGCTTCCAAAAATAGATACCTCACACCGTGCTGGATTCATGCTTGTTTCCACATGATTAATTAGTAACTGTTTTAAAGCAGCATCAGCATGGACAGAAATATCTTCAATTGATGGCATAGAAAGACCTTTTGGATCAGTTAAATTACCAAGAGTATGGCTTAAAAAAGCATATAAACTTAATCCCATGAGTGAACTGCCTGCAAATGTCATTCCGATGGTAGTGGAAAAATAAATGTTCGTGAAAAAACCAGCAGTATCTGGTTTCAGACAAATAATACGAATAGAAAAGAGTTTTGCGCCACAATTTAGTAACGGCATTCTATCGGTCTTTGAAAGTCTGCTGTCAGTAAGTGTCCATAAAGTTGGGGAGGTGGGTTTTTCTTTATTTAGCCACGTTGCTATAATTGTCATTTTAAAATCCTAGTTGTCCTTAAAAATTACCTTCCAATTATGATTGGATACGTTTCGGCGTACTCCCTTACCTCGATTTAAAACTGTGGGAACTAGAAACCGATAATAAAATTCCTCTCCGAGTGATCGCTGACGCCATTTATCCGCTAGGCGAGGGCGGCGAAGAAACCGTCAGAAAAACGACCGCTCCTCTCGCCAATTTGCTGATTCATAATAACAACCTACGCTTTCTAATCTCTCAAATATCAACTGAGTTAGTAAAAAATGAAACTAACCTGTAAAATTATTCCGCCGAAGTAGTGACACTGGTATTAGCAACATTAGGATGGCTTTTTACAATCGTGTTTTTGAAAAGGGCAGGTTTACTGGGATTATATTTTTCTTTGTCAACTTTGTACGAATTAAGAGAGTTTTTTGCGATAAAAACTTCTATCTGCTGAGCCTCAGCTTGTTGATAGATGAAATTTTTTAGTACTTCTGATACGTTATCTCCAGGGATATTTTGCTCATTTAATACGACTGATTTAAGAAAGTCAGAAATATCTTGATCAAGGTTTTTTCCGATTTCTTCACCCATAATAACTTCTGTCACTTTTAGAAAGGGATAACCTCGTAAATCCATTAAGGATGATGCTCCACTATTAGTATTAGCGATAAGTCGATATTCGCCCTCATAGTTCCACTGCTCAAATTTCACGCCAACGGAGTTCTGTACTATATACTTGGTATGTTCATAGTAAAGTCCTGTTTTGCTAACTTCATTCATTATTTTTTGAAGATTAGCTTCCTTTATTTTAGGAAATTGGCTCTGGTAAGAAACTTTAGTCAAAACAAAATGTTTATCTGTGTCTAATTTTGAAGAAAAGCTAAGTATTTCTTGTCCATGCATGATATCATTGATATATTGATCAAAATATTCTACTGAAGTAAATCCTCCATTCTCATAAATCCACTTTAAATCTAACTCAAACACAATACAATATCCTTGATAATTATTCGCATAATGAGCCCACATAGGAATATTAGAACCGCTCAAAGTTAGACATAGGGCTCCATGAGATTGAAGGTAGTTATCAACTATATAAGGCTTTCCTATTAATTTTTCTGCGTCAGGAGTACGCAATTTTTTTATAAATGCTTCCTTTGTTAAGCCAGGATCTGATTCTTTAAGGTAGCAGTAATATCTATCAAAAAGCTCAGGCGAATTTAAAATCTCATCAGCACTGACTGGTTCATAGATAAATCTACCTTCAAATTTGTCATTAAAACTATCTAACCGAGTAAGCCATATTTTTCGATTTAAATAATTCTGCAGCCAAATTAAATGATCAAGACATTTTAATGGCTTGTAATGGTAAAAGAGAATTTTTCTATTCACAAAATCTCCTATTAACAGTTTTTTTATATACAGTTTTTAGCTGCCTATGATTTCTAAATTGAGCATTTATTCATCTTTATAAAATGGAATAGCTGAAGAAAACCTAATCCAAAAAATATCGGTAGTTAACTTTGAAAATCTTTTCAATACGCTTAGCAATTTGTTTTCCAATTGGCCGTCTGCCATTTTCCATATTGGAAAGGTTGGCTTGAGTGACATGAATTTTCCGAGCAAATTGGATTTGTGTTAAACCTTCCCGCCCCCTGAGTCCCTTTAATAAAACGCCTGCTTTGGTAAATCTGCTTTCGATATTAGCAAAAACTTTTTCAGATGGTACAGGTAAATGGTCTTTTGAAGGTATTACAGCAGACGCAACTACATATTTTTCAGCCACCCGTTTTGGGATAGCATAGGATTTATTTTGATAATTAAAATAAACCTTACCTATTCTGTCATCATGGCTATGGTCTCGGACATTAGTAGGGTGCATTTTCGTGTGTGCCAACATAATATACCTCTATAATTTTTATTTTCTTATCAACAACTTGCCAACAACAAACATACGTTGGCTTCCCTTTTTTAAGATGACAGTGTCTTTTATCTACGTTTTTCCCTTCATTCAGCTTCCCATAATTCGGCCATCCTTCCCCTGGAAATGGGCCATTATGAGATAAGTCCTCAACTAACGTAAAATTGCTTCAACTGAGGTACTTAGCTGTTTTACCTGTTTATTGGCTTTGCTTGAAAACTGAACCATCCATTTCATTATTGAATTATATATCATTATTTGATATATGTCAATAATTGGTATAAATAATCTCGAACTGACTTGCTTTTGAGAAAGCTAAAATTGAAAAAGGCCTTAATTCTCAATATCAATGATCATCTGTATAAATCAATGCGCTTGGATGAGTTCAGCTTAATTCTCTCTGCACTGCGGAGAGTTTTTCTTCCTCTAAAAAATTTTCTGCAGCCAATGCTTTTGGCTTCAACCTTGTCCATATTAAGACTAGCAAAAATCTGAATGCATGTTTGCACATTTACCAGCCAGCACCTCGTAAGCGCTGACCGATGTTTATCCTGGAGATTACCAGGAAAATCTACCAATAGCCTTAATAACAAGCTTTTTAAATTTTAACCAAAGGCTCATACTAAAGAAACATTAAATTATTATAATTTTACTTTTATTTTCTTGATATTAGATTATATTTTTAAAGTAAAAGTTCAAAGAAAATTTATTTTTGCCTTAGCTAAATTATATTTGCGGGCGGTTCAATAATTTCTCCGGTAGATTGGTCACCCGATAGGTGACCATTTGCATTAACCCAAGTTAGAATCACTTAGAGAATGATCAGCAACTATAAATATGTATGCGTAGTTATGCCATTTTTTGCTGCTGCTAATTCTAGCCTTTTTTTGCACACGCTTGATGAAATAGCCTATTTTATGGTAAATTCTAATCAAAAAAGCACCTATTGCTACAATTTTACACTCCTAGAGGCCACTTTTCCGGAAGGGAAGGGCGCTGCAATGCTTCCGGAAAGGT
>Ga0163144_10011376_pt1 | contig 18824 bp, 14 predicted proteins | sample OliLak19BULKMAT1_FD_123175 | JGI IMG/M metagenome (GOLD analysis project Ga0163144, IMG submission 123175) | Freshwater microbial mat bacterial communities from Lake Vanda, McMurdo Dry Valleys, Antarctica - Oligotrophic Lake LV.19.BULKMAT1 | ecosystem: Environmental > Aquatic > Freshwater >... | reverse complement strand
CGAATGCCCAACGCGCCGGAGATTCCGTGATGCATAATCAAGCCTTTTTTGCACGATCGCGCTGCGGGCTGAGCCAAGTGGAGGTCGTCATCTCGACAATCATTGTATCGGTGCTAATGGTCTCGTCTCTTTCGACCATTGCCGCATCGAGACGCAGCCAAATAGCGGAGTCGAATGAAGTTCGCGGAACGGCGATCGCGGAAGCGCTGATGGCTGAAATCACACAGCTACCGATGCGCGACCCGTCCTGCGATTGTGGATTCGGACCGGGATCGCATGAAACAGGTACGAATCGAATTGAATTCGACGATGTGGACGACTACCGGAATCTTATCGATTTTCCACCAAAATCGCGGAGCGGCATTGCCCTATCCGGCTATTCCGATTTGAGCAGAAATGTATCCATCGACATGGTGACCGTCAGCAATTGGAATACGACTACCTCAAACTACGCTGGTGTTTATCGCATCACAATCCGAGTTCTGCGAGGAAACGTTCAATTCGCGAGGCTCGTTGGATACCGGACCGCCGGATCGCCGGGTGTGGCCGCCGCAGCTGCGAGCTCTGCGAATTAAATTGACTCTACAACAAATTGCAGGTGCCATTATGTTTTTTCGTAGTTTAGCGGCAGGGCGCGAGCCCTCCGGTTTCGCTTGGTTTTTCAACGACACACCGGACGGCATTCGCCGTTCCGCTTCGATTGTGAGCAACCGGGACTTGGCAAGTCGTCGTACGGGTACCATCTACATCATGGCGATGGGAACCAGCCTGATCGTCGCTTGCTTAGCCGTCGCAGGCCTCCAGACTGTACGGGTGCAGAGGCGAATGAATGACGCGCAGTCCCAAATTGCAAATGCGACAAAGCTCGCACAAGCGGGCATCGAATTCGCGCAGCTAAGCATTTCCAGCGATCCTAGTTGGCGGACAAAATTCACGCATGGGGTTCCCGTGACTCGCACAACGACTGGCGGAAGCTTTCTCGTGACACTAACGGATCCCGACGATGGCGTGATTTCGAATCAATCTACCGACCCAATCGTTATCACTTCAACCGGTCGCTTTGGAACCGCGAACCAGAAGCTGACGGCATATTTGGAGCCGCAGAACAAGCTCTACGCGGCCGGCCGTTCCTCATTGTATGCCACAACAGAAATAGCGTTTGACAAGTGTACGATCACATCAAACCAATGGGCGTTTTGCGAACAGGCATTTAGCAAGCAAGGGAGTCCAACGCTGAACATGAATATCCTATCAGCAAACGCCAGTTCAGGCGGCAATATTTCAGCTCAGCGATTCGTGCAGGGTGGCGTGTGGCCGATGGGAAAACCCGATCTGGTAACGACATCGAGTGGATACGTTGGCCGTTACTACATCGATAACAGCGTGTCGCTTTTGGCAAGCGACCTTCCGACAGGTGGAACTGAATTGGCAAAGAACGGTGGTTTCGAAATCGACGTCGCGAACTGGACGATGGCGATTGGTACCTTAAAGCGTGACACCACGCAATGGAAAACGGGACTTGCATCGTGTCTAGTTAGCGGTCGCATTTCTGTGTTGTCAACACCGAGTCAAATCATCACAGAACATATGCTCAAGGGACGCAGTTACACGGTTTCGTTTTGGGTACGAGCTGCTGAAGCTCAAGATTTTTACGCCGCAATAAGTTGTTCCGGCTCCGGCAGTCTTCTCCCCAATATTTCGAGGGGCAGCAACGTGTCCGTCGAAGCGGGTGTCTGGACCCTGGTTTCCAATACTGTTAGTCCTGATTGGAGCGGCATACTCTCTAAAGCCGAGTTTCAAATCGTAAGTTCCAAGTCGAGCAACTACCATTTCGACGATGTCAGTTTGCTCAACAACGATCGCGTGCCCGGAACCCGTTACATTGAGAACATCCTACTAAGCGCTACTTCCAATCCGTTTGGAAGTCGAACTGTTTCTGCAAACGGGCTTTATTCCATAAGTGTTCCAGGTGAGAGACTGCTCATCCGCGACTGCCGAATCAATGGAACGATTGTCGTATCGGACTCGATTAAAACTGAGCTTGGAAATGCGATCTCTTGGGAACCCGTCGGACGCAATTTTCCGGCTCTCATTTCAACGGAAGCCATTGATGACCTGACAGCGAATGTGTCACTCATTGAGTCCAACATTGGAGTCAACTTCAATCCAACTTCGTCACCTTACAACGGTATTTCCGATGCGGACGCCAGTGACACGTATCCTAGCACGATCAAGGGCGCGATCGTTTCCAACCGTGATATCTTGCTCAGCGGAGTTTCGACGCTAACCGGTCCAGTGATGAGCGACCAAAAAATCACGGTTAAGTCGGGCGATCTCTCAATCAACTTCCCTTCCGACATGATCTTGAACCCACCCCCGGGCTTCTTTGCCGACCCGCCACTGATGAGATTGATCCCAAGCTCGGTGCAGTCGGTCCCGTAGTGCTAGTGCGTGGGTTTGGAAAGCCAATACGAGAATGTCGCACATCAGTCGCATGTGTTCGGCGATATCTTGCGGGATGCCGTCGGCTGGCGTGCCTCAGGGCGTGCCACACATGTATATGTGCTTTGCTTTGATTGCGGCTAAAAAAACAAAAATTGAAATTGAGTTCTATCTCATCTTGACGCGTTCGGCATTTTTATCCTATCGATGGGGGGTTGGCCGTGGAAGGCCAGACGACCCAATCTCAATTTCAAATGGAATTCAAACTATGAAAAAATCACTTTGGCTACCGCTTGCCGCTGGGGTACTGCTGGTCTCAGGATGCGGAACGAAAACAGACATGGCGAATACGGAAAAGCCTGCTTCTGCAGAAACCGGAACAAAAATGGCTGAAATGCCAGTTGTTGCGAGTGACCCAAAAGAAGTGGTACGGCAGTTTCTAGACAGTATGCGACAGGGTAACGCACCTCGACTAGCGTCATTGCTTTCATCCTTAGCACGCGAAGAAATAAAGAGAAAACAGCTGGAAATCGCGCCACTTGGTTCTCCCAAAGCGGTCTTCCAAGTCATTCAAGCTGTACAGGATGGCGAAGGAATGCTGGTAGAAAGTACTTGGACCGAACCTGAGCAAGATGGTCAACCAGCGACTGAGTTGGAGGTTGTTTGGGAGCTTCGAAAGGAACCTGTGGGCTGGCGTATCTGCGGAATGGCCGTCGATCCCAAGAATGGCGACGAGGTTCAAATTGTTGACTTTGAAAAACTAGAGCCAGAACCCGTTCAGGAGCAACAACGCGTTGCGACCCTTCCAAACTCGCCGACCGGCTTCCCCGCCAACACGGCTGCACCTGCTGCGGCGTTACCATCTGGAAATTACCTGCCTGGCAGCAATCTTCCACCGTTTGGAAGCCAATTGCCACAAGGAAACTACCCACCGACCAATACCGCTCCGGCAAGTAACGGCGGTTACGGCCTTCCGCCATCGAATCTTCCGCCATCGAGCCTTCCACCATCGAACCTCCCTGCACAGAGTCAACCCAATGGTGGTTCACCACTTCCTGCTGGCGGGTATGGATCTTCCCAACTGCCGCCGATTGTTCCTGGCAATTTTTCGTTGCCGCCGGCTGGAAATTCGAGTTCAACGGGAAACGATCCGAACAGAATTCGTCGGTAATTTTGGATTAAGCAAAAATTATTTGGGAATTCGAAATCGCAAAGAGGCAGCGGGTTTACCGCTGCAAATTGGTACTTAGCCCAGATAATCCCTTAAATCTGTTCTTTCCAGGAACTATTTGGGCTACTAAGTCAAAAGGAAAGCCCTTCATGGCTTGACCTATTTTGCTAGAATCCTCTATCTTTGGCACCCCGCCGAAGTCGTTTTGGCGATTGACTACTTTTCCACCACATTTTGATTTGAATTTGCTGAGGGGGCACCCGGGTTATGGCTTCTATTGAGGAACGAGTAATTGACATCGTTGCAGAACAACTGGGCGTCGAGAAAGACAAGATTGGTCGAGATACTCACTTTGTAAACGATCTCGGTGCAGACTCGCTGGACACTGTTGAGCTGGTCATGGAACTTGAAGAAGAGTTCGACATTAGCATTCCCGAGGAAGCTGCGGAAAAAATCCAGCGCGTTGGCGAAGCTGTTGATTACATCGAAAAGCAACAGGCTTAGTCGAATAGCAACAGAGTTTTTCGTCCCCTACCTAGGATTGTTTTCGGGCAAAGTATGAAACGTCGTGTCGTCGTGACGGGGCTTGGTTGCGTTACGCCCCTCGCTTGTGAAGTCGATTTGCTTTGGCAATCCATTTTGGATGGCAAAAGTGGAATCCATCCTTTAACGGTGATCGATACGACGCGTCATAAAGTTCGTTTCGGAGGCGATGTAGCCAATTTCGATCCAGGAAAGACAGTGGAGCCAAAGGACATCAAACGTCTTGATCGCTTCACACTCTTTGCCATGTATGCGGGATTCCATGCAGTGCGAGATTGCGGAGTGGATTTCAGCAGAGAAGATCCATTTCGCTGCGGTGCCATTCTGGGTTCTGGAATCGGCGGTCTGAACGAGATCGAAGAGCAAATGTTTAAGATGTTCAGCAAAGGACCGGATCGGGTTAGCCCGTTCACGATTCCAAAGATGATGCTGAACGCAGCAGGTGGAAACCTAGCGATTCAACACGGTTTGAAGGGGCCCAATTTCGCTGTGGCCACCGCGTGCGCGAGCAGCAACAACGCCATGGGCGATGCGCTCAAGGCGATTCAATACGACGAGGCGGACATTATGTTGACGGGCGGAACCGAGGCCGCGATTACGGCCATGGGTGTCGCTGGCTTTTCGAACATGAAAGCTCTCTCCACTCGCAATGATGCACCCGAAAAAGCCAGCCGGCCGTTCGACAGTGATCGCGATGGCTTCGTCCTGAGCGAAGGCTGCGGTGTCTTGATTTTTGAAGAATACGAGCACGCGAAGAAACGGGGGGCTCGGATTTATGGAGAAATTTTGGGGTACGGTGGCTCTTGTGATGCCGGCCACATTACCGCTCCTGACGAGCAAGGACGAGGCGCCAGTCGAGCAATGCTCAATGCTCTTCGGGATGCGAATTTAGCCCCATCCCAAATCGATTACATTAACGCTCACGGTACCAGCACGCCTCTGGGTGACAAAGCTGAAACGGTAGCCGTCAAGACTGTTTTTGGTGAGGCCGCTCGCACGGTCGCTCTATCTAGTACGAAGGGACACTTGGGACACGCACTAGGTGCCAGCGGTAGCATCGAAATGATTCTTTCCGTGTTGAGCTGCTACCACGATGTTATTCCCCCCACAATCAATCTCGATACAGCCGATCCTGACTGTGACTTGGACTATACCCCCAATCAACCGCGACAAATGCGGGTCAAGGTTGCAATGAACAATAGCTTTGGATTTGGTGGCCACAATGCCACTGTCATCTGCGGTAAGATTTCCTAGTTTGCCCATTGGAATCTTTATGGCAACTAAGGCAACGGTATACAAAGCGGAGCTGGAAATCAGCGATATCGATCGAGGGTACTACGCAACGCATACCCTGACTCTGGCACAACATCCATCGGAAAACGATCGTCGATTGATGGCGCGGTTGATAACTTTCGCTTTGCTGGCTCATGAACGACTCGAGTTCGGTCGCGGGCTGAGCAACGTCGAGGACCCCGATCTTTGGCAACGTGACTACACAGGCATAATTGAACGCTGGATCGAACTAGGGCAACCTGAGGAAGCGGCCATTCGTCGAGCGTGTGGGCGAGCTCAGCAGGTTGTGCTCGTAACCTACAGTGGCAGTTCCGCAGAGATATGGTGGAACAAGAACGAGAGAACTCTGTCTCGTTCCAAGAATTTGACTGTCATCGATTTGGATTCGGTCGAGGTGGAGGCAACGACTCGTTTTCTCCAACGTACGATGAAACTCCAGATCATGATTCAGGAGGGCTGCTGTCAATTGTTGAGCGGTGACGAATCCTTGAGCATTCACCCGCGTGTCCGCTTGGCACCGACGAAGTGACCAAGAGCCAGTGTCGCGAGCTGTTATTTTGAGAGACTGAGTGAACGCCGGAATCTGACTGGCTATCGAAGAGGTCCTGCCAAACGAAAGAACCACTTTCAGGTAGAAGCCAGACTGAATGGCTAGGTGCCGAAGCCTTCCTGATCGCCCAATTAGCCTTCTTCTCGCAAAAACGTCATCGCAGGTGTCGTGGTGACCAAGTAGTTGAACGAACGTTCTGCAACCGCACCGTTCTTTCCCAAGTACTTCAGCGAAATTTTGAACCGGACGTTTGGGCCAAGCATTTCACCTTCTCCAACAACCCGATAGTCCGTCAATTTCGATCCATTTTTCCACAATGCTTCGGAAACAAAGGTCGGAGGATTCATTTGCGCTAACTCCTCGACCTTGACTCCCGATTTCCACTGACTCATCAGTTTTTCAACCAGCATTAACGCTTGCTTGCGATCCGAAGGGGGAACGGGCGCAGAGCCACAACCCACAGCAAACAAAGAGCAAACAAGCACCGACAAAACGATGAGCCATCTGTAGCAGGACCCCAGAAGCGGCATTATTCATTTGCTCCTGTAGATACATCACCTTGGTTCCGTGAACCGAACGCACGCCATGCAGCGAGATCTATCGTGCGTGCAATGAAGGTGACAGAACCATCGCAGCGTGCAACTTGAACGCCACCGGTGTGATAGCTCTTTGCTGTCGTCGAAATCCGTCCTGGAGGAAACATACAAGAACGGCTCTGTGGAGGTGCGGCATGGAAATAGCAAGTGGTAGTGTGCCCACCGACAAGCCATGGCCCACCAACGTTGCTATTACCCTGAAACGATAAGCTTGCGATGTTGACTGCTGCACAATCGCGCATCGCTTCATCCGCCGTGGTTGGGTTTGTTCCAGGCCGAAACGTATCTGTTACGCTCGAAACAGCATTGCTGAAATCACCTTTTCCGTGCTCACTAAATGCAGCGGTGTTGGAAAGTCCGTCGGTGATGTCCCCGATCCGAATAAATTTCGTGGGGATCATCGGACCGTTTGGTTCCGGATAGCCGAAATTCGGATCGCTGGTCAGTGACGGTGGCAGACCATGCAGAATCCCAGACCCTTGATTCGAGCGATAGTTCGTTCCTGCCCAACCTGCAACCGGAATGATAGTGACTGGGTCTGACGGACAGATCAGCGAAGGTATAGTTACAGCCCGTGCCGCGGTGTTGTTTGCGTGTGTTCCATTCACGTTGAAGTCAACCAGTTGATAGACTGACTGTTGCTCCAAATAGGGCATCAAGGCAGCGAACGCGGACAAGTTGGTTGTGGCGGATCGCCCAGATGGCAATCGCTTGTTGGCAGATTCATAGTTGTGCAATGCCAAACCCAATTGCTTCAGGTTGTTTCCACATTGCATCCGTCTCGCAGCCTCCCGAGCAGCTTGTACCGCAGGCAACAACAATCCAACCAAAATGCCGATGATCGCGATAACGACCAATAGCTCGACTAAAGTAAATCCAATACGACGAGAATGAAGTCTTGTCATGCTAATACGCCTTAAAATAATTAAGATAGAACGAAAGAAAGAATAGGTTTCGCCATCAAGAAATTGCTGTGCGCTCGATCGAGAAGCACTGAAAACTGTTCGAACACCCAGGAACGAAAACAGCAAACAAATCAGAAATATGCACTCACCGCTCGTCAAGTCAGGAAGAAGCTAGACTAAAGCCAAACTGCCTCAGACTTAAACGATTACTCAACGAGACTTAAAAAAATCCCAGAGAGCCATCAGAATGCATTTAGATGGCGAAAATCGGAGGTGGCGTTAAGACCTCAAGCGTAGCAGACGACGGAAGAACATCGTCGAAGGATTCATGGGTTTGCGATTTTGAGGTGATACTATTGTTTTCCGCAGGCCTAAATCCCAGCGGCTGCTTTTGGGCAACCACGATCCGCGAGGGTTCGACAGGAGGCAAATTCGGTGCAGATCGGCAATTGCCCCCACTACAGAATGGTACGGGTTGAGAATTTGTCGGCGTGTCCGATAAAACCCGTTTGACAGTGTGATCTAGATAGTCGCCGCATCCAGCCTCTGCTTTACTGACACCAGCCGCGAACACAAAACAAACGAAAAGTGAGACACTAAGTGTCATTTTCGTTATTTGTGAACTTAGCTTTCGGACGGTCATAGGTGGCATCGGTCGAAACATGGAGGAGTAGAATGCAACTGAGAATTGTACCAACAAGCCCCAACGTTGTCAATGAATAATGTGAACACAATCTGCACAAAGCGGTCCTAAGGGCGGTCTTGGCACTTTCAGGCGTGAACGCTCGCACGCCCGCGTGGCTGTGATTTTATAGTACCAATCACACTCCGTGTGATTTCCGCAGCCTAAAAAACTTTGGTTTTCAGCCAACATCACGCGGAGTGTGATGGGTACTTTCTTCGGTTTCAAAAAATCACAGCCTCGCAGAGCGATTGGCGGGGGAAGCTTGGCAAACGACTCTAGCAACTCACACACCCTTTGTTCCTCAGGGGCGTGCCACACGTGCGTCTCACTTTCGGAGCTTTGTTTGCAATGGACCCTGGACAGCTAATACAACACCCTGGCACGCAACGCATTGTCGTTTGCACTTTTCACTGTTAGGATCTTTGGATCTTTAAGGCAGTGGACGTCGTTGAATACATTGAAAATCTATTTAAAGGACTAGTTCCTATGCGCAGATCATTAGTGCTCTATTTTGTAGCCCAAGCATTTGGATACGCAAGCTTCGCGTTATCTCAGGACTCTATTGAGGGAATCCGGCCTACTCCGCTTACTCGACCGGAAATGAAGCGGCTGCTCGAGGACGTGAAAGTTCGCGTCCCGAGAATCCCGCTGCCCGCTCTTTCCGATAGCGAGCGAGAGACGCTAGGCCCACAAGCGGATAGTTACGAGAGCCGAGTTAAGTACCATTACCTAAACGGCATTGATGGGAGCAATGGCCAATCACGGGACCGACCCTCAGGCGTCGCCCGATTACAGGATCCATTGTTTACGTTGGACAACGCGTTGAAAGTGGAATTGTTTTGGATCGTTTCGCGTGTCAATAATTGCCAATATTGCATCGGACACCAGGAGAGCAAACTGCTTGGACTCGGCCGTACCGAAGACCAAATTGCGCTTCTGGATAGCGATTGGACAAAGTCGGATATCGCATCGCAATCTGCTTTCGCCTTTGCGAAAAAGTTCACACAGGAACCAAATCGTTTTTCCGATGAAGACATCGCTGGACTCGAGCTGCATTTCACAGATGACCAAATCTTGGAGATGGTACTTTCGATGGCGGGTAATAATTCCATCAACCGTTGGAAAGAAGCGATCGCTGTACCTCAAAACAAGGATGAAGGTGGATTCTCACGAATCGGATTCGCTTCGAGTATAGGGCAAGCCGAACAGGCACCGGATCCGCTTCGTCCAAGAGGCTCCTATCTGACACCTACTTCCCCGGCGTTTGAAAAAGCGATCAGCCGTGTCGTCGTGCAATCCGATAAAAACGAAATGCATAACACATGCTCAACCGTGAGTCGTCGTCCCGCGTTAGAGTCTCGCGAGTTTGTTGAAAAAAGCCTTACCGAGTGTGCGAGTCGCAAGCCTAGAATCCCACTTTTGGATGATTCCAAAACGCGAGAAAACATACCCGGGGCCGCTTCCCTTTCCGGGGAACTCCCAAACTGGGTTCGACTCCTGGCAAGGTTCCCAACTGCAGGCTCAAGCCGTTTCGACATCATTCAAGCGTCCGAAGGCAAGGGAGACATTTCACCGCTTCTGAGAGCTCAGTTGTCTTGGATTCTCGCGAGACAAGACCGAGCATGGTACGCGCTGGGTCGGGCTCGCGATCAGTTGGTTAGCTTCAATCAAAACTCAGAACAAATCTTTGCATTAGATGGTGACTGGAGCGCCTTTCCAGCACGAGAGCAAGCGTTGTTTCGCTTGGCCAAAAACTTAGGGAACGCACCGGTCGTATTATCAGCTGGCGAAGTAAAACAGGCTCTTGACGTTGCTGGACCACGCGATGTTGTGCAAGTAATCAGCTTCACAACAACTCGAGCGTCTTTCAATCGGATCACAGAGGCCTTCGGACTGCCGCTGGATTCCGCCGGACTCGCAAAGTAAGAAGAAGCAAAACAGTTGTGGCACGGGAGTGTCGCGCGTCTCGCCCGGGATTTCATGGGCGAGACGCCCATGCCACTTTCAAGTACACCCTAAAATTGAGAGCTCATAAAACACTAGTGCCACAACTCGGAACTGTTAGGCAACTAAGGGTTAGTCGATCAATACATGTCCGACTTTTGATGTGGGATAGGCTTCCAGCCTGTCATTTTCAAAGCGACAGGCTGGAAGCCTATCCCACTACCAATGCCGCAGACAACGCAAAACGAAACAACAAAATATTTTTTGCAGCTAATGCTGTTCGCACTAAACCAACAACTCGTTCACAACACGACAGGGCTCCACACCAGTCAACTTCGAATCGAGCCCCTGGAATTTGTAAGTGAAACGTCCGTGATCGATTCCGAGTTGATGCAAGAGTGTGGCATGCAGGTCATGAACCGAAACCCGATTTTCCACCGCGTGGTAACCCAACTCGTCCGTCGCACCATAGCTAAATCCTGGTTTGAATCCACCCCCCGCAATCCACATCGAGAAGCCCGCCAAGTGATGATCGCGTCCGTTCCCCTGTGCCATTGGCGTGCGACCAAATTCGGAACCAAACACGACGATCGTGTCCTTTAGCATGTCCCGTTGCTTCAAGTCCATGAGCAAGGCCGAGGCCCCGCGATCCACTTCGGCTGCAGTCCCTGCGACGTGATCCTTGACACTGCCATGATGGTCCCAGTCGCGATGATAGAGCTGAATGAAACCCACACCCCGTTCCGCTAGTCGACGTGCCAACAAACAATTCGATGCGAAACTACCGTCCCCACCCTTCGTGCCATACATCTCCAAAACATGCGCCGGCTCGTTGCTGATATCCATCAAATCAGGCACGCTGGTTTGCATCTTAAACGCCATCTCGTACTGACTGATTCGAGTCTCAATCTCCGGGTCACGATTGCGATCCGCTTCAAGTCGATTCATGGCCGCGACGGCATCGACCAAATCTCGCTGCTGCGATGCAGAGACCCCGTTCGGTCTATCCACATACAATACTGGACTACCCGTGCTTCGAAATTCGACACCCTGGAATCGACTCGGAAGGAATCCGGAATGCCACTGTCGAGCCGCAATCGGTTGGCTTTGACCAAACTTGCCAGTCGATACCATTACTACGAAACCGGGCAAGTTCTGCGATTGTGCCCCCAATCCATAGAGAAGCCACGAACCCATCGCAGGCCGACCGGAATTCATGGAACCGGTGTTCATGAACGTATGCGCCGGATCGTGGTTGATGGCCTCCGTGTGCATCGACTTGATGATGCATAAATCGTCCGCACACTTGCCCGCAAGCTCAGGAAAAATCGTCGCGATCTCGTGACCCGACTGACCCCATTTCTTGAACGGATGTTGAGGCGCAAAGCAATTCAGCTTGGCCCCTTGCAACTGTGCAATCTGTTGGCCTTTTGTAAAGGACTCGGGCATCGGCTGGCCATTCAGATCCACCAGCTTGGGCTTGTTATCAAAGGTGTCTAAGTGACTCATGCCGCCTGCCATGTAAAGCCAAATCACTCGTTTTGCCTTTGGCGCGAAATGCAATGTTTTGATCGCACCCGCCATTCCTTGCCCATCGTCCGCGCGCAGGGCATTGCCCGATGACTGACCAAGCAGATTTGCTAACGCCATAGACCCGACACTCACACCGGAACTTCTTAAAAACGACCTGCGAGCAATCGACGATGGTAAAAACATACTCGGCCTCAGTTCCGTGTGATGGTCTCGTGAAGATTCAAAATGGCCCTGGCAACACTCGTCCAGGCAGCCAACTCCGTGCGATCCAGCTCGGTCGGAATCGGATACTCGCCGACCGACAATAGTTTGTTCGCAGATGCGGTATCCGCAGCGTATTCTGTGCGATGTTTTTTTAGCAACGACACCAAAAGGTTCGATTCACTATTCGCAACTTTGCGGCAAAGCGAATCACGAATTGCCCACTCCATCCGTTCTTCATCCGTTGATTTGCCACTCGTTAAAATGCGTTGCGCAAAGGCCCTTGCTGACTCTACATAGATTGGATCATTGAGTAGCACCAGCGCTTGAAGCGGCGTATTGGACCGCGTTCGCTCTGCCGTACATTCCTCTCGGCCCGGTGCGTCAAATGCCAAAAGAGATGGGTGCAGGTACTGTCGTTGCCAATGTGTATACAAACCCCGACGATAAAGTTGCTCGCCGACCCCGATCTGCCATTCGCGTTTCGGGAAGTTCAAATAGTCCCAGTACCCCTTGGGCTGAAATGGGCGGCCATGGCTGTTTCCAACGGACTGGACCAACAGTCCGCCAATGGCCATCGCATTGTCGCGAACAAACTCGGCATCCAAGCGCCACCGCGATTGATGGGATAGCCACCGATTGTACGGATCTTTTTCAAAGACACCCTCACCCGGCTGAGACGATTGCTTGTACGCCTCAGACATCACCATCAACTTAACCATATGCTTTACGTTCCAACCGGATTGAATGAATTCCAGTGCCATTGAATCCAACAATTCCGGATGCGTCGGCCACTCTCCTTGTGCGCCCAAGTCATCTAATTTGCGAGAAAGGCCATACCCGTAAAAGAGTTTCCAAAGTCGATTGACTGTCACACGTGCGGTCAACGGATTGTCCGATGAGACAATCCACTTGGCTAAGTCCATCCGCGTCAGTCGCCCCGCAACATCCGGGCGTTTGCCAAGTGCAGCCGGAATACCGGGCTCGACAACCTCGCCAGTCTCGTCCATCCAATTGCCTCTCGAAAGCACCCGAATCAATCTCGGCTCAACTCGCTTCGTCACAAGCGTTCGTGGGACTTTTTTGTCCAACGCATCGAGCTCTTTAATGAGTCGATCAAGCTGTTCGCGGTCCGATTGAAGCTCGGGCGCGACTGTTCGGTAGTGCTTGGCAAGCTGGTCCCGTTGGGTTTCCGATCGATCCACTTGAGCGACCTGAAGGATACCCTCAATCTCGATTGGAACGCCCATTGTTGCTGTGACGGGTCGTGAAGTGTTTGTCGTTGCGATCCGAAATCGTCCGATGGTGTGCTTCGGGTTGTCAAGGTTTTGCTTGAGGGCCAGCTTGAGTTGCCTCCTGTTACTTTGCGGTGCGTTTGGAGCAAGTTCGAATACCGCGTAGTTTGCCTTGCCCGCTTGCTCCATAATTGCCCAACCCCACGTCGGGCCCTTCACATCGCGATCGATAGCTGCCGCGACGGACCACTTTCCGTATGGATTGCCGTCCGCTGCTCCAACTTGCTCGTACGTGGCGGTCGCATTTTGAAGCGGAATCAATTCGTCGATCGAATCTTCGGCAGGATTGTCGGCAGGTGCGTCTAGTGTTGGCGTTTTGTCTTTGTCTTTCGGGGTTTGCCAATACGCTTCGAACTCACTGAGGACGAAGTTGCCGTTGCCAGCACGACCAGGTCCTTTTTTGGGCAACGAATCATGTGGCAACACCTCGATTCGAATCGCGGTAAACTCGGGCAGCTCGCCAAACGTAATTTCGTATGTATCGTTTTTCGGGCTCTTGCCGCTTGCTAATATCGACGAATCCTCTTGGATGGCGAGTGTCGAGCCGTCGAGCGACTTGACCTCGAGTGGCTTGAGTGGTGTCCAAGCGACATACTCCTTTTCCCATTTCGATTGCGATGCCGACAACGCCTCTGTCGGCGTCTCAAGGAATTTTCGAAGGTCGGCTACCTTGGTCGACAACGCGTCCATGTTTCGTTTTTGTTCGGGGGTTGGGACCGGCATTTCGGGGCCCCACGGATCAGTTTTGCTCCCTGCGTTGTAGAGTCCCATTTCTTGAATGTCGGCGAAGAACGCTTCGAGCTGGTAAAACTCCTTGGTCGGAAATGGATCGAATTTGTGATCATGGCATTCACAACAACCAAACGTCACGCCAAGCCAAGCGCCACTTACATTGCGAACGCGTTCAGAGATATACTTGGAAAGATACTCTTTCGGCTGCGCGCCCCCCTCGGCACTCATCATCCCCAAGCGATTGTACCCCGAGGCAATGAGTTGTTCGGTAGTTGGTTCAGGAAACAAATCGCCCGCCAGATGCTCGATGGTCATTCGGTCGAACGGTTTGTTGCTATTGAAAGAATCGATGACGTAATCGCGAAAAGGGGTTACGGGAACAGGCTGGTCGCCGTGGTAGCCAACGCTGTCCGCATATCGGACTAGATCCAACCACCAAACAGCCATTCGCTCACCGTATTGCGGCGACTGGATCAATTCATCGACAAGTTTTTCGTAAGCTTCGTTGCTGGGATCGGCTGAGAAGCGTTCGACCCATTCCGGTTTCGGTGGCAGTCCAGTCAGATCAAAGGAAAGTCGTCGAGCGAGCGTGCGAGAATCCGCTTTCGACGACGGCTGTAAGTTTGCGTTAACCAGAGCAGATCGAATGTGGCCATCAATGGCGCTTTTTAAAAACCGGTCGTCATCAACTTTTGGAACTGGAACATTTTGAATGGGTTGAAACGCCCAGTGCCCCTCCCATTTCGCTCCTTGTTCGATCCATCGTCGGAGCAATGCCCTCTCATGATCTGAAACATCCTTGGCAAACTCAGGAGGCGGCATTCGAGTGTCGTTGTCGACAGACTCAATGCGACGGATCATTTCACTGTCGTTAGGCTTACCAGGAACGAGTGGTCCTGGCTTGTCGCTATTGCCGTGCAGTCCCTCCATCGTGTCGAGACGCGTTTCGGCTTCGCGTTTGTTTTTGTCGGGACCGTGGCACGCGAAGCAACGATCCGAAAGAATTGGCCGAATGTCGCGATTGAATTCGATGCGATCCGGCAGGGAGAGCGGATCCGCTGCGGCTAACACAACCAGCGACAACAGGGTAATCAAGTTCATCATTGAGCTGTCACAGAAAGCAACATGGGAGGGGCACGGTCGTCAAAGCGACCAAAATCGTCAGAAATGGATTATCGTTGAGATGCCGTTGCAAAACAAGCCATTGGAGGTAAAGCTACACGTAAGCGAGGGATTCTGTTGCTGGTCCCTCGCTTACGCTTCGGGTTGTGATAATCTGGGCTTTTAGCGCCAAAAACCGGAAGTTCCTTCCGGTTTCAAACACCGCAATTGCTGTTCGACCCCCATGGCCTTTGGCCGTGGGTGAAGGAGCTTAGTAGCTAAAGCAATAGCCCCACCTGCTCCCCCCATTCACGCATCCCGCCTCCGGCTGGATTCGTGAATGGGGGATCTTTCAAATACGCTATTTGGCCACCAAGCTTATTCACCAACCAGACGAGCTGGCTGGGGTCTCAATCGCGGACAGTGCCATTGTGAGTCGCTAGTGCCATTAGCTAAGCTCCCCCTGCACTTGTCTTGATAGCGATACAAAAAGCGAGACGGTCTCCAAGCCAACCGGGGGCGAGGCAACGCTCGTCTAAACATTCAAAATCGTCGTTTCGCGGGCTTTTTCCGATTTCTTGGAAACAGGTAGTGGCTCGTCGATGCGAACGCAGTCCACATAGTACAGCCGTTTGCCACTCTCAAGCTCCTCCTCCACCAATCCGTGGATGTCGGTGTCAAAGCCCGGAAACTTTTCGTTGAACATTCTCGCAAACTGCAAATACTCCACAATAATTTTGTTAAACCGCTCACCAGGAATGAGCAATGGGATTCCGGGGGGATAGGGGGTCAACAGAACTGCCGTCGCGCGTCCCTCCAAGACGTCGATCTCAACCCTATCGATTTCATCGTGGGCCATCATCGCAAATGCATCCGACGGCTTCATTGCTGGCTGCATCGGCGACAAATACATTTCTGTCGTCACTCGTGCTACGTCATGTTTCTTGTAAGTCTCGTGAATCTGGCGGCACAATTCTTTAAGACCGATCTTTTCATAACGTGGATAATGCTGACAAAACTCGGGCAAGATCTTCCACATCGGTTGGTTCTTGTCATAGTCGTCTTTAAACTGCTGCAACGAGCTGAGCAACGTGTTCCAGCGTCCCTTAGTGATTCCGATCGTGAACATGATGAAGAATGAGTAGAGACCCGTCTTCTCAACGATAACACCGTGCTCGACTAGATACCGCGTCACAATCGATGCAGGGATACCGGTCTCTGCAAAATGACCAGAGACATCGAGACCGGGAGTAATGACCGTTGCCTTGATCGGGTCAAGCATATTAAACCCGGATGCAAGGTTGCCAAAGCCATGCCAGTTTTCATCCGCTTTGAGCATCCAATCGTCTCGCTCGCCGATCCCTTCATCGGCCAAATGATCGGGTCCCCATACTTTGAACCACCAATCGCTCCCGAATTCGTCGTCGACCTTTCGCATCGCACGGCGGAAGTCGATGGCCTCCATAATCGATTCCTCGACGAGGGCCGTGCCACCTGGCGGTTCCATCATGGCAGCAGCCACGTCGCAAGATGCGATGATCGCGTACTGCGGTGAAGTGGATACGTGCATCAGGTACGCTTCGTTGAATGTGTTTAGGTCCAACTTTTTGTTCATTGGCTCTCGCACCAAAATCTGTGAAGCTTGCGAGATACCGGCGAGAAGTTTGTGCGTCGAATGCGTCGCGAAAATCATCGAATCCGATGGCGCTGGTCGATTCGGACCGATCGCGTGCATATCCTTGTAGAACTCATGGAACACCGCGTGCGGCAGCCAAGCTTCGTCGAAGTGAAGCGTTCCAATTTGTCCATCAAGCAATTTGCGTAGAGTCTCGACGTTGTAAATGATTCCGTCGTAAGTGCTCTGCGTGATCGTGAGAATACGAGGTTTGCGTTCCGGATGCTTGGCCTGCGCTTCGCGAGCAAAGGGATTCGCCTCAATCTTCTTTTGTATGTTTTCGAGCCGGAACTCATCCAATGGAATTGGGCCAATGATGCCCAAGTTGTTTCGGGTTGGCGTCAAGAAAACGGGTACCGCCCCAGTCATGATGATCGAATGCAAAATGGATTTGTGGCAGTTGCGGTCAACCACCACAATGTCCCCGCTCGCAACCGTTGAGTGCCAAACGATTTTGTTGGAAGTCGACGTTCCATTCGTTACGAAAAAGCAGTGGTCGGCTCCGAAAATTCTGGCCGCGTTTCGTTCGGAGGCAGCGACCGGCCCGGTGTGGTCCAGTAGTTGCCCCAGCTCTTCCACCGCATTGCACACGTCTGCGCGGAGCATATTCTCGCCAAAGAACTGGTGGAACATTTGCCCGACTGGGCTCTTCAGAAAAGCAACGCCTCCAGAGTGACCAGGACAGTGCCACGAGTAAGACCCATCTTGCGCGTAGTCCACTAACGCGCGAAAAAACGGCGGTGCCAAGCCGTCGGTATACGCTTTTGCCTCGCGCAGGATATGTCTGGCCACAAACTCCGGCGTGTCCTCGAACATATGGATGAAACCATGGAGTTCTCTAAGGATCGCGTTGGGAATGTGCCGAGATGTACGCGTTTCACCGTAAAGAAAAATCGGGATATCTGAGTTCTTGAAACGGATTTCTGCGATGAACTTCCGGAGGTTTTCCAGCGCCGATTTCATCGATTCATCGGACGCAAACTCATCGTCGTCGATCGAAAGGATGAATGCGGATGCACGGCTTTGCTGTTGCGCGAACTGAGATAGATCTCCATAGTTGGTCACCCCAGCGACCTCAGTGCCCTCGCGTTCGATGGCCTCGGCCAAAGCACGAATCCCCAATCCCGAGGCATTGCCTGACCGAAAATCTTCGTCGATAATCACGATAGGGAACTTAAATTTCATAAAACTCTTTCTAATTGGATATCAATCAGCCAGCCACTGCCCCGAGAACATTGTCAGAGTAACGGACCCTTGCCAACCCGGAAAGCGGCAATTTTGATTTTCTGGCTATTCCTGGGCTGTTAAAAAACTGGTATTTTATTGTGGATTCGAAGTGAGATTTTTGTTCCGTTCGATTGGTAGTAATCTTGCAAAGCGGCGAGTTGAATCTTGAGATTTCTTCTCCCGTTCTCCTCCCTAGGAGGAGAATGAGAGAAGGAACATCCGCTTCGCGATGCCGTTCGTGGCGGCAGGTCGGCAACCGAAGCGTTCGCTACTTCTGGAGTTTTACAGGTCGATGTTGCTCTTTGATGCTCACTTGGATTTGGCGCTGAACGCTATCGATTGGAATCGTGACTTGCGCAAGTCCGTGGATTGGATTCGCGCGCAGGAGCGATCTCTGCAAATGAAAGAACTCGGGCGTGGCAATAACACCTTAACTTTGCCCGAGATGCGAAAGGCCGAAATCGGCGTTTGTCTTACAACGCTCCTTGCAAGACAAGAAAAAGAGATCAACCACGATTTTGGGCATACGACCCCCGAAGCTTGCTATGCCATGGCGCATGCACATCTTGCCTACTATCGTGCGATGGAACGCTCAGGCTGGATGCGAATGCTCAAGACCAAATCCGATTTATCGAAACATGTCGACCTCTATACCAAGTCGCCAAATACGGAACCGCTCGGGTTCATTTTGACGATGGAAGGGGCGGATCCCATTCTGACCCCTTCGACGATCGAAGAGTTTTACGAACATGGGCTTCGCGCGATCGGCTTGACGCATTACGGAGCGAATCGGTACGGCGGAGGGACGTGCACCGAAGTTGGGTTGGCATTGGACGCAATTGAATTGATGGGACATATCGAGCGTCTCGGGATGACTATTGATATGACCCATTTGTCCGATGTTGCTTTCTGGCAAGTGGCAGAGCGCTTT
>Ga0163144_10011375_pt1 | contig 18825 bp, 17 predicted proteins | sample OliLak19BULKMAT1_FD_123175 | JGI IMG/M metagenome (GOLD analysis project Ga0163144, IMG submission 123175) | Freshwater microbial mat bacterial communities from Lake Vanda, McMurdo Dry Valleys, Antarctica - Oligotrophic Lake LV.19.BULKMAT1 | ecosystem: Environmental > Aquatic > Freshwater >... | reverse complement strand
TGAAGCGGATGGGAGAGGTAAGAGGGAAGGGGTAAGAGGGCAGCGTCGATGAAGCTGGCGTGTGGTTCTCTTCTCCCTCGCCCGCGGAGCGACAGCGCAGTGGGAGAGGGCCGGGGTGAGGGCAAGTTGAGAGCTGAAAGTTGAGTGTTGAGAGGTAAGGGGTAAGAGGTAAGGGGTAAGGGGTAAGGGTTCCGCTTTATCCGTGTTTATCTGCGTTATCCGCGGTTAAAACTTTATTGGGTTTACCTCAGTTTATTGCGAGGGGAGTTGAGAGATGAGAAATCGCCCTCACCCCGGCCCTCTCCCCCGAGGCGAGGGAGAAGAGCGCGGAGGGGGAGGTGAGAGTGGGGTCGATGAAGCTGGCGTGTGGTAACGTTCTCCCTCGCCCGCGGAGCGACAGCGCAGTGGGAGAGGGCCGGGGTGAGGGCAAGTTGAGAGCTGAAAGTTGAGTGTTGAGAGGTAAGGGGTAAGGGTTCCGCTTTATCCGTGTTTATCTGCGTTATCCGTGGTTGAAACTGTATTGGGTTTACCTCTGAGGTTTATTGCGGGGGAGTTGAGAGATGAGAGATCACTCCACCGCACTTCACAAAAAAACCCGGTCTGTTCCCAGACCGGGTCTTTTCTTTTCGCTTCCCGCTTGCCCCTTACCTGTCTCTCACTCCTTCCCCTTCGCGCTACAGCGGACGCGCGCGGTGGTAGCCTTTCAGGCGTGCCTTTAGGGCGGCGAGATTCGCCCAGGCGCCAAACATAAGGGTGTACTTCAGGCGCACTAGCGCCGAGTTGTGCGGGTTGAAATGCTTCAGATAAAACTGCTTCGTCGCGCTGAACACCGCCTTCCCCATCTTGTCGGCCTCCTTGGACGAACTGACTCCTTTAATGTGGATGGTTGAGCTCGCGACCGGCGGGATAATGTTGTGGAAGTGAGAGGTGGGATTTGGGAATAAGTGGCTTACATTTTAACAAACGCCTTAGTCTCGGTTTACGGCCAAGGCCTGCAATTCAGTTTCGTATTGTTTCAGGATACGCGCCCGTCCGTAGCGTAAGGCTCTCTCTTTGGCCTTCACTGACATTTTCATGAGTAAGCTGGGATCGCGCCGCCACGATTGCAAGATCGCACGCAGTGCGGGCGAATCTCCCGGCGCCACAACCTCGCCAAAGTTACCCAGGCGCACTTCCTGTCCCAACGGGCTCGAAGGATCACAAACAGCTAATACCGGGGTGCCAGTAGCCAACGCTGGAAGCAATTTCGAGGGAAGGAAATTGGCACCGACTCCTGATCGTTGGGTTATCAAACACGCCGTAGTCGTACGCAACTCCTTAATATACTCCGGCTCCTCCAAGATTGGACGCAGCTGACACCAAGGCATATTGGAAACAATGCCTTCCAGACGTTCTCGCTCCGCACCTCCTCCATGGATCCGTAACTGCCAATCCCAATCGCTACCGCCAGCGTTAGCTAACTGCTCCAGGAAATCAGGTAATCCTTGCTTTATACCGAGGTTGCCCGAGTAAAACAGACGAAACTGAGATCGCTCCTCAGGTTGCGCCTCTTGACGATCAATCTCCGCCTGTAAACTGCCATGAATCCAATTCGGAATGAAGATCGTTCGCCGATCCGAACCCACCACACGGTCTAGCTTTGCCAACATCAACGGTGAAATCGTAGTCAACGTTTTGGCGGAGCGTAGTGCCCAACGTTGGATCCCGTGAAGGAAACGACCAGCGCCAGGCAATTTGAGAATTCCTAACTCCAAGGCTGCTTCCACCGCAAAATCTTGAACCACGATAAAACGCGGAATCCTTCGACCGAAATAGAGGAATCTCTGCGCCAGGCATTGCGACAGCATTGGCAACGCAGTGATTATGACCTCAGGTTCCCAACCTGAATGGCGTCCATATAAAACCAAACTTTTTAGGAAACTCAAATCCGAGAGCAGACGTGTCCTACCGGTCGGTTGCCTGGGCACATACATTTGTACCCTCCGGACGGGAATGTCGTGGTACAACTCATTCCGAACCCTAATGCCCTGATCCTCGGGACGGAGTTTCCAGGCCGGATAGTAGGAAAAAGTAGTCGTAACTCGGATGTCGTGACCTCGCGTCCGAAGAAAAGCAGCTAGATCACTAAACAAAGACGCCCCGGCGAGTTCGTCCGGGGCAAATAAATTAGTGATCAGAAGTAATTTCATCTCAGGATGATTAGTGAATACAAAGGGATGGTCACTTGACCCAGCGTGGTTTCACGGCGCGGGCGGGATTCCCTGAATAGATCATCGCCGGTTCGGTGGAGTGGGTCACCAATGAGCCGGCGGTGAGGACACATTCCTGTCCGAGGGTAACGCCGGGTCCCACGAAGGCTTGGGCACCAATCCACGCACCATCCTGTACTAGGATCGGTGCGTGCCGATAGCGCATGTTTTCCGCGGTAAAGTCATGATTGGCCGCGCAGAGGAAGGCCCGTTGGGATAGACAACAGTGGGCACCAATGGTGACCGGCGCAAAATTGATGATGCAAACCTCCTCTCCAATCCAAGTGTGATCGCCAATCGAAAGATTCCAGGGTATGTGGATGTTAATGCGTGGTTTTAAATAAACATTTCGTCCGACCTTGGCACCAAAGCAACGAAGGCATACCGCCTTAAGTCGCGAGGGCCAAGGAAGTGCGGATAAGAAGAACACGCACTTCACCAGATACCATAACATGAATACAAACTTCGAGCGTCCCAAGTCGAAGGCCTCTTGGTTATTGAACAGATCGTTGCGAATTCGACAGTCAGGCATTGTTAGGACGGTGGAGGGCAAAATAACCGTAGTTTACCACGAACAGACTGGTGCTGCCCGGCAAATGTCGGCCAACCGGTCGGCAAGTCGAGGCCATGACAGGTTGCGGGCGAACTCGATCGTACGATCAATCAACGAGGCTTCTAAAGTCCTCGTCTCCCTTACTCGGCGACACCACTCCTCTGGTGAATCTGTCGGGAACACCAGCGGAGGTAGCGAAGCAATGCCCCGGAGGCCGGCGGTCGTAGCTAGGACTGGTACCCCGCGACCACAGGCTTCCATGAGTTTCAACTTGCTCCCTTCGCCGTAAGCAAAGGGAAGTACCGCAAAGTGAGCTTCGGCGTATAACGATTCAAGTCGCGCCTCGCTAACATTAGCAAAGAGCTGCCAACTATGGCGGGCGCAGAGCGATTTGATGCCAGCCGGAGGACGAGAACCAACGACGCGAAATTGCGTCGATTGTCTTAGAGCCGGCCAAAAATGGATCGCAAAATGGTTTAGTGCATCCTGATTCATCTGGGCGGACAGACTGCCGACGAACATGATCACCTTCTGGTTGGCCTGATAGTTCGGACTCTGAATCCGTGGATGCACCGAGCAGCCGTTCTCAATGACCACATGAGCGAGATCCGGTCGGTCACGTCGATAGTTCTCGGCATCCGCCTCACTTACATGAATAAGAACGGCTCCCTGGGGAAGAGCGGCCAATTGTCGCACCGAAAGCCGGATAGCACGCCGACAGAGAAGGCGGATCAATGGATTCTGCGATGCGTCCCGTAGCGCACCAAAAACTGCAGGATCGTAATTTTGGGTGTCGATCAGCAGCCGCCGGCCGCCCGGTAATCCCTTCAACAAAGTCGAGCTGTAGAGATAATTCACCAGCAAGACGTCGAACGGTTCGGAGGCCAGGGAACGAATGGTACGGCGCACCCCTGGGCCCAGATGTCGAAGCGACCAGTAGTCTGAGCCGGTTGCCAAAGAGACGAGTGCGGAGGGACCTTTTCGGTCACGCCAGGTTTGCTTCGCAGAATGAGCGATGGTGTCGTTCTGCTGGCGCACCAACGTCTTTCGTGCAAGAAAAATGGCCGAATCGCAGTGGGGAACTAACCCCGCATATAGGTGCCATGAGCGTTTGTCCGCCCCGTCGGTTGGCGGGAGAGAGGCATGCGGTGCAAGATCCAGTAAGCGCACTTCGTGAAGACAGATGGCTCTCCGGTACCGAATTGGAAACCAGAGGGGCCGTATTATATGGTCAACTCAGTTGTAGCTACGAGTGATTCCTTCGCTTGTTTCACCAACCGCGTTCGGAACTGCTTCGCAATAGCTTCAACATTCACCAACCGCACAGATTGATGTTTGTATTTGATCCCGGCCACGTGGGGAGAAGACATGGCTGCGGCCGTTCGTTGGCGAATGCGCCCCACCCCGATGCCATCAGTTTTGACCTCCGAAACAAAGACCGTTCCGAAGTGGATGGAGCGGAGCAGCTGAGTAGTGGGAGTTCAAATAGGTCAACGCTGACTTAACTCACTGAGTCACGGGGATACAACCGTGCCGCCAACAAGTGACACCTCAGTTCCGTTGGCCACGATCAGCCTCAATCCTCTCCTGCTGAGAGAGCAAATGAGGCGCTGGTGCCAGAATGCGCCTCCAGCGAGCGGTTGAAGCGATGCGGATAATTTTTGGGCACATCGAACAACTATGCGATTAGTTTCGTCGCTGACGCGTGGGTGTGAAACACGGCGAAGGCACTAAGAAAGCAAGAATATCTCGCGATACGTACGATCGGGAGAATAATTGCCGCAAGCATGTCGGAATCGGTGCGTCACTAACACCGGCCACAATATTTGTTTGCCCGCAGTTGTTGGGATTGGGGAATCGGAAAGTTTTTAGGTCCCCACACAGGGAGGGCGATTTTGCTCGCAAACGCCATGCCTGTTCGGGCGTTGATGGTTGAGTGATGGGTCAGCTTGTTAGCTCTCAACCGCCCATCGACCTCTCCTTCTCTTTCTACTTTCCTGCCGCTTTGGGAGCGTGAAGGAGAATAAAGTGTCCGAAACCGAACCCGCATTTCTTAATCGTTCCAAGGCAACTTCTCCTCGCGTGGGGCGAAGAATACGTCATGACCCTGATAGTCATCCGGTCCGGTAATGCGCACGGATCGCCCCTCCGCCTTCAGCTCCCAGGCGTCGTATTCCAGTTGAGCAAAATATCCGAAAACATCCTCCAGCGAATGCTGGTACCGGGCCAGGTGTTCCCGAACTAGTTCGGCAAACACCAACGGCCGCCAACGCTGAATGGTCTGGCGGCCGCCCAGGAAAACTCCGTACTCCGCACCTTCCACGTCGCACTTGATGAAGCGGACTCGGCCAGGGTTGTCGGCCAAATCCTGGTCCATCGGAACCCCCGGCACTTCCACCGTGCCCGAGATGTCCTCCCTCGCACTCGCGATGTGCGTGCAGCCGGAGATTCGCTGACCGGCGGGATCCTTCCAGACCATGCGCACGGTCTGCGGAGTGGAAGTCACCGCGTGATTGATGACCCGAACATTACGCCGGCACCCAAGAATCACTAGTCGACGCAGGGTAGTGGCGTAGTAAGGCAGCGCCTCGAATGCATAAACCCGCCCTTGGGGAACCCAACGTGCCATCGGCATCAACCAGGAGCCCGCGTGGGCCCCGATGTCCACTAATGTGTCATCGGGCCGGACGAGGGGCCGGATAAGGGCCAGCTCTGGCACAGGTAACTTGCCCCGGGTGTGACGTTGAAACCAGATGACCGCATGGACCCATTCGCGAAGCATGATGATTACGGGGAATTTACTGGTTTGAACCGAGGTGCCGCTTCAACGACGGATACGAGCCAACCAAGTGCGTCGATATATTTCACTGGTTTCAGACACCATTTTGCTAACGGAGAACTCTTCCTTAATGCGACGTCGGGCAGCTGCACCTCGGAACGGTACTTCGGCTCGGTTTTGGAGGACCCTCCTTATCCCGGCCGCGATTGTTTCCGGCTTCCAGTCTTCCATGAGCCAACCGCTCTCGGGGTCTTCTACGGTTTCGCTGTTTCCACCAACGCGCGTAGCTAGAGCGGGAACTTCCGTGGCCATGGCCTCGAGAAGAGTCATGGAAAGACCTTCAAGGCTGGATGGAAGCAACAACACATCAATGGCCGCGTAGAATCGCTGGATATCGCTTATTTGGCCGACCAAACACACCTTCTCCATCAAGTTTTGGGAGCGAATCTCCGCCTCAACTTCCTCCTGCAAGACACCCTTTCCTGCTAATAAGAAGATCACGTCTTTGATTTCCTCTGGTTTGAGCAAGCCGACAGCTTGGATTAACTCAATGGGGCGTTTCTGAAGGGAAAACCGGCCGGCGAAGCCAAAAACAAACTGGCCTGGTTTAACTCCCAGCGAGGCACGAGCGGAATCGCGTGAAAATGACCTTTGTCCAAATGCATCGAGGTCAATGCCATTGTGAATGACTTGGATTTGGTCAGCGGGAAATCCGAGGGCACCGAGCCGGCGAGCGTAATCGTTTGAGACCGGAACAATGACTTTGGCTCGCCGGAGCATGTAGGATTCGCTGACGGCCATAAAGCGCTTCGCGCGGTACGACCCGGGAATCCAGCTCGTATGCATATGCAAAGTAGCCACCATGGGCAGACTCCTGCTCCGAAGACGCCATGCCGGGAGTCCTGCCAATAGACCGTAATGATCGTGAAAGTTGAGCACCGCAGACTTCGCCCGAAGAGTCTCGCGAAATATGGTTCGGCCAGCGTGAAGTTCAGACCGCATCGAGGGGCGGCCAGAATAGGGGAGTCGGACCACCGAAGCTCGGCCCGCCAGAGCGGGATCTTCTAGAATTCCTGGGACATCCCGGACGATGGCTGTGATTAGGAACTCGCTGGGATCCGCATGGAGGATGTACTGCTCGATCACTCGATCGACCCCTCCCTTTTCACCGGTCAAACCAACGATTATGACCGGAATCTTGCCACTCTGGGTGGCGCTCATTTGAGCGATGACGAATAGCCCGCCCAATCCAACCAACTCACAGCGCGCGAAAGAGATTCCGCAAGCGATAGCGGGGGAGTCCAACCCGACAGCGTCTGGCTACGAAATTCCCGCTGGCAGCCAAGAACTTTGGCCAGGACGGGTTCTTCGAAGTAGCCGCCTGTAGCAGCCGCCAACTTCTCTCGCCGCATACGGGCAATGCTAGATTCGGGAAGCTGGTTCAAAATCTGTCGGAGTAGGGATCCCGGTCCGCGGGAATCATTGATCGCCTTAAGCGCCTCCACGGCGACCTTGCCAAAGAGGAAGGACGCTAATTTTGGTGCCGGCGGAACAAAGGCGGATACCGGCTCACAGCCGAGAAACTTGGAAACCGGGGTCACAAAGGTGTCCCAGCTCTCGGAACTGAATTCCGCCAAGTGGTGGTAGAACGCGCCGCTCATAGTTTCGGTTCGCCTCGCCAACGATTCGAAGTAGGAAACTACGTTGTGGACATCGGTTACGTTGGAGTATCCACCGCCCTCCGCCAGGGTCGGTAAACTGGTCCGTAACCGACTCGCCATTCCAGCCAACCAATGCACGCTGCCAGGTCCCCACACATTTCCCAGGCGAACGATGTCAACCCGGTGGTTCCCAGCCAAGGCATCCACCAGCTGATTCTCCATCCATACCTTCGATTCGATGTAATCCTGATCAGGGCGCCACCGAATCGGCCCGCAGACGGGTTCCCGCTCCAGCGAAAAACCGAATACGGCGAGGGTGCTGGCATGCACAATGACGGCTCCCGGTGCGGCGAATTCCCGAATTCGCGCGATGATGCTAGCGTTATCTTTCCGCCGCCTTAGAGGTGACGTTCCGGTTGGATAGGCCAGATTAATGACGACGGGAAATTTGCCCTCTGCCGCGGGAATTCCCAAATGTTCCAATAGAAAGCTGTTCCGAGAACTGGTAACCCCATGGACCGACCATCCGGTCGTTCGTAAGGCCCTGGCCAGATGTTGGCCAACAAATCCGGGAACACCGATGACGGCGATGCGATTAGGTTCAGTGTCCATGACGATGAATTCCCTCAAGGATCTTAAGTTGAAGGAGGGTGCTCGCTCCAGTGAATGCACCGGCTGGCCCTTTTCGAAAAATGTCCCTGTACTCCGCAACGAACGCGTCGACGTAAATCGGCATCGGTCGGGGCGGGGCAAGGAGGATCCGTTTGCCCCCTCGAAATAGTCTGACCTGCCCAGAAAAGCTGACATCACACTCGACGATGCCATCCCGGCCGTAAACTCGAACGACGTTAGCCAGCGGTTGGGCCCGGCTCAGTTTTAGGGAACCGACAATGCTCCCCTCACGTTTGGAAATCGAAAACGACGCCGAAATCTGGTGGCTCGGTTCTGGTCGGTCGCGATCAACTTTGTGGATGGTTACCTCCGCATCCACATTTTCCAAGCCGGCGATATAGAGCACCTGATCAACTGAGTGCGAACCGGTATCGAATAGGACGCCGCCATAGGCACTTTTGCTCACGTAATCAGATTTGGTTTCCCACGCGAAGCGCCCCCCTTCGAAGACCTCAACTCCCGTGACCGGTCCCACGACCCCGCCGGCCACTAAGTCGCGCGAGAGAATCGTGGAGGGGAATGAACGGCGAAATTGAGCGGCATATACGTGACTCTCCGACTCCTCCGCAGCCCTCAAGACCCGCGTGGCCTGATCGACACTCACTACGAATGGTTTCTCGACGATGACACCCCGCTTGCCGGCTGCGACGGCCGCGAGGCTCAATTGAAAATGGGCTTCCGGAGGGGTGGCGATTACGATCCATGGACATCGATCGATGATAGATTTTGCGTCGGCCACCTCCGCACCCAATCCATGGGCAACCAATTGCGCGCTGGCTGCGTTGAGGTCCGCTACCGCCACGACCTTGACTTCGGGCATCGACCGAAACACGCCAACGTAACATCCCTGAACTAGGGCACCACAGCCAATGATGCCAACTTCAGCTCTATCTACCCGATTGTTATGAGCATCCATGAGAAAAAAAAGGAAACAGTCCTCAGCCCTCGAACAGCGACTCGAAGGCAACTCGGGGAAATACTTCCAGTTTTCCTCCAACAGTGGCGTTTTGGGTGCTGACTCCCCGCGCCTCGCAAGCCGCACGGGCAACCCGGTAGGAGGCCTCCATTAGATGGACCGCCGGATCATGCCACCGATAGCCTTTGCCGAAATAGGATGGGTCGAAATGGTTTTGATCACTCTCCTGCGAAGTCCACACTTTGCCTTCTTTCTTAATATTAAAATCGGTAGCGTAGTTGTGGTCGATTCCAACAAGAATGATGGGGTTGCAGCCCAGGAAGGCCGCTAACTGGAGATTGAAGAAAGTCACGGTGCCACCCCAGTAGGCCCGTTTGTCAAAGGCCCATCCGAATTTTGGAATGCCCGCATATCGGCGAAGGAAGTTGCAGTAGACAAAATCGCCCCCATCGAGGTGTTGCTTCACATCTAGGGGAGCTATTTTTGTACAACCCTTGATGCGCTTCAATTCAGCCGCGCGGTCCTCGGCCACCAACACGTCCTCCACCGTATAATACGTCGGAGGACTGATCATCCGCTCGAAGGCCAGAAATAGTCCATTGCAGCCGATGGTGATTTCGCTGCCGAGACGACGCAGATCAATTTTGTTTAAACTCGGTCCATTGCCTAATACAAAACATCGACGACCGGAATGAAGTCCTTTCAGACCCGAAAGGATCGAGCTATTAGAAAAATTATCCCTCAATTTAGAGTAGTTATAAAATTTTCGGGATGATCGAATTTGATGATATGTTCCTCCTAGCCAATTTTTAATACTTAAAGCTGCCATATGTTAAAGTATAGTTATCGTTATAGATGGCGCATTTTGGCATGACCTTGAAGATTGAAAAACAATGTTTGTGTCAAAATAATGGTCTCATCAATGTTATGAGTTAACCAAGTTCGGCCGTAATCGATTGGGTGATTGGGTTGAACTATTATGAGAGGCGTTTCGATTTGAACCGATTTCTGACCCTCTTTCATTAGAACCCAAAACGCAACCTCCCAAAAACCAGAACAAGAGATGTGCCATTGGTGACGACACAACGGGAGAGGAAATAAAAGAGACGCCAAATAATGTGAAGAATCCGTATGCAGATGCGAGACCTTGGGGGCGCAATCTTCGAGTGGTAAGTAGGCGAAATGCTTGTTTCAAGATGTAAAGAACTAGGAGGCTGACCGTCAATACATAAATATGGCCGCCCATAAGCCAGTAATCTATCCAAAGATTATGCGATGAGAGTTCAAATCGATCAAAGTAATTTGTGACTCCTAAACTTTCCAACCACGGTAGTCCTCTAGCGATGTTAAATCTGTCGTGCCAAATGTCTACCCGTTCCGATGAACCAAATAACCCATCCCCCGAAAAGAATCTCTCGAATCCTTTTTCAGTAATTGTTCGAGCTGGTTTGTAAATTATAATAGCTAATACAATCGACACGAGGAACCCAAATCCTATTAGGAAATCGCGATATCGTTTGTCTAAAATACTTCGCCTCGCTGCAGATACCAAAAACACTGCCATCGTCGCGATAAAGTAAGTACGAGTCGCGGAGACTATTGAAATTGAAATCGCTCCGATTACGGCAGGAAGCATCATTAAAGTTTTCTTTTGATTGAGGCATCCGAATAAGAAGAAGAACAATAAAAAGCCAGCGGCGCAATTTTCGGAAAGTGTTACTGGCCACATAGGCAATTTTGACAGAGGATTAATGAATACTCGGCCTTCATTCCAAATGTAAATGTCAGAACTGAATTCCCCGGTGAAAGGCTTCGTTAGTGCCCAACTCATTAGAAGGACTCCGAAAAATGCCGGTGGGAGAAGGATATACGGTATGTCTTCAATCTTCTGTTTGGCAGTTGCAAAGCCGGCTATCACTAGGCCGATTGGAGACAGTACTAGAATTCGAATAGCAAAGAGGGTATCTCCTAGTCTGTCTTCGCTGGCGAAGACGCTTATCAATGCTGCTGCGGTGATTAGGCCACTAAAGAAAAGCAGCGGCTTTTTTGAAAGTATGTGTGATCGCCCATAGACTGTCGCTAGGCCGATAAGAACAACTAAAAGAATGTTGGCCAGTGGAACGAACGGTAGAGGCATTCCCTGAGGTGGGAACTGATAGAAGATCAATACGAGAGTTAAAGTAAGAAGGAAGATGGCTCGAAGGCGCATAAGACGTGGCCGCTATGGGGTGCGGAAGCGAATCGCTCGTTTTTGAAGTCTATTAAGATAACATTTTAGAACGATTTCGGCTTGATTATTCGGGCGATCGTTTTTAACGGGGCGAGTGTCTTATGGCGGATCCAATGAGATCGAAAGCGCTCCGCACTTCCAGTGTAGAAGAGGGATTTGCCATGAAAGATTATTTCACTGTAGCCGAGGGATTTGAGCAGTAGTTGGCTTTGCGGCCCAACAGGCTGACCGTCGACCATCACAAAGTTGTGGAATTCGATAAGGAGGATCGTCTTCCGTCGAGCCAGAAGCCTCCGGGCCCCTTGCAATGCGCCCAACTCGCCTCCTTCAATGTCCATTTTGATAAAATCCGGTGCGGAATCCGGATAGAGCTCATCAAGGACGATCGATGGCACGGTGACCTTTTGCCACTGAACGCTGGCGCGAATGGTGGGATCGAGATGGGGCAGATCCGAGGGGAAAATGCTACCACTTACGTTGGAGTTTGTGACTTGAAAAGTGACGGTTCCTGGACTGCGGGTCGCCGCGCCATGAAGGGTGCGGAATCGGTTCCGTTTATTTTCACTCCAACGCGCAATATTGGCCTCCAATTCTCGATGACGTAAAGGGTCCGCTTCAATCGAAGTGATGTCGGCGCTGAAGAGGCATTCGTTAGCAAATTTGGTGAACTGGCCCAAACTAGCCCCGACGTCGCAAAACGATTTCATTCCGACCAGGATAGGTTGCAGGTCCTTCAGGACTTGCTGTTCGTGCGGTGCGTCCGAGAAGTAGGCCTCGTTTAGAATGGCGATGGTTTCCTCTGGCTTCATGAGCGGTGGTGGTTGTAGTGGCGAGCCGTGAGATTGCGGTGAAGGTCTGCTTAAAAACGGCTTAGCAGTTTGGAGCGGCCGTCAATGCAACGCAAGGTGCAAGGCGGCCACGAGGAGGAAGGCGAACAAGGGGGGTAGGAACAGCCCACGTTCCCAGGCCAGCGGATGGACTTTGAGGTCGCGGTACATGAGCCACGAGGTGAAGGGAGCGTAGAAGAGAAGGTTGCCCGCCAGCATGGCGGCGGGCAGGCCGGGCAGGCCGAAGATGGGGATCAGGATACAGCCAGCCAATATAATCACTAAAGCTGAGCCGCCGCTGGCCAGATGCCACACGATGTGGTTGGATGTGCTGTATACCTGCAGGTTGGCGGCGCCGAAACGTTCGAAGAGGAACGAGGCGCAAAGCAACCACCACACCGACGGCGTGACGAAGGGCGTCTGGCTGCCGGTAAGGCTCAGCAGCAGGGGCATTCCCACGGCGCCGACGACCGCTCCCAGCACCAGGATCCAGTGGGCGAGGAGCATGCCGCGGCGGGTCAGTGCCAGAAATTCCTCCCGCCGGTTTTGGGCGCGCAGGGTGGCCAGTACGGGAAGCTTGCTCCCAAATGGAGCATTCGAGAATTGAATGAGCGCCGTAGCCAGGCGCAGGGCCACCAGGAAGGAAGCCGCCACCGCTGCTTGGCCGGGGCCGGCGAGCTTGGACGCTAACAATCCGGAAGCCTGAACCAGGCCGCCCCCAAGGAGAACGCCCACTCCTGAGCGCCAAGCCAGCGGCCACAGGCTGCGCCAAACCTCGGGGTCCAGGGTGGATTGCCCGAAAGTGCACATCCGCCCCTCCGCAACCCTGCGGGCAAGCCAGCGGCTGCGGAGGAGATTCAACCATACCCAAGTTTGCGAAGCTAGAACGATGCCGAGCAGGCGCCCTCCACTGGCGAGCACGAGTAGGGTCGTCACAATGCCCCCGAGGGCGAAAAGGGCCTCGGTGCGGCGCAACTCGCTCACCGCATTCATTCCCAGCAGCCACGACGAATAGGCCATCGTGCGGAAGACCGCCGGGGAACCCAGAATCGTCACGCCCCAAGCCAACCAGCCCAATTCGGGATGAGGCAATTGCCGGATCGGCGTCCATAAGAACCAGGTTCCCAGAGTGGCCATGGCCAGCGCGGCCCCGACGCTGAGGAACGTGAAGAGCCTCAGTTGGGTCGCCCATAGTGCGGCGGCCCCAGCCCAGTTGGGTGCGGCGGAAGCATTGGCTCCCTGGGCGGCAAACTCCTGCCTATCGAACCGCACGGCCCCCCCGCGAGCGTAGGCAAATAGGCGAGAAAAGGTGGTCGTCAGTCCCAGATCCAACATGAGGTGGACGGAATAGATGGTGACGATGAGCTGCCAGACCAGGGCTTCCGGAGGGGAAAATCGCCGCAAAGCCCACGGCAGGACGATCGCCAGACTGAGCGCACGGACCCCAAAGCTGGCCCAGGTGGTCAAAGTCGGGGAATGCCAGGCACGTCGAACGGATTCCATCACCGCTTGAGTGCGCGGAATAGGAGAGGAGGTCGAGACGGCAGACATAGTTCGAGGGCCGCCTTGCGAATGATCAGCAAGTGGACGAGGGAAATCGGGTGGGAACAGCCGATACAAATACTGGTCCTACGGCCCTCGCTTATGGCGGGGGCCGTCGGCTTTCTTTTTGAAGGGCTGGGAGGGCGCTTCAGCGGCTGGCGTACACGTGGTTGTTTTCGTGAATCTCGACCAGGGGAAAGGCTGCGCGTAACATGTCCGCCACCCGATCGGCGGTCCGGACGCCGTTGCGCAGGTGATATGCGGCAATCACTGCTCGGCGGGTGTGGCGGAGCATTTCCGCGGCGCCCTCCAGTGCCTCATACTCGGCTCCCTCGATGTCCATCTTGAGGAAATCCACCGGTCGGCCCGCCGCATGTTGATGCCAGAGGCTGTCGAGCGTTTCTGCCTGAACCTTCACCTTTTCCCGACCCGGATCGGCCAACTCCTGCCCTGCCTGCCCGCGAACGTCGGCCACCGCGGTACCGCTTCCGGGGGTGCGACCCACGGAAAACTCCAGCGTATCCGGGCAGTTCCAGCAGGCGCGCTCGATGACGGTAATGTTGCCTCGCCGCTCAGCCATCTCGCGTAGTCGGCGGACATGGTCGGGCAGGCATTCGAAGGTAAAAACCCGTCCCTGAGGCCCTACCAGCTCAGAAAACTGTTCCGTTTCAAAACCGAGCTCACCCCCGATGTCAAAAATCAATTCACCGGGCTGAGGGACAAACCGGCGGAAGTATTCCAGCACCCACAGCCGCGTGTCACGGACAGGGAATGATCGCCCCCGCGTATAGGCCCGCCAAGTGTCGCCCGCGGGATAGAACACGGTGAAGCCAATCCGTGGATTCAGGAGGCTGTAAACCGGGAACCCCAGAATCCGGGCGAGTTTTTTTAGCCTGCGCAGCATAAAGTGCTTTGATGATGTTGACCCCACTTGAAGAGCCAGAGTGCCTTCGTTCTAACAGTCGGTCTCGCCGGCTGCTTCGGGTAGGAGCCAGCCTCTCCGCCCTTCACCTTTTAAGGTTGACCCCGCTTCGCGCAGTGCTGGCCAAGGTGATCAGCATCGGGCGAATGAATCTGAACAGATCACTTTACGGAGGGTCGTCGCCGGACATCCTCCCACCACGACTCTTTCCGGAACATCTTTGGTCACTACGGCCCCGGCCGCCACGACGCTGTGAGCGCCGATGGTCACGCCCTTCATGATCATCGCGCGTGATCCGATCCACACGTTTCGACCTATGATGACAGCCTTGGCTGGGTCACCAGCTCCCTCGTCAACCTCGTGGCCATTGTGGTCCCGGATGATAACCAAGTCGGCGATCATGGTATTGTCGCCAATAACGATACTTAAAGAGCAGACGATGTTGGTCCCGTTGTTGATTGACACGCTATTACCAATGACCAGTCGTCCGCCCTTTCGGACAACCAGCTCAACCGGGAATCGCCGGTTTTGGGTCGCGAAATAGTCGCCCACAACCATGGATCCGCCGTCCATGATGAGGATGGGCAGTCGCGGCCAGGCCGAAGGTCGCCGCCCGAAGGCGATGCCATGACGCTTTAGCTGCGCCTGGAACAGAACGACAGATGCAATTCGTTTGGCTTTTGCCAGCAGCATGGATGCTTCTCCCTTTCTCCGCTACCGCTCAGCAAAGGGAGCGGTGAGAGGAAGTGGTTAGTGGGACGGGTTCGTGGTCCTAGCCGGTCGGGTTTCTCCTTACCCCTTACCGCTTGCCCCTTTCCACTTCCCTCCTCGGGCTAGGCTGCGCGGAGGAAGCCGTCGATGAGGTCGATGGCCTTCAGACTGGTGCGGTTGACGGCTTCGACAGTGTTGCTGGCGTTGTGCGAGCCGAAGAGGACGCGGTCGCCAAATTGGCGGAGGACTGAGTTGTCGGGGATAGGTTCCACTTCTCCCACTTCCAGCGCCGCGCTGTGCACGTGACCGGATTCAAGGCACTTCGCCAAGGCCCGTTCATCAATCAGCGGTCCGCGCGAGACGTTCACAATGCGCACGCCCGGCTTCATCAGAGCCAGGCTGCTCGCATTCACCAGATGGAGCGTTTCGGGGGTTAACGCACAGGTGAGGACCACGAAATCAGCGTCCTCGACCTTGAGCGGCCAAGTGGCGGATTTCACGGCTTCAAGTCCGGGAGTGACGGCAAAGAACGGGTCGTAGGTGGTGACGTTCATTTCGCAGGCCACCAGACGCTTGGCGGTGTTGCGTCCGATGTCGCCAAAGCCGACCAGCGCGACATTCTTTTCGCACAGCGACATGCCGGGCGGCTTGGGCCAGGTGCCGGCCTTGACCCCGCGATCGATGGAGAAGGTTTCGCGCGCCAGGGCCACCACGTAGCCGATAGCAATGTCGGCGACTTCGCGTCCGAACATTCCCGGGGTGTTGCTGATGGGAATGTCCAAATCTTTACAAGCGGCGAAGTCCACATTGTCGACGCCGACGCCCCATTTGACGGCGGCTTTGAGGCTGCCGGCTTTGGCGGCGGTGAAGACGCGGCGATTAGCGGGATCATCGCCGATGATCCAACCGTCGAACTGAGGCACCAGCGTCAACAATTCCGCTTCGGAAAGAGTCTGGGTGACGTTGGGGGTGGTGATTTCATGGCCGCGCTGGGTGAATTCGTCGCGAAAGCGATCGATGGCGCGGAGCATGGGGGGGCAGGTAATTAGAATCTTCAAGAGGTTGAGAGTTGAAGGTTGAGAGGTGAGAGCGGAAAGCTGAGAGTTGAGAGTTGAGAGATTGGGGAATGGTTAAATCTGGCGATTTATCGGGGTAGGCTCGGTGGTTACCGTTTCGGGGTGTTCAATTTTGAGCGGCTGACGGTTTGGCAGCGTGCGGTTGAATTGGCAGATTTCGTCTATGGGCTGACTCGCCGTTTTCCACCGGACGAGAGATTCGGGCTCACGAGTCAAATGCGACGAGCGGCTGTTTCAATCACTTCCAACATTGCCGAAGGTTGTTCGCGCCATACACCTGTGGATCAGGCTCGTTTTTGGGAGTTTGCTACAGGATCGCTGTTTGAGGTCCTCTCGCAGGGGCTCATCGCCCATCGGCAACAATTGATCACGAACAAAGAGATGGAAACACTCCGGTCGATGGCGGTGGAGCAAAGCCGGATGCTGAGCGGGCTCCGTCGTTCCGGGAGCGTGAGGGGGAGGGGGAGCGGAAGTTGAGAGTTGAGAGAGCTCGGACGTGTCGGAACTAGATGGGGACGAACAGCAGCTCGTCCCTCTCAACTCTCAACTGCTTCGTCAGCGCTTCGCGTCTCTCAACTCTCAACTCTCAACCAGCGCGCCTGCGCGCTAGCGCGAGGCGCTCGCCAGCATCTCGGCAATTTCCCAGCCTTCTTGGTCGTCGATGTCGGCGGATTCGCGGCGGGGGGTCTCGAACATGACGGGCTTTTTGCCAATGCGCGCGTTGGTCGCGGCAAAGCTGGCGCCGGTGAAGAGGTATAGGTTCGAGTTTTCTTCCAACCACGGTTCGAGGTCCTGGGTGCGGATCAGGTTGTTCGGATCGTGGTTCACGGCGGATCCGTCCTGCCGATAGAAGCGGGTTTGAAATTTGTTCACCGTGAAGAGGGAGTCGGCTCCGTCGGTCGTCCGGGCCTTTTCGTAGGCGAGGAGGGCGCGGGTGATGCTCAGGGAGCTGAGCAGCGGGTTGGTGGTATGAGTCATCAGGTACAGAGCGGCCGGGACGTTAGCCACGTCGTCGGCCAGGACCTTGTTCATGCTCACAAAATCACCGCAGAGCTCGGGCTTGCGCTCGCGGATGAGAATCCGATCGGTATCGACGAGGCCATGGTCGGCGAGGATGCCGCGGGCGTCGGTGTTGATGACGATTTTCTCGATCTCGGGAATGGCGAGCAGTGAATCGAGGATCCAGCGGAACAGCGGTTTCCCGGCGAAAAGACGGAAGTTTTTGCCTTTCACGCGGGCGCTGTGGGCCTTCATGGGGAGCAGGGCGACGAGGGGGAGCATGGGGGAGGGGAAGGGGGAAGAAGTTGAGAGCTGGGAGCTGAGAGCTGAGAGGTAAGAGAAAAGGTCCCACGGACCTCGCGGTTCTCCAGTTCTGAAATCTCTCAACTCTCAACTCTCAACTCTCAACTCTCAACCGCGCCGAGCCGGCGCCCCCCGCCTACCGGGGGTAAAAATACTTCTCTTTGGCTTGGCGGCTGAGTTGACGGTGGATGTGGTTGCCTTTCCAGGTGCCGTAGTATTGGCAGAAACGGAAGGCGACGACTTCGCCGGCGAATTTAAGGAACTTGCGCTGGCTGAGGGCGCGGGCCCAGTCGCCCATCACGCCGGCGACGAAGTAGCGGAGGGCGTCGGAGGCGTGGACGTGGACCTCGGGCATGATTTGCTGCAGAGCGATGGCTTCGCGTTCGTAGCGGATTTTTACTTTGCGCCAGGTCTCGTGGTGATGGTGAAAGACGCTGGAGTCGGGGACGTAACGGACTTGGTGTCCCTCGGCGACGACGCGTCGACCGAGATGCATGTCCTCCAGTCCGGTCAGGGATTCATCAAAGCGGAATCGATTCCAGACGTCGCGATGGATGGCGGCATTGGCGTTGTTGCAGAAAAAGGGGCTGGGTGGGGGGATTTCCGCGGCGGGGAAATACTTCGCGAACAGCATGTGTTCGCTGAACTTGGTTTCGGGTCCGCCTTCTTGCCTTCCGTAAGTAATGGCGGTGGTTTCGCCCAACGGCTCGATCAGACGTTCCAGCCAGACTTCGTTTACGGGGACGCAGTGTCCGCTGATGAAGACGAGTTTTTTCCCCTGAGCGGCTTCACAACCTCGGTTCAAGGACCGGCCAAAACTGAAATCCTTCTGAGCGATATGAACGAGTCGGCAGCCGGCGGCTTCGGCGATCTTTTGGGTATCGTCCTGCGATCCAGAATCGACGACCACGACTTCCCGTTGGGACGCCGGAACGGTCTGGCGCGCAATGGACTCAAGTACGGCCGGCAGATACCGGCTCTCGTTGTACGTGCGGATGACGATGCTGGCGAGCAAGGGGGGAGGGGGGAGGGGGCCTAGAGTTGAGAGTTGAGAGTTGAGAGTTGAGAGATGAGAGGTAAGGGGTAAGAGGGAAGGGGTAAGGGATCCTGCCTGATCCGTTTTATCTGGGTTATCCGCGGTTAAAACTGTATTGGGTTTACCTCTGTGGTTTATTGCAGGGGAGTTGAGAGATCGCCCTCACCCCGGCCCTCTCCCCCGAGGCGAGGGGGAAGGGAGGGAGGGGAAAGCTGAGAGCTGAGAGGTAAGAGGTAAGGGGTAAGGGGTAAGGGGTAAGGGGTAAGGGGTAAGGGGTAAGGGGTAAGGGTACCGCTTTATCCGTGTTTATCTGGGTTATCCGCGGTTAAAACTGTATTGGGTTTACCTC